>OLRE01001235.1_pt1 | contig 25822 bp, 20 predicted proteins | sample 1672461 | NCBI WGS metagenome assembly OLRE01 (sample SAMEA3136688, study PRJEB25190) | human gut metagenome | biome: human gut; feature: human-associated habitat; material: faeces | place: Austria | collected 2013
TCCCTCTTTCATATTGACAGGTGCATCGATTTGAATAGCGAACCCGAGAAGTGCTGTCCGACAAACAGAACTATCGGTAGCTTGCTATCGTGGTCTAAGCTGAATGATATTGCAGAAGTACATCAAATACAAAACTTTTTCTACAAGCTGAATCCACTGCTTTCTGGCAGTGGATTTTTTCGTCAGTAAACCGCTTGTATCATCAATTCATTATCAGACACAAAAATTGCTCCCGTCATAAAGACGAGAGCAATCATATTAACATAATTATCAGTTACCTCTGTTGTTCAGAAGTGCCGAAAGCTCCGTGAAAGGATCGTCATCACCGGACTCCCCTGCATTTGCAGGTGTTTCGGGGAAAATAAGGGATTCCGTGAAAGAGTTATCCGCCGATTTTTCCGAGCCTGTATCCTCTGTGGGAGTAGAAGCGAGAACTGTCTTTGCTACAGCCTCATCAGATGTAATCATAGAATGACCCTCGCTGTCCTTAAAGCAGGTAGCGATAACGGTAATAACCATCTCATCCTTAAGATCGCTGTCAAAGTCAACACCGTGTATAACCTGAACATCCTTTGAAGCCGACTGTGTAAGTAACTGCATTACCTTTTCAGCGTCATCAAGAGGCGTATCCTCAGACATAGTAAGATTAACAAGCAGCTTTCCTGCATTCTTGATGGATGTTTCAAGCAGCGGACTGTTAACAACCTCAGCTACAGCCTCCTCAGCTCTCGTATCACCTGAGCCGTGACCTATAGCCATATGTGCGTCGCCTGCACCCTCAAGAGTAGATCTTACGTCCTCAAAGTCTATGTTGATAAAGCCGTCGTGTGTGATAAGATCCGAAATACCCTTTACAGCCTGATAAAGCACATTATCCACCATTGCATAAGCCGCCTTGATAGAAATGTTCTTTTCCTTAATGGAAAGTAGCTTCTGGTTAGGCACGATTATAAGTGCGTCAACGTACTTTCTCAGCTCCGCAATGCCCTGGAGAGCAAGATTCATCTTGTACTCTCTTTCAAATTCAAAGGGCTTTGTAACTACACCGACAGTAAGTATACCTTTCTTCTTTGCAATCTCTGCAATAACGGGAGCCGCACCTGTGCCTGTACCGCCGCCCATACCTGCGGCAACAAATACAAGAGATGCACCGTTCAGTGCTTCCTCAATATCATCGCTGTTTTCCTTTGCAGATTCAGCCGCAACGGGAGGCTTTCCGCCCGCACCACGACCCTTGGTGGTCTTTCTGCCTATCTGCACACGCTCCATAGCACTGCCGTCCTTAGCCTTAAGTGCCGCTACATCCGTGTTTACTATGATAAAGTCAACGCCTTCGACGTTGTTTCTGACCATGTTCTCTACTGCGTTTCCGCCGCCGCCGCCAACGCCTACAACTTTTATCTTGACGTCACGCTCAAACTCTTCTTCATCGAATTCAAAGCTCATTTTTGCATTCCTCCGTTTTATTTACAGATAAAACTGTCTACTATAATATTTTAACAGATTCGTATTGTAATTGCAAGCGTTTTGTTAAAAAATATCATCATAATTTGAATAACGCTTTAAAATTACCACAATATCTTGCGTTTTTAACTCTTATTCGGCAGGTTCTTCGGGATCTGTAGTATCTCCCGGAACTGCTTCGGGTTCGGATGATGTTTCGCCGTCGCTGTTTGTGTTGCCTCCGCTCGTGTCATCCTTGCTCGTATCGTCCTTACTGCTTGCATCTTCATAATCGGGTCTGAATGTGACCTTCATATTATATGCGTTTTCGCTCAGCTGCGAAAGAATAAGAGTTCCCTTTTCACCGTCAAACTCGCCCTTTTCGATAAGATTCTTCGCTACCGTCAGTTTAAGTGCGGCGTCTGTGACATCGCCAAGCTCAAGCGTCAGCTTGTTGTCATAAGTGAGTTTGATGCTGTATATACTTGTAATATCTATCGTTGTGATGTGTTCGCTTATTCCTACATCCTTGCAAAGCCCGATAAGCATAAATACATTTTCGTATTTCTGCTGCGCCTCATATTCGTCCTCATCGTCGATACCGTCATACGTCTTGACCGCCCTTAACAGCTTGCTCAGCATATTTCTGCTGCCCTCATCTGTAACCGACAGGAAATCTCCCGATGAAGCATATTCAGGATCGAAGCCCGTCACCACAACACATTTCTTATCGGGTGTTTTAAGGTCAGCGTTCATTATTCTGCCGTTCTCACTTACAAGATAATAAACATTGTTTTTCTTTACATTCGCTATTGCGGTTGCAGGATTCAGATTTATTTCAAGCGCACAGGTGAATATATTACGTCTGACCTCGACCTTATCTACATAAGGGAGCTTGTCGATAAGCCGCTGTCTTACAGCACCCACATCCATAAGTATCAGATTATCTCCCGTGTTTACCCCTGCGGCGTCTATTATCTGCTGTTCGGTATACACCGTGTCGCCTGTTATCCTGTACTTTGACAGATTGAACAGTACGGTTGTCGAAAGCACCGCCAGTATTACTGCCGCCAGAATACCGAATATCACATAATATACAATGTACGCCGAAAGGCGCTTCCTGCGTTTCTTTTCTTTCCTGTCCGACTTTGAACGGGGCTTGTTGCGCAGTACCCTGTTTTGTATATCCACAGGCTTCACTACAGGAATATCGGTGCGTGTATTCTCGCTCAAAAAGCTCGGCATCGGGCTGTCACAGCTATCGGGACGGGCTGTTTTGTTATCCGTCCGCTCCTGCCTGTTATAAGCCGCAGGCTGTTTTCTTGTATCCTTTTTCTTTTTCGCCTGCTTTACCGCTTTTTTGTCTGCTTTTTTCTTATCGCTCTTTTTTTCTGCTTTGCTGTTGCTGTTATTGTTTTCCGGTACGGGTGCGGGTATCGGCTGTCTTACGTCAGGCTTGCGGTTCTTTGCCGAAGGGGGCATTTCTGTCCACATACCGCTTTTATCTCTTTTTATTGTGTCAGCCATTTTCGCACCTCCTTCTTTTAAATTCTTCTGATGTCTGCTCCCACGCTGTAAAGCGATTTCTCTATTGCTTCATATCCTCTGTCGATATGCGATATACCGCCTATTGTCGATGTTCCTTCCGCACACAGAGCCGCAATGACCAGTGCCGCCCCTCCTCTGAGATCGGGAGAAACCAGTTCCGCCGCAGAAAGACGTCGTACTCCCTGCACCACAGCAACTCTGCCCTCCGTCTTGATTTTAGCCCCCATACGAAGAAGCTCGCTCACATGACGATAGCGGTTATCGAATATATTTTCCACAAACACCGCAGTTCCGTCCGCCACAGTGCATACAGCCATAAGCGGCGCCTGTGCGTCTGTCGGAAAATACGGATACGGCATCGTCCTTATAGTATGCGGAGCCTTCAGCCTTTCCGGCGCTTTGATATAAATGCTGTCCTTGCCGAATGAATATACTCTGCATCCCATTTCCTTGAAAACCGGTACGACGGCCCCGATATGCCCAATATCCGCACTGCTCAAGATAAGCTCACCGCCTGTTACAGCCGCACAGCACATATAAGTCACCGCCGCTATCCTGTCGGGCATCACGCTATGCTCCGCTCCGCAGAGCTTTTCCTTGCCTCTGATAACTATCCTGTCAGTGCCTGCACCGCTTATTTGCGCTCCGCAAGCCGTAAGAAATCCCGCAAGGTCGGTTATCTCAGGCTCTTTCGCCGCACCGTCCACCACAGTAACACCGTTTGCGGTCACCGCCGCAAGCATAATATTCTCCGTAGCGCCTACCGATGGGAACGAAAGCGATATTTCCGTGCCATTAAGCCCTTTAGGTGCCGAGCAATCAAGAAAACCGTGCGTTTCCTCAATCACCGCACCCATACTGCGAAGTGCCGACAGGTGCAGGTCTATAGGTCTCGGTCCCAGTTCGCACCCTCCGGGATATGACATTCTGCAATGCCCCGTCCTGCCAAGCACCGAGCCGAGAAAAACTATCGAAGAACGCATTTCACGCATCAGCCTTACCGGTATCTCACAGTTGCCTATAGCACAAGCGTCCGATATAACGGTACTGCCGCTGCGCCTGCATTTTACACCTATATGCGAAAGTATACGCAGAGCCGCATCAACATCGGTAAGTCTGGGACAGTTATGTATTACACTTTCCCCGTCTTTTATCAGCACCGTTGCCGCAAGTATCGGCAGTGCCGCATTCTTCGCACCGTGGAGCGAAAGTTCGCCCTCGATTTTGCGGCCGCCGTTTATTATCAGCTTCTGTTTATCCAAATTATCACCCTCTCATAGCTTTTCTTCATATTATGCTACTGAGGATAATAAGGTGAAATCTTTACTTTATTCCCATAAGCTCCGTTATCTCACGGAGTATTATGCCTGCCGCATCACGCTTCGACAGCTTTGCGGCATTTTCGCTCATCAGTCTGAGAAGCTCGGGATCGTCCGCAAGCCTGTTCACAGTGTCGATAAGCACACTGCCTGTAAGCTCCTTGTCGTCAATTATCCTGCCTGCGTTCGCATTCTGCAGTGTAAGCGCATTGTAATACTGGTGATTTTCAGCCGCATACGGATACGGTATAAGCACCGATGCCCTGCCTATCGCCGTTATTTCCGTCAGCGTCATCGCTCCGGCTCTTGTTATAATAAGGTCGCTTGCACACATACAGGTATACATATTGTCAATATATTCCTTTATGATAAAGTGAGGATTTCCTGCGTCCACCCCGTTATCCTCAAGACTTTGCATAAACGTATCCCTGCCGTGCTTTCCGTAGCCATGTATGTGATTTATATCACCCTTTTTCTGCTCATAAGCAAGTAGCTGTACAACTGCCTCATTGAGCCGTGAAGCGCCCTGGCTTCCTCCTGCGGAAAGTATAGTCAGACAATCGGGAAGACCGAGCCTTTTCCTTGCCGCAGACTTTTCCTCTATCGGAATATTGTTTCTCAGCGGATTTCCCGTTACCACGCATTTTTTGCATTCGCCAAGATGCTTTTTTGCGTCTTCCGTGCCGAGCATCACAAGGTCAGCCTTCGACGCAAGCATCTTTACCGATACTCCGGGGAGCGAATTGCTCTCGTGCAGAGCCGTCTTGATTCCGCATTTTATCGCCGTTTTCAGCACCGTACCCGTGACATATCCGCCCGTTCCGATAACAAGGTCGGGCGAAAAGTCGTCAAATATCTTTTTAATACGCTTTCCTGCGCTGAGATAATAATGCACAGCCTGCACATTCAGCTTTATATTATGCGGTGTCAGCTTACGCTGGATACCTGCCATTTTTACCGATGCAAAATCATATCCCGCCTTTTTCACAAGCTTTGCTTCAAGCCCGTCGGGAGAGCCGATAAACAGTATATTTGTATCGGGAAATACTTCCTTCAGCTTATCCGCTATGGCAAGCGCCGGGTTTATATGTCCGCCCGTACCGCCTGCGGCAAATGCAACATTCATATTCTTTTCCTTTCACAAGCAGTAAATCAGGTGTTTGCGTCTTTGGATATACTGAGCAGTATTCCTACCTCAGCCAGCTGTGTCAGCAATGCGCTTCTGCCGTAGCTGAAGAACGGGAGCGAAATACCGGTATTCGGTATCGCATTGCAGGCAACCGCTATATTAAGGATAGCCTGCAGGCCTATCTGCAAAGTAATTCCGAATGCCACCAGTGAGCCGAACTTATCCTTTGCCCTTGCCGCAATGAAAAATCCTCTCACCTCAAAAAGCACAAACAGAAGAATTACCGTCATACCGCCGAAGAATCCAAGCTCCTCGCATATTATCGAGAAAACAAAGTCGTTCTGGCTTTCGGGCAGGTAGTAATATTTCTGCCTTGAGTTACCGAGTCCCAGTCCGAACAGGTTGCCCGAACCTATAGTTATAAGCGACTGCGAGGTCTGATAAGTCGATTTTCCCATATCCGAGAAAGGAGCAAGCCAGCCCTGCACTCTTTCCGTTATATAGTCCCACTGTACAACATAGTACATTATAAGCACTCCGACTACGGCAAGCACGGCAAGCAGGAACAGACCCTTTGCGTTGCACTCACCGACTATCATCATTGCGTATATCAGCACGCAGAAGATTATCATAGCGGAAACGTGTCTTTGCGCATAACAAAGCACACATATAATTCCCATAAGGCAAAGATACAGCAGACAGCCGAGTATTCTTTCCTTCCTGCGTTCGTAATTTCTCTGAAGGAGATATGCTACAAGCAGGATAGATGCTATTTTCAAAAGCTCCGACGGCTGTATCTGTACGCCCGCTATAGTTATCCATCTCTTTGCGTCCGCAACAGCGTCGCCCTTGAAGATAACCAGTATCATAAGTATAACGCTGAATCCGAAAAATGCCATTGCAGGATTAAGACCGTTGCCGTTGTCAAAATCCTTCTTTTTGCCGATCATTTTGAACGGCCTTGCCCACATACGATAATCTATGCGTGACAGAATTATCATCACGACAAATCCGACCACCGCCGCAACAAGCTGTTTTTGTGCGTAGGCAAAGCTGTTGCCTTCCTCCTGTAAAGCGTAGGCGTAGCTTGCGGAGGACATCATGATAATACCCATAACAAGCAGTATTATCACTACAGTGAACAGCGGCATATCGAATCTTCCACGCTTTGCGTTGGGAACATATTCCATCACCGGTGCGGCGGGAATATTTTTCCACCACTTTTTGAATCTTCCGCTTTTGTGCTTCTTTTCTTTCTTTATTCTATTTTCCGGGGCAGGCTCAGCCTTTTGCTCCGGTATTGTTTCCCTTACGGGCGGAGTAAGCTGTATTCTTTCCGCTCTGCGTCTTTTTGAGGGATCATTCTTTTTACTTCCGTTATTATTTGCGTTGCTGGTATGTGTATCGTCACGCAGCTTGTCAATGTGTCGCTTTCCGTCTGTGTCACGGATATTCTGCTCATACATTGCTTTTCGCTGTTCATAGCTAAGACCTTTTTTATCCGACACGGACAATCCCCCTTTCGATATATTTTGATCAGTTGCCGAAATACTGCAGTAATACTCCGACTACGCAGGCAAACAGTTCGATAGCCGAGAACACCATTACGATCTTGCCCTCTTTCCAGCCGCTCATTTCAAAGCTGTGATGTATAGGTGTCATCTTGAAAAGGCGCTTGCCCTTTGTCAGCTTATAGTAAGTCATCTGTATCATAACCGAAAGTGCTTCCCAGATATACACCGCACAGCAGATGACCATTACGAATTCCGTTCCCGTGCCTATTCCGACAGCGGTAACTATACCACCTAAGAACATTGAGCCTGTGTCGCCCATCATTACCTTTGCAGGGTGAAGATTCCACACCATAAAGCCAAGACAGCCGGCACCTGCCGCCGCCGCAACAAGTCCCATCTCACCCATACCTACAAGCGAGCAGATAAGCACATACGCACCGCAGTAAACAAGCGTTACCGATGAGCAAAGCCCGTCAATTCCGTCTGTAAGATTGACCGCATTTACAAGATACAGTATGCCGAGTCCCATTACTATATAGTAGAAGATTCCGAAATCCACCTGTCCTAAAAACGGGAATGTTATTACAGTAGAAGTATCACCTGCGATAACGTGAGAGGTAAAGAATGCGGCGATGATAAGCACCTGCATTATTATCTTCTGCATGGGCTTCAGACCCTCGTTCTGCTTCTTCTTGACCTTTATAAGATCGTCCACAAATCCGACAAAGCCGAACATAAGAGCCATCACAACAGCCGATATTGCCTTTGCGAGCTTCTGTGAGCCTACATCGTCCATATTTATCGCACCGCTTGCCCACATTATCGCAATGCCTGCCGCAAACGAGATAACAACGCCTGCGATGAACATAATGCCGCCCATTGTAGGCGTGCCGTTTTTCGACTTATGCCAGGCAGGACCTATATCAAGTATCGTCTGACCGAATTTCAGCTTTCTCAGTGCAGGTATTGCCACAAATCCGAGCAGTGCGGTAATTCCGAAGCAAAGCACTGCGGTTATAACGGTAGCGGGAATATTCATAAATCAGTTTTCCTTCCTCTTCATTATATCTTTAACTATTTCCTTCTCGGAAAACGGCAGATACTCGTCGCCGATTATCTGATAGGTTTCGTGACCCTTGCCGCAAAGGATTATAACATCGTCCTTACGGGCGGTATCAAGCGCATAGGCTATAGCCTCACGTCTGTCTGTGATACATCTGCACGGTTTTTTACCGCTTATGCCCGTCATTACCTCCCTGATTATTTCATCGGGGTTCTCGTGAGCAGGATTATCGGAGGTGATAACAAGAATATCTGCATTATCCTCAGCCGCCTTTGCCATCATCGGACGCTTTTCCTTGTCCCTGTCGCCTGCCGCGCCGAACACGCATATAAGTCTGCCCTTCGTCAAAGGTTTAAGCGTTGACAGCACCTTTATAAGTGCGTCATCGGTATGAGCATAGTCTGTTATTACGGTAAAATCGCCTCTGTAGATAACGTTCATTCTGCCGTCAACACCGTCAAGATTCGAAAGTGCCTTTGCGCATTCCGTCATATCAAATCCAAGAGCCGTCACCATCGCTATGGCACACAGCGAGTTCTGAACGTTATACAGCCCCGTCATATTCATATCAACACGGCAAGCGGTTTTCTCACGCTCATTTACAAGCATATACGAGCATCCCGTTGCATTCATCCTGATAAATTCCGCATGATAATCGGCGTTGCCTTCGGCGCTGTAGGTTACCGCAATATCGGAAAACTCCTGCGCAAGCCTTTTGCCATATTCATCGTCAATATTTATTACAGCGGTTTTGCACATTGTGAAAACACGCCGTTTTGCCTGAAAATAATTCTCCATCGTACCGTGATAATCAAGGTGATCACGGGTAAGATTCGTAAATCCTGCGACCGCTATCCTTTCATCGCCTATACGGTACTGGTCAAGAGCCTGCGAGCTTGCCTCCATAACGCAGTAATCTGCGCCGTTGCTCACCATTTCCCCAAGCCACGAATACAGAACAGTCGCTCTCGGTACGGTAGGAGTGCCGTGCTGTGACGGCTTAAGCTCGCCCGAACAGGTATCGTTTCCCGCCGTGCCTACACATCCGCACTTCTTGCCGAGCGTGGTAAGAATATGCTTTACAAAATGTGCCGTAGTGGTCTTGCCGTTCGTTCCCGTGACCGCAAGCAGTCCAAGCTTCTCCGAAGGCTTACCGTAAAAGCTGTTCAGCAGCCTTGCAAGGCACAGCCTCGTGTTATCCGTAACAAGCTGTTTTCCGCACTTTATATCGTGGTCGGTGACTATCATAACAGCACCCTTTGAAAGCATTTCAGCCGCAGCGCTGTGACCGTCAAACCTTGCGCCCTTTACACAGACAAATATACTTCCCTGCTTTACCTCTGCGGTGTTGTCGGTAACACCCGTTACAACCGCATTTTCTATCCCTGCCTTTTCGGCTTCGGGACAAATTTCATACAGCCTTATAATACCCACTCCTGTCAGAAAGATCGAATAGCCGAAAGCATCAGCCCGTTTCGTTGTTTACAAGGAAATTGACCTCTATAACAGATCCTCTGTATACCACCAGTCCGGAATTAACGCTCTGGCTTACCGCCTTTGCTTCGCTTCCCGTTGCCGCACCGGTAATACTTATGTTGAGTCCTGCCTCGCTCAGTGCCTTGTTTGCTTCTTCGACCGTCATTCCTATTACATTCGGCACAGTAGACATTCTGTAATCCGATAGCGGAATATCTCCCATATACAGCATTACCGTGCTTCCGCTCGGCATAACCGTACCTGCCGACGGCACCTGACCTGTTACCTCTGTACCGTCCGTACTGCCTATGTACTCTGCCTTAAGTCCTGCGGCTGTAAGCTGTGCCTCCGCTCTTATACTGTTATATCCTCCGACCCACGGAACAGTAACATCCTGCTGTGCAAGCTCGTCAGCCGTATACTGAGGATATATTCCCATATATTCAAGGCCTTCCTTGAACACAGCCGATACTACGGGCGCCGCAATAGCACTTCCGTAGATATATCCCGATGTAGGCTCGTCGCATACGACAAGCATAACATATTCGGGGTCGTCTATCGGCACTATGGCACAGAATGTCGCAACATATCTCAGTTCCGGTGTCTTTCCGCTGTTGTAATCGTCTATCTTCTCTGAAGTACCGCTCTTGCCGCCTATGCGATAGCCGCTCATATATGCGTTACCGCCGCCGTTTGCGGTTACAACGTCCTCAAGTATCTTACGCATCGTTGCGCTTGTTTCTTCACTTATTACCTGACGTCTTACCACCGTCTGCGCAGACTTCACGACATTTCCGTCACTGTCTATTATCTTATCCACAACATAGGGTGTGACAAGCTTACCGCCGTTTACGACAGCAGCTGCCGCTGTAACCATCTGTATGGGCGTAACCTTTGTCGTCTGACCGAATGCCGAGCTGGAAAGCTCAACTATCCCCATATCCGATTCTTTCACATACAGCGAATCCGCTTCGCCCGGCAGATCTATTCCCGTCTTTTCGGTAAAGCCGAATGCCTCGAAATATTTGCTGAACTTCTCCACTCCGAGAAGCTGACCTATCTTTATAAATGCAGGGTTACACGAGCGGATCATCGCTTCTGTAAGATTCGATACACCGTGACCGCCTATGTTCCAGCATCTTATCTTCGTTCCCGCAACATCTGCAATGCCCGAGCATTCGAATGTGCTGTCAAGCGATACGACTTCCTCCTCAAGCGCCGAAGCGCAGGTGAACATCTTGAATACAGAACCGGGAATATACAGTTCGCTTACCGCCTTGTTCTGCCACTGCTTTCCCCATATCTCCTGCTTTTTAGCAAGTATTTCCTCTTCGGTCTTCTTGTCCGCCGACATCTTGGCAAGCGTCAGCCTGTCGCTTTCAAAGTAAACATGTGAAGGATCGTTCGGATCGAATCCGGGCGATGTCGCCATTGCCACAATAGCGCCGGTTTTCGCATTCATAATAATTCCTGTACTGCGGTTTGCCAGCTTATGCTGTGAAACCGTGATCTCAAGATTCTTTTCAAGATAATACTGAAGCGTTTCGTCAATAGTCAGCACAAGGCTGTTGCCATCCTTTGCCGAATAGCGTGCGGAATAGTCATAAGGCATTGCGTTTCCGTGAGCGTCTGTTGTTGTGATAACTCTGCCGTCCGTACCCTTAAGATACGAATTGTAGTATGCCTCGATGCCGTAGCCCTCTTCATTCTCGTTTACAAATCCCAGAACGCTTGCCGCAAGAGTTCCGTTAGGATAGCTCCTCTCACTGTTTTCAACAGTGTAAACGGAATAACGGTTAAGGTTGTTCTTCAGTACGAAGTTGTTGATTTTTTCAACGGTACTGCGGTCCACTTTCTTCTTGACCACATAATAGCGTGAAGAAGTGTCCTTGCACGCTTCCGTCAGCGTTTCATATTTAACGCCGAGTATCTCGCTTATTCCCTTGCATATAAACTCACGGTTCTCAGGCTCGTTTTTTTCAATGTCGCCCGGCGAAATGATAACATCCCACACGGTAGCGCTTTGCGCCAGCACCTTGTTGTTGCGATCATATATCGTTCCACGCTTCGCCTTTATGTCAAAGCTGCTCTGTTGCTGATCGGTAGCCATTGCAGACAGTTCCTTGCTGTCAATGACCGAAACCTTGAACAGCACACCGCTGACAATGCCGGTGACACCTATACACAATGCCACCAGAATAATCAGTATGCGTTTTTTCATGCCTTGCGTGAGCTTTAAATCCATAGATTTCTCCTTGCCGGTAAAATGAGATAACGGCAAAAGCCGCCGGTGATTCAAGCAATAAAAATTACTTTCGATAAAAAAGCATTATCCTTTCCTCGTAAACACAGCCGTATCAACGTGGAAAGGAGCCCTGCTTGTTCATTTATATGCCCTAAAATCCGAGATATTCTAAAATCCCGTTAAACCAGTCCTGAACAGTGACAAAGATATTGTCATTATCATTCTTCGCTGTTTCGGTCATGTTTCCGGTATTCATCTCAACGTATCTTTCCTGCGATGCGCTGACCTTCTGCATACCGAGTTCGTTGACTGCGTATTGCTCTACATTCTCAAGCGAAACCGAACCGCTCAGCTGATTGCTCAGTGCGGTATTTATGCTCTGTGCGTCCGATAACGCCTGCGTTTCGTTGCTTATCTTCAGATTGACCTCGCTGAGTGCGGCCTTGCTGTATAAGAACATTACAAACACTGCGAGGAAAACTGCGCCTATTACTGCCACTGCCACAGGTCTGCCTGATTTTGCAACGGAAGACGTAGCAACCTTAAGCTCCGGTTTCTTTTCGGGAGTCTGCTGTTCTTTTCTTTTTGACGTATCGAACAAGGACATATCATAAGCCGTACTTGTTCTGTTGTGCGGTGTTGTCATTATTATTCCCCTTTATTAAAGTTTCTCTATTACTCTGAGTTTTGCACTTCTTGATCGGTTGTTCACCGCAAGTTCCTCTTCGCTTGCGGTTACCGGCTTTCTGTAAACCGTTCTGCCTCTCGGCTTCTTTCCGCATACGCAAACAGGAAAATCCGGCGGACAGGTACAGCCTGTGCAATATTCTCTGAATGTATTTTTTACTATCCTATCCTCTATCGAATGGAAGGTGATGATTGCGAGCCTTCCTCCTGCCGAAAGCCTTTCAAAAGCCTCCGACATTCCTTTTTTCAGTTCGTCAAGTTCACCGTTTACTTCTATTCTTATCGCCTGAAAGGTCTTTTTGCAAGGGTTCTTCTCCTTGCGGACCTTCAGCGGTACGTTCCTTTTTACTATCTCGGCAAGCTCCAGCGTTGTCTTTATCGGTGCGGCTTCTCTCGCTTTAAGTATACCGCTTACTATGCCGTGTGCGAATTTCTCCTCGCCGTACTCGAAAAGTATCTTTTCCAGCTGTTCCTTGCTGTATTCGTTAACAACATCATAGGCGCTAAGCCCGCTCTTACTCATTCTCATATCAAGAGGTGCGTCCTCGTGATAGGAAAATCCTCTCTCAGCCGTATCAAGCTGATACGATGAAACTCCGAGATCCATCAGCACCCCGTCAACCTTGCCAACTCCGATTTTGTCAAGACTTTCGTCAAACGTCGAAAATTTCCTGTTGATAAGCGTGTGCGGATAGTCCTTGAGCTTTTCCTCTGCCGCCTTTACAGCGTCGGGATCACGGTCAAAGCCGATAAGCCTGCCCGTTGTAAGACGCTTTGCTATCTCGGACGAATGTCCCGCAAAGCCTGTCGTACAGTCAACATAAATACCGTCGGGCTTTATATCAAGCGATTCTATCGTTTCACTCAGCAAAACGGGTATATGAATAGGTTTTTCGCTCATATTTCCTCCCGTTTATATTCCAAGCTCAAGCGCAAGCTCTGTCAGATCTTCGTTGTTTGTGTTCTCGTTGAACTTTACCCACGAAGCTTTATCCCATATTTCCGCAGTACCCTCAAGTCCGACTACCACAACATCAGCGGTCAGCGTTGCGTACTCTCTGAGCGGCTGAGGAACAGAAACTCTTCCCTGCTTGTCCGCCGAAATCTCATAAGCACTGCCGAATAAGAATCGTTTTATACTTTGAGTTTTCACCTGCGGAAGCTCATTTATTCTGGCAACCAGCTTCTGCCAGTCCTCTTTTGAATACACCTTTATGCAGGCTGTACCTATTGTTTTCGCAAGGACAAGATCGTTTCCCATTTCTTCACGGAGTTTAAGCGGTATGTTCATTCTGCCCTTTGCATCAAGTGTAGATTTGAATTCGCCTATCACGAGCCTGTCCCTCCTTTCACAAAAAGATACGCCGAAGAGGTGCGGCCCGCACATTTTTCAGAAAAGTTGAATTTCAATGAAAAATAAGTGTCCAAAGCCCCACCAAAGTGTCAAAAAGTGTACATTTATATTATACAGCCCACAGAAAAAAATTTCAAGTAGAAATTTTATCATTTGCTCCAAAAAAGTATCTAAATGCAGTTTTTGAATTTAGTGTATTTTGCACAAAAAACAGCCCTTGAAACAAGGGCTGAACATGATATTTATTGTTACTTTTCAACATATTGTATATCTCGAAGCAAAGGCAACAAGATATAGAGAAAGTGGTGCTTGTGACACAAAATCACAGCTTCCTGCAAAAAGATTTATTTTTTTCTGCGGACATACGTCACATACCTGAACGGGTATTTCTCACCTGTGACAATCTCCTCCTCGCTTTCCTTCTCCCAGTCCGGATTATTGTCAAGATTCGGGAAGAACGTATCCGCCTCAAAGCTGTGAAGGATTTTTGTTATATGTGCCTTTTCGCAATAAGGCAGAAGCTGTTCATATACGCTCCCTCCGCCAAGCACGAATATCGGCTTATCCGCCGTTTTCGAATACTCCAGAAACTCATCCACACCGGTAAAGCACTTAATTCCGGGATAATTTTCCGGGTGGTGTGTGATTATAAGGTTCTCCCTGTCGGGAAGAGGTCGCTTAGGAAAGCTCATATAGGTCTTGCTTCCCATAACTATTATGTTTCCGACCGTCATAGCCTTCAGCCTTTTCAGATCCGGTGAAAGATGTGCGAGCAGGTCGCCGTCCTTGCCTATCCCGTAGTTTTCATCTACCGCTACAATAATTTCCATCTTAAAATCCTTTCCGTTTATCTTATTTCAGTGTGTTGACCGAAATATAGCTGTATATGCTGTAAAGCGTATCTTCACCGCTTTTCTTATAGCCCTTTATTCTGAACTTGTACGCCGATCCGCTCTGAAGTGCGGTTGCGGTGCATTTTGCCGTACCGTTGCCGACAGTCACAGTGAGCTTCGTCCACCGTCCGTCCCTATAGACCTCCGCTGTATATGCGTCATAAGAACCTTTGTACCAGCTTATCGTTACAGTGTTCTTCGTAGCCTCTGCCTTATAGAATTTTACGGTTTCGTTTATCAGAGTATAGGCGGAAATATAAGCATAATCGCTGTACAGAATTTTACCGTCCGCATTTTTATATGCTCTTACCCTGAACTTATACTTTGCTCCGCTCTGTAGCGAGGATGCAGTGCATGACGCTGAATTTCCGCCGGATGATACAGTGAGCTTCGTCCACTGTCCGCCCTTATATATTTCGGCAGTACAGCCGTCCGCATAAGAAGATTTGCTCCAGCTGAGGCTGACAGAAGAAGCCGAACTGTTACCTGCCTTAAGTCCCGAAACGGCCGAAGGCAATGTATATGCGGATATGTAAGCATAGTCGCTGTACATCGTGTCGCTTCCCGACCTTTTGTATGCCCTCACTCTGAACTTATACTTTGATCCGCCCTGTAAAGCGTGTGCCGATGCTCTTGCCTTATTTCCGCTGCTCGACAGCGAAAGCGATACCCATCGACCGCCCTTGTATATCTCGGCTGTGTAGCCGTCTGCAGAATGGTCGGTATCCCACGAAACCGTCAGCGAATCGTCCGAAGAACCGTCACAGGCAAGACCGCCCACATTACAGGGAGGTATCGCTCCTGTTATTTTCAGCGTAAGCGACGTACTTATACCGTTTATTTTTGCAGGCAGTGTGACAGTACCTGCCGCCCACGGCAGAACGCTTTGCGTATCGCTTATTTCGAGCCGTCCGTGCAGCTTGGCGCAAAGCTCGCCTATCGGATAATCCGCCGTACTTCCGTTTGTATAAACGACCTTCGCCCTGATTTTCGTTTCGTTGTAAATAAATCTGAAATATGTACTGCCGTCGCTTTTCTTTGCATAGTACCCGTCATTTCCCGTTGTAAGCGAATCCGCACCGCCGGTCATATACAGCGATACGCTCTTTACAGGATTTTCGATAACGTTGAACGAAAACTCCGCCGTAATTCCCCCTACAGTGCAATAACCCGTGTTAACACCCACAGAGAGTGCCTTATCCCCTTGCGAAAACTTAGGCTCATACCCCGTTATCTGCTTTAAATCGGCGGCGGTACAGCTGACCGTAGTTCCGTCCGTGTAGATTATTCTTACGTTGTAGTCATATCCTGCTAAGTCATATTCAAAGCGTTGCGATATGTTGCCGCTCTCGTCTGCGACCACCCTGTAATCGCCCTTCACGTTACAGATTGCATTGATAGTATACATCGGAGTGACCGACAGCGACTTTATCCTTGTTGCCGCTACCGTGAAAACCGCTTTTGCGCTTTTCGTGCCGAGCGTATATGTTACGGTGTGCCGACCGTTTCCCCACACGCTTTCACTCTGCCCGTCCGAAATGACAAGCGGAGCTCCGAGCGTAGCGGTCAGTGCGGTGATTTCGCTTCCGGTATAACTTCTGCTGTAACCGCCGTAGTCTACCGTCAGCTTTATTTTATCATAATCGTAAACGTCATAATAGCTTATCTGACTGTATTTACCCGTACTGTCGTCATAACGATAGACAGTGCGCCTGTCCGAAACATCAAGCACAGATTGTATCGGTGTCACGCTTATTGACGCTACCGCATCCGCCGCATAAGCCCTGCCGTCATCGCCCTGCATAGCAAACAGCGATACCGCCGTAATAAAAATCACGGCGGTGGCAAAATACGACATTACTTTTATCAGGTTTTTCACGCTATACATATTTTACTTTTCTTTCGGGAAATCACTTGCTCTTTACCAGCCCTAAAATATCGCCTAACTTAAGTCTGTTGCCGGTGTGCAGTATTATCTGCTCATACACACGGGCAACCAGCAGTGCCATAAGCACCACGAACACGCACAGGACCAGTACAGCAAGAAGTGCCTGAGGTATATCTATCGCCCCTGTCAGCAGTGCCGAGGGTATCGAGAACGGCGAGGAAATCGGCAGATAGTATGATACAAGTGCCATCGTGTTCGCCTCTCCGCCCATTGAGGACGGGAAATAAGCAAGATAGAAGCCGAGTACCCCTATTATCGACATAGGCTGCATTGCGGCATTGAGGTCCTCCATTCTGCTGACCGTAGCGCCTATAAGCCCTGCGATAAGCGCAAAGAATATAAATCCCACTATGAACACGACTATAATAAGCACAATCACAACAGGCGAAAAACCGCCGAGCGCATTTCCGACTTCATTCATAAGCTGACTTGTAACAGTTCCCGTTTCTTCAGACGAACCTATGATTGATGAAGACAAAGGCGTCGAAACAACGATTCCGAGTACGCCCGATGCAATGATCATCATAAACTGTATCAGCGCAAGCGAGCCCATAGCAAGTATCTTGCCGATAATTATCGCAAGCGGTCTTACAGATGTCAGCAGAAGTTCCATTACCTTCGATGTCTTTTCCTGCGCTATCGACTGTGCGACCATCTGACCGTAAATAAAGATAAGCATAAACAGCACAAGAGAAGACAGCATAGGCAGTACCATTTTCACCACAAAGCCGAAGTCATTTTCGGTAGGCTCTCCCGCAACCGACTGGTAGACCGAAACCGTCTTGTTGGCAGCCGCAATCTGCTCATCGGTAAGCCCTGCCCTTGACAATCTTACGCTGTCAAAAACGCTTTTAAAGGTTTCACCGAAGCCGTTCGCCGTACCCGATGACACCGATTCGTCACCCGGACGTGATGCGTAAATATCATACCCGATTTTGTTTTCCCTGATAACTATCAGCAGGGACTTGTTTTCACCCTTCACCTTTTCGGTAAGCGACTGAATATCTGCGTCCTTGCCGCAATCATTGATTTTTACGCCAAGTCCGGATAAAAAGCCCTCATAATCCTTGCCCGTTGTTATTCCCGTAGTATCGGCAAAATATACCGTGCCGACAAGCGCTTCTCCGTCACCCGTTATATCCCCGTCACCAGAGGTTGAACGGCTTCCGATAAGTGCAGGGAGAACTCCCGCAAGAAGTGCAATTGCAAAAACAAGCACAATGATGATTACCGAACTTACCTTGAACGCCTTTGACTTTGCCGTCTGCCTGAAAGTAAAAGCAAATACGCTTTTCCAGCCGTATGTATCTGTTTTCACGCCTCGTCACTCCTTCCTGCCTCTTTGTCGGCTCTTTCTATGTTCTCAACAAATATTTCATGCAGGCTCGGCTCACGAAGCTCGTAACGCACAAGCGGCATTTCGCTGTCAACAATCATTTTAAGAAGCGATTTTGCCTGCTCCTCCGACTGTATTTTAAACGTGAGCTTATCGGGAGTTATCGTTTCGGGTACAAGACCGCACTGTGCGGCAAGCGGCAGTACATCGCCGTCACACTTTACCGACAGGTTCACTCTGCCGTAGCTTTTCTTTATCTTGTTAAGGTCGCCCTGCAATACCGCCGTACCGTGATGAAGTATCGTAATATCCTTGCAGAATTCTTCTATTACGGGCATCTGGTGGCAGGACATGATTATATACTTTTTCTTATCTATCTGCTCGTTTATAACGCTCTTGAAAAGATCGGCGTTCACAGGATCAAGTCCGCTCAGCGGCTCATCAAGTATGATAAGCTCAGGGTCTGCGACAAGTGCCGCTACAAGCTGTACCTTCTGCTGATTACCCTTTGAAAGCTGCTCCGCTCTCTTGTCCTCATAGCCGCTTAGCTCAAGCCGCTTGAACCAGTACGCAAGCGACTTCTCAATATCTGCACTGCGCATACCTCTCAGCTTTGCAAAATAGGTCAGCTGTTCGCTTATCTTGTATTTCGGATAAAGCCCACGTTCTTCCGCCAGGTATCCGACTTTTTCCGTGACAGGCGATAATGCCTTACCGTTCCACAGCACCTCGCCGCTGTTGCGGCTGAGCATACCGAGTATTATTCTTATAGCGGTAGTCTTGCCTGCGCCGTTTGTTCCGAGCAAGGCATATACACCCGGCTCGCTAAGCGTAAAGCTGAGCGGATGAAGTGCCGTGAAATTACCGTATTGCTTGGATATTCCGTTTACTTCGAGCGACATATCAATATTCGTTTCCTTCCTGTATTCTGCGATAAACGCCGTCCTTGCCGTCTGTCGCATTTATTCAAGTATAACACAAAAGCCGTGATTAAGCAACATCCGGTAAATTTTGCACGGAATTTGCCAACTGTTTATGTGTTATATTAACAGTATAACCACTTCAGCCCGATTTGTCAATACTGTTTCGCAATTTTTTTGAAAAACTTAATTTTTCTTTTTTCCTGCCGATATAAATTATAAGGAATATTGTATGTCGGTTACAGCTTACAATACGGTTTCACAATTAGATTAATAATCAGGAAAGGACTAACTGATATGGAAATAGCAAAGGTAGCAGAACAAGCGGCTGTCACAGCTCAGACAGCACCAAAGACAAGCGTACAGACATCAACAGAAAAGGCAAAAAGCACCCTCACTGCCGATAATGCCGACAAATATGTAAAGAGCGAGGACACCTTCACTCCCGCATATACAAAGAAATCGGCACAGAAAAAAGAGGTCGACAACGCAGACAGATCACAGTTCAGAACTGTCGCACAGTCAAAGGCAGACCACCTTGCAAGCGTAGTCGAAACTATCATCTCTCATCAGGCATCAAGCAAAACAAATAAAAACGCAAAGCAGATAGAGCTTTCCGATGCGCTTAAGAGCCAGATTGAAGAAGCAACAGGAAAGAAGTTCGAAAGCGAAGATGTGACCGACAAGGAAAACAGCGCTGATTACTGGGGAGCAGAAGCTACTGCCAAGCGTATGTTCGAATTTGCAAAGAATCTCGCAGGCAACGACAGCAAGTACGCCGATTCTCTCAAGGACGCTTTTATCAAGGGCTTCGGCCTTGCAGAAAAGGCTTACGGCGGCAAGGGCAAGTTACCCTCTGTATGCTACGAAACATACGACAAGGTGATTGATATGTTCGACAGCTGGGGCAAGGAAAAGACAGAAGATAAGACAGACGGTAAGGATACTGTAAAAGTAGAGGCGGGCAACAAGTCCGAATCATCCGCACAGTAAGACGTAAGGGCAGTTTCAGAGTGCCTTTACACAGCACACTGTCTTATATCACAACGAATAATGCTTTTACATAGTCTGAAACGGCTGTGTAAAAGCATTTTCTTTTGTAATCAGTATAGATTTTCGACGTTTATCTATGCCTTTTATTTACATTTTCCGTAATATTATTACAAATTTATCTTGACATATTCTCAGATTTCTGATAAAATTTCCATAGTATTATAAGATAACTGTCGATAGAAGGTTATCGTAAGCGTATTCTATAAAACAAGAAGGGTTCGGCGGTCTGTTGGCAGACCGTTTTTCAGTTATGAAAAGATTTGATTTCAAGGTACTTGCAAAAAAATTCATAAAATGCACCGCAGCCGCAGTTTTAAGCTTGGCTTTCATATTAAGCGGCTGCTCCGATAAAAGCACTGTATCGTCTGACGCTCTGCCTGTGATAATTATAGGCAGTGACGAATACGAGCCGTACAACTTCAGCGACAAAAACGGCAATCCTGCAGGCATAGACGTGGAGATTGCAAGCGAGGCATTTCTCAGAATGGGCTACAAGGCACAGTTTAAAAACATCGTCTGGGATGAAAAGGATGAAATGCTCGCTGACGGCAAGGTCGATTGCCTGTGGGGGTGCTTTTCGATGAACGGCAGAGAAGACAAGTACCGATGGGTAGGACCTTATATGAACAGCAGACAGGCTGTAGCCGTCAGAGCCGACAGCAATATCTACGCTCTGTCCGACCTCAGCGGAAAAAGAGTTGCCGTGCAGTCAAGCTCCAAGCCCGAAGAAATACTCTCACAAAATAGTGCAGATATTCCGCAGGTAAGCGGACTTTACTGCTTTGTCAGAACCGAATACATTTTTGCCGCCCTGCGTAAGAACTATGTTGATGCTGTCGCAGGTCACGAGTATATGCTCCGTGTTTTCATTAACGAGTCGGACAATAAATACAGATTGCTTGACGAAAGCCTTCTGCTGTCAAAGCTGGGCATCGCCTTTGCAAAGGACAACGACTCCGCACTTCCCGAAAAGCTGAAAGCAACGCTCTATGATATGAAAAATGACGGCACACTGGCGCAGATTGCCGTAAAATACGGACTTGACCCAAATACCGCACTCGGAGGTATAACCCTTGAATAAATTAGAGCACAAAAAGCACTATCGCAAGCCGATCTTTATTATAACCGTCATAGGAATAATTCTGGCGGCAGGGATTTTCTCCGTTTTTTCATATATTAATACAACGAATGCAAAAAACGTGACCGACCGCACAATAGAATATATCAGAAGCCAGTGTATCCGCTATGAAGAAATAACTGCGTCCGACCTTGCAAAGAGCCTTTTCAGGATAATCGACAAGACGCAGGAAATAAGCCGTGACATTGCGAATTTCAACGATTGCTCCATCGAAAGACTCAAAGAATTCGTGGCAGATCTCAGCATCACCGGAGTTATAGTGCTTGACGAAAACGGCACACCCGAAAACGAGTATTACACCGATGATACAGGCTATAACGTGTGGCAGGATTACATAAAACAGAAAAAGCTGACAAGCGTTGCAATCGATACCTCAAAGACCTACTCGGACAGGCTTTTCTCGTTGCCGTATGACGCTGACAGCGAAAGCAATTACTGCTACGACTTTGCGGCGGTCACCAGAAAAGATAAAAATGGAATCGTATTCGCCTATCTGAAGCAATCAAAAGAAACTATCAATAACGGTCAGCTGACTCTCGATTCTCTGTTTTCCGGCTTCAACCTTGCAATGAACGGCCATATCATACTGACAGACGGCAGTAAGGTTATAGCCACAAACAACGATTTATACAAAGAAAAAACGGTTTCCGAATGCCCCGTGATAAACAGCTTTGCAGAAAAAAGCACCAATGACGCAGATTTCGTAAGGATAACCGACCCTTACGGCGCCTATTACGGCGGTATGGATAAATGCAGAAGCTACTACGTCTACGTTTACTATCCCGCAAAGGAGGTCTATATCGGAAGCTGGACTGCCACCTCTATTTTCACATCGCTTTATATAATTCTCTTCCTTGCCGCAAGCCTTATTTACAGGGTAATAAGCATAAGGCACCTGCGTGAAAGTCATATTACAGAGGAAAAATACAACGAAAAGCTGCTGAAGTCTGCCGAAGAAGCAAGACGTGCGAATGCCGCCAAGAGCGACTTTTTACGGAGAATGAGCCACGATATAAGAACGCCGATAAACGTCATAATGGGAATGACGGAGATTGCCGACAAGAACGCCGACGATGCCGAAAGGCAGGCAGAGTGCAGAGAAAATATCCGTACCGCATCAGGCTATCTGCTTGAGCTTGTAAACGATGTACTTGATATGGGCAAGCTCGAATCAGGTGAAACCTACCTTGAGCATGTTCCCTTCGACCTGTATGAGATGTTTGACGAGATTGCCGTCCTTAACGGGCAGAGCCTTCAGCGAAAGAACATCACACTTACCTTCGAGCATTGCGAAAACCTTCACAACAAGCTGATAGGAAGCCCTCTGCACGTCAAGCGTATTCTGATGAATATCATAGGCAATGCCATAAAATACGGCAAAAACGGAGGCTATGTAAAGGTTTCCGTCAGCGAATCCGAGTTTGACGAAAAAGTTCCCGATACGGTTGTTATAAATATAACGTGTAAGGACAACGGCATCGGTATGGGCGAAAACTTTATGAAGGTAATGTTCGAGCCGTTTATGCAGGAAAACGATCAAGCCAGAACCTTCTATCAGGGTACCGGACTCGGTCTTGCTATTGCCAAAAGGCTTACCGAAAATATGAACGGCAAGATCGATTGCGTAAGCCGCAAGAACATCGGCACCTGCTTCACAGTAAGCCTGCCGTTTGAAACGGATAATTCGTGCGAATGCACCGACAGGAGCAAAGTCACCGTCGGAGAAATCTCGCTCGAAGGACTTACAATACTGCTCGCAGAGGATAACAGGATGAATATGGAAATAACCGAATTCCTCCTCACAAACGAGGGTGCCAACGTCATAAAAGCGTGGAACGGCAAAGAAGCAATCGAGATTTTCGAGTTATCCGAAGAATACAGCATAGACGCTGTGCTGATGGATATAATGATGCCGGGAACAGACGGCATCACCGCAGCAAAGGCAATACGTTCAATGGAACGTGCGGATGTTGCCACCGTTCCTATAATCGCACTTACGGCAAACGCTTTCACCGATGACAAGGAAAAGTCACGCAGTGCAGGAATGAACGAGCATCTGTCGAAGCCCGTAGACTCGTCAAAGCTGAAAAGCGTAATTTCCGGATACACCGGCAAAAAGGATCTCACACTGAGAGAATGCTACCTTCTTGCAGGCGAGAGTTATGACGATCTGCTTTCCCGTCTTGGTTGCGATGAAAAGATAATATATAATGCGGTAAAGGAATTTATGTTCGACCTGCATTACATAAGGCTTCTGTGTGCAATTGAAAGCCGTGATACCGAAACCGCTTTCAAGGCCGCCCACACAATGAAAGGCATCTCGGCAAACATCGGGTTCACTAAAATGTACTCTGCGTTCTCCCTTGTCACAGAAGAACTGCGTTCAGGCAATATCGAAAAGGCCGCAGAGCTTATGACCCGTGCGACCGATGAATATCAGAAGATAATTTCCGCTTTCAAAAGATGTATGTTCGATAAATAGCTTAAATCACATCCAGTGTAAAATCCACAGCCTTCCCAAAAATAAAGCGGTACACCGAAAATGTACCGCTTCAGATTGTCGATAAACCTCTTGATTATATAAAAATGGGGTCGCAGGGGCGTAGCCCCCGACAGGGTCTAGGGGCGGTAGCCCCAGTAATATAGCCCCTTTCCCCGGGAAAGGGGTTTGGGGATAGGGATTGAGAACAAGCACTTTTTTGAAAAAACATACTTTTTCTACAACCCAAAGTGCTACACCAAAATGTACCGCTTTTTTAACCCCAACCCTTCACTCCCCTTAACAAAAAATTCACCAAAACAGCTTATTTTTTCCTTTTTTCTATTGATTTTTTGATAAAATTGTACTATAATAAAAGCAAGATTAATAAATAATTGAGCATTTTCAACAAACTTAATCCAAAACGCTGCTAAATCCGCACTTTACCGTACCCGATTTCTTTTGAAGGGAGGCGTAGATATGAAAGTATTAAGCGGTAAAAGCCTGAACGCATTTACAGTAAGCGGACAGGCGTTCAAGTTTGAAAGAAAAATCACCACCGTAAGCTGCATACATACGCCAAGTGCAGAGGATGAAGCAGGTCGGTTCGCTGCGGCACAGCAGACAGCTCTTGAACAGCTGCACGAGTTGCGTGACACGGCAGTGAGCAAGGTCGGAAAACAGCTTGCGAAAATATTCGATATACATATGGTTCTGACGCTTGACGACGATTTCAGCGATGCCGTCAGAAGCATAATCTCTACCCAGCACGTCAACGCCGAATACGCAGTATCGCTTACATCCTACAACTTTTCGAAAATCTTCGCCGCAATGGATGACGATTATATGAAAGCACGTTCTGCCGACATTCACGATATATCCGACAGGCTCGTTTCCATTCTTTCCGGCAGAAAGCAAAAAAGCGCAAAGGATTTTGCAACAGGAGCAAACAAAATAATCTGCACGGAGGACTTCCTCCCCAGCGAAATAATACAGTTCTGCGAAAACAACGCACAGGGCTTTCTGACGGCTTTCGGCTCGTCCGATTCGCATTCTGCGATTCTCGCAAAGAGCCTCGATATTCCGGTTATTGTAGGACTTGGCTGGGATTTGCTGAACGATGTACGCACAGGCGACAGCCTGACCGTTGACGGCAGAGAAGGCACGGTAATATTGAACGAAAAAAGCGAAAGCTTCGTTTCCTGAAACAGTAAAGATATAAAAAACGCACGGCGCAACCGTTAAGATTGCACCGTGCGTTTTTATTCGCAATGAATTCAAGCCTCAGCTTTTATCTTGTATCAACGCTGATATATCTCCGATGTACTCAGTCGCAGACACAGCGATTATTCCGTTTCCTCGTCATAATCTTCGCCCGCAAAATAAGCGTCATACTTTTTTCTTATCCCGTCAAACTGTGAATCGGCAAGAAGCTCCTTCACGCCTTCGTATGACGATTCATACATTACCGCACCGTTGTCTATCTCTTTACGGTATCCCTTCTCAGCGTGCTTCAATAACTGATATGCTATTACTATATCGGTATTCATTCTGCCTCCCCTTGACATCTCTCTGCCCAGTGCATAGCAGAGGCTGGGATATCTCTGGAATCCTTCACAATATACGATTGATTCAACATTCCACTCGTCTTCTCCGAGCAAATGAAATAACGCAATATTATAGTAATACAGTGATAATTCCACATCCTTCACATTCCACTTGTCAGAGGAATATATATCGCCGAGCTTGTACATCGCATCAATAACTCCGTTTTCAGCGGCAGTCCTGAAATACGCTATTGCCAAAGACGTGTTCTGCTCAATATCACGTCCGTAAAGATAGCAATATCCGAGATTGGAAACCGCATTCATATCCCCCATTGCCGCCGCCAGCCTGTAATACTCAACAGCGAACCTGTAATTACCCTCTACATACAGCTTTGCGCCTCTTCTGTTTATGTAGCTGGCGTCTTTAAGCACCACCGCATTCATATCTGCATTAGTAAGCATAAATGTTTCGTTGCTCATGTTTTTATACCTCCGGTTTATTTTTGTTTACGTTCATATTATAGCATTCCATATGTACTATAAAAAGGACAAACAAAAAAGCACCTGCAAATTGCAAGTGCTTTTCTTTTTGATGGAGGCGCCACCCAGATTTGAACTGGGGATCAAGGTGTTGCAGACCTATGCCTTACCACTTGGCTATAGCGCCAAAAAAATTGGAGCGGATTACGAGGCTCGAACTCGCTACCTCCACCTTGGCAAGGTGGCGCTC
>OLRE01001242.1_pt1 | contig 25747 bp, 26 predicted proteins | sample 1672461 | NCBI WGS metagenome assembly OLRE01 (sample SAMEA3136688, study PRJEB25190) | human gut metagenome | biome: human gut; feature: human-associated habitat; material: faeces | place: Austria | collected 2013
ATTTTGAAAGACCTAATATTGAGGTTAGCGAGATTTCAGAAGACAAAAAGTATGGCAAATTTGTCGTAGAGCCGCTGGAAAGAGGCTACGGTACCACACTGGGTAACTGTATGAGAAGAATTCTCCTCAGTTCTCTTCCGGGTGCGGCTGTTACTTCTGTAAAAATCGACGGAATACTTCACGAGTTTTCAACCATTCCCGGCGTTAAGGAAGACGTTACGGAAATCATCCTTAACATTAAGGAACTTCGTGTGAGATTGCTCGGCGAAAGCAGCAGCGTGCATGTAGTCATCGACGCCAAGGGCGAAGGCAAAGTTTTTGCAGGAGATATTATCCACGATGCCGATGTTGAAATCATCAATCCCGATTTGCACATCGCAACGCTTTCCGAGGGTGCAAACCTCTATATGGACATTGTTCTTGAAAAAGGCAAAGGCTATGTTTCTGCCGAAAAGAACAAAAAACCGAACACTTTTTCTGTTCCAAGAAGTCCGTCAGCTTTCCGTATTCCCCGTGGGTAATCGTAGGGACAGCGGTTTCCTCCCCATTATCCGAGAAGATGTCCGTTTCCTCTTTCTTGCCGCGCAGCTTCACATACTGCATGGGATTAAAGGTAATGAGCCTTTTCGGGAATACCGCAAAGCGGAAGGAGTTTTGCAGGACTGCCGAGAACTGGAGCATATAGCCTTTGCTCATGGGCTTTGAGGCTGTACCGTCGGGATTTACCCCTCCGTAGCTCATAAGGTCGATGAACGCCTGTAAATGGTCGGCGGTGACTGTCTTTAGCTTGCGGCTGCCAATGGGATATTTCTTAATCTTCCTGACCGCCGCCATATATGCCATGACCGTACCGTTGCTAAGACTGCCGGGCTTTAATTCTTCCTCCACCCACATATCCAGCATATCGCCTACCGTGATGTTCTCCGCTTTCCCGACAAACTTCTTTTCCTCGTAGTCGGCAATCGCCTTTCGGAGCAGGGCTTCCGTTTCGGATTTGCTTTCTGTTCCCACAAACTCTTTCTGGACTTTCCTGCCGCTTTCATCTTCGATGTAAAAGCGTGCGTACCACTTTTTGCCTTTCTTTCTTACAGAACCTTTTGCCATAGATAAACTGTCTCCTTTCTATCCGTGGCAATCGGGACTGTGATATATGGTGTGCGTAAATAATTGTGTCACTTCTGCCGGTTGCTGTCAATCGGCATTTTCACTTGTCAAAGAGCCACGGAATTTTTCTTTTTCGGAAAGCCTTGCTTCGGCTTCCGCCACTATCCCGAACAGGTCGCCCATCGATACCTTTGTGCGCCCTTCATCGTAGATATGTAAAATCCCGTCTAAAAACTGCTTCATATCCTCGATAGGTTGTTCCATTTCCTTGCGGTAAACCCTCTCCGTAATCGCACCAGACGCAATCGCATAGCGGCGCAGGGATTGTTTTAAGCCCTCGTCCTCCGCCACACGGTCAACCTCCGCCATTGCGTCTGCGAAATGGCAGGTCAGGATTGTGTAGAGGTCAATCAGCTTTCCGAGGAATGTCGTCATAAGCTGCTGATGCCCGTCACCTTTGACCGTAGAAGTGACCGTACCGAGATACTTTCGGATATGTTCCGTCAGTTCGTTTTCACAGACCGTCGGGACGGAATACTCTTTTTCCTCCGAAAGACCTGTCAGCCATTCGGGAGTGGTCAGCAGAGCCTCCGCCAATCCATTGATAATCATGCTCCTTGTGGGATTTACCCCGTCTGTTTCATATCGCTGAATGGTCGATTTGTTTACGCCCACACGCCTGCCGAGTTCGGGCATGGAGATTTTCAGTTCGTTTCTCCGTTCTTTAATCCGCAGCCCTACCTCTTTTGCGGTAAGCATTTTCGTTTCTTTCAAGGTTTCCACCTCCTAACGAGTATTATCATAGCACATACAGGTTGAATTTGCAACCCTGTTTTGCATATTTCTTTATGAATTTTTATTGAACAGCCTTAAAACGAGTTGACAAGCAGTAGTGAAATAAGTATAATGATAAACTCAAAGTTGCAAAATGCGTATATTGAAAGGAGGATGATAGATTGAACAGCACCAAAATAGGTTTAACCATTGAAGAAGCGGCGGAATGTACGGGTATCGGAAGGAACACCATGCGGAAGCTGGTGGACTGGGGCAAGCTCCCCGTCCTCAAGGTGGGCAGGAAAACGATTATCCGCAGGGACACGCTGGAACAGTTTTTAACGGTCAATCAGGGGCGAAACCTGCGAAGCGAGAGCGACGTCCGAAAGGTAGAATAGCGGCGGTTTCTTTTTCGGGAGGTAACAAAGAAGCCCTCGGCGTTTGAGAGCGAAATACACCCCTCGCACAAATCTCCGATTTGTACTCTGGGTATTTCGCCCTTGCAGGGGGCTGTGTATCACAGCTTCGGACAATGCACCGCCGCTATGATACACGAGAAAACAGCCCGCTGTTTTCTCCGCTGTCCGTCGCCTGCGCCGCCGAAACAGCGGCAACCGACAAGCCGGTTGCAGAAAGAGTATGCCCGTCACGGGAGAAAGGAGTATATGGCAAGACACTCATTTATACAGATGTCGAAGCTGCCCAATGTCAAGGGAAGGATTTACTATATCACCAGCGAGAAAAAGCAGGAATACCTTTACGCCACCTACCGCACCGCAGACCATGCGTTTTGGAACAACCTCGCAAGGGAAAGCCAGCAGGAATTTAAGCGCAGCGGCACAGAGGGGAAATGTATCGAAGCAAGGGAACTGGTTATCGCCCTGCCAGAGATTTATACGCAGTATGAGCCGCAAATGGTGTTGGAGGATTTTACAGAGGAATTTCGCAGACGGTACGATGTGGAGTGCGTGTCTGCCCTCCACCACAACAAGCGAAAAACGAATTATCATATCCATCTCATTTTCAGCGAAAGAAAGCTGCTTGCCGAGCCAGAAGTCAAGATTGCCAGCCGCAGCGTATTCTTTGATGAAACAGGCAAACGGGTACGCACCAAGAAAGAAATCACGGGGGAGGACGGGCAGATACGCAAAGGCTGCACCGTTATCAAAAAGGGCGAGGTTTACGAGAGCCGCCTCTTTACCGTGAAAGACGATAACTTCAAGAGCGAGCCTTTTCTTCGGGAGGTCAAGGAGATTTACACAGACCTTATCAATCGGCATATCTCCGATCCCGAACAGCAGCTAAAGGTATTTGATAAGAACAGCGTTTATCTTCCCACAAAGAAAATCGGTAAGAACAATCCCAAAGCCGCAGAGATTGAAGCCGACAACGCCGCAAGGCAGGAGTGGAACAGGACGGCGGATATGGCGCTCCTATCGGGGATTGAGGAAACAAAGATACTGGAAATCAAGAAAGAGGAAATCCACCAAAAGGCAAGTCAGTCCATTAAAGAAAAGGGCTGGCTGCCTACCTTGTTCCGCAGCATTATCGGCAGGGCAAAGGAGCTTCTGCAAAGCCTTATCCGAGAAAAGGATATGCCGCCCAAGCCTACGCTGGATATGGATATGGCGGAATTTCGACGCATGAAAAATCTGATGATAAAGGCGCAGGAGGGCGCAAGGGAAATCCGCCGTTTGCAGGACGATGTTCTCCCGAAACTGAAAGCGCAGCTTGCAGACACAAAGGGGCTTTTCAAAGGCAAGGAGCGTAAAGCCCTGTCCGAGCAGATACAGCAGACGGAAAAGGAAATCGCTGCAAAACTGGATATGCTGCCCGATATTCTGAAAGAGGACGGTTATCCCGATGTGCAGGCGTTCATGCGTACTTTCCGAGAAATGGAAAGCGTTGTGGAACAGTACAGCCGTGACCTTGCCGAGTGGGAGCGTCAGACCAGCTGGAAACCGTCAGCCGCCGCCAAAGAGCAGCGCAGACCACCCGAAAAGCAGAGCGTATTAAAACATTTGCGGGAGATACAGGATAAAAATAGGCAGAAACCACCCCAAAGACAGCGCAAAAAATCCATTGACAGAGATAGCCGATAGATATGGAAAAACCGCCGTTATGGTGTTACCCATAGCGGCGGTGGTACATAATTATTTGCTGACTGCAAGCGTGATTTTCATATCCTGAACATTGATGATTGTTTCTTTTTTGCACTTCGGACAGTAGAGAGGAAAGTTTCTCATCTCAGTATTTTCCTGTATCATTGTTCGGGTTTTATTGCCGCAGACAGGGCAAAGTATCCATTCTGTTTTCATAATGTCGACCTCTTTGCGTTTCTCACTAATGGGAAAATATGAAATCTATATCATTCAATTTCAGTTAGAAATCTAAATTCCCCAATCCTGACTAATCATTTGCAGCTTTACCATATGCGGATAAATTTTGCCTGTGTTCATCAGTTTTTCCGGCGTTCCCTGTTCGGCAACCGTACCGTTTAAAAGCACAACCACTTTATCTGCGCCGCTTACGGTACGCATACGGTGGGCGATAACAAGTACGGTCTTGTCCTTTATCAGTCTTGACAAAGCAGCCTGTATCAATGTTTCATTTTCCACATCAAGACTTGCCGTTGCTTCATCAAGTAAGATAATAGGGGAATTTTTGAGAAAAGCGCGGGCGATTGAAATTCTCTGCCTTTCCCCGCCAGACAATTCGCAACCATTTTCACCAATCATACTGTTATACCCGTCTGGGAGCTTTTCTGCAAATTCTTCACAATTTGCTAGTCTTGCCGCCGCAATTACTTCTTCGTCGGTCGCGTCCTTTCTGCCTATTCTGATATTCTCCATGATTGTGTTGTTAAACAGCGTCACATCTTGAAATACGATAGAGTACAGAGACAGCAAGGTTTCCGGCTCTATTTTCGATATATCCATACCACCGACAGTAATCTTCCCTTTGTTTATGTCCCAAAACCGCGAGGCAAGACGCGACACCGTAGTTTTTCCGCCGCCGGACGGTCCGACTAAAGCGGTAACTTCTCCCTGTTTTGCCGTAAAAGACACATCTTTCAATACGGTTTCCCCAGTATTATAAGCAAATCCTACATGGTCGAATACAATGTCATAACCTTTATTTATCAGTTGATTTTCCCCTGTCTGAATAGGTTGGTCAAGGATTTCGTTCATGCGGTCTATGTTCGTTTTCGTAGAGATTACCGCAGCAAGATTTTGCAATGCGCCTTCAAGCGGGGCATAAAGCCTTGAAGCTACAAGCAAGAACATAAAAAACAGCGGAATATCAATTTCTCCACGAATAAGCAGCGTAGAGCCTACAAGCGCAACCGTAGCAATTCCAAACTTTAATATTAGTGTTGAAGAAACAACAAAAAGTGCTGTTCCAAGTTCTGTTATAATGTGCCGTTTTTCTACATAGTCAATTTTTTTGTCAAGTCCTTTCAGATAACTTTCTTCCGCATTGTTTGATTTCAAGTCCTGTAAACTTTCGATACACTCTTGTACACCGCTTTCAAGCGCGACATTTGCCGCTACAGATTTACAGTTGAAGTATTCCTGTATGCGAGCTGAAAAGAATGTGATTGTAAATGCAATCGGTAAAACCCACACCGCCGCAAGAGCCATTCGCCAGTCGTAAGCAAAAAGGCAGATTGCAATTAGTGTTGTTGAAATGAGGGAGCCTGCCAATGCGGGTACATAATGGGAGAATGCAGTTTCAAGCGTAGCACAGTCTCCCATAATAGAATTGGTTAAATCCGCAAGGTCTTTTTTGCCAAAAAAGGACAACGGGATTTTGCGTAGCCGTTCCGCTAAGGATATACGCCTTACCCCGCTTTCCACATAAGTCGCTAAGTAAGTGGCGTTATATTGAAACCAAGTCGCAATAAATATAAGGCATAAGCAAACCAAAGAACCAACCGCATAAAAAGCAATGCGGCTTCCATTCAAGTTCCCATTCATGGTGTCAATGACAAAGTAATAGAGCAATCCCACAGGGAGCATAAAGGATATATCCTGTACGACGCAGGCAATACAGCCTTTTATCAAATCGACAGCCCCCTGTCTTGATAATGCAAAACGTCTTTGCAATGTCTTAATCATGCGTTTACCTCCTTTGCAATCTTCCATTCTGCCGCTTCGGAATAATCCTTCCACATTTTTGTAAATATGCCGTTTCTTTCTATCAGTCCGCTATGTGTGCCGCTTTCGACAATTTCACCGTCTTGCAGTACATAAATGCAATCCGCGTCTGTGATTGACGACAACCTGTGTGCAATCATAATGACGGTCTTTCCCTTTGAAAGCGCGGATAAAGCCTGCTGTACGCGCACCTCATTATCGGGGTCGGCAAATGCGGTCGCTTCATCAAGGATTATGATAGGCGCATTTTTCAAAATCGCGCGGGCAATCGCTATTCTTTGCTGTTCGCCGCCGGACAGATATACGCCTTTTGCGCCGACAACCGTATCAATGCCATTCGGTAATTTTTCAATAATATCCAAGCACTGTGCAGCTTCCAAAGCATGGGCGATTTCTTCGCGTGTAGCGTCAGGCTTTGCCATACGCACATTTTCCAATATGGACGCTTTGATAAGTCGGCTGTTCTGAAATACAAAGGACACCTTATTCATCAATGTTTCTTTCGGAATGTCGCATATGTCGATATTCCCTATCAGTACGCGCCCTTTTTGCGGGTCAAAAAATCTTGTGACGATATTTGCAAGCGTTGTCTTGCCGCCGCCGGACGATCCTACCAATGCGACTGTCTGCCCCGGTTTTATGGAAAGAGATACATCATTGAGCGCGTTTTTCTTTCCGTCATAGCTGTAACTAACGTGTTCTAATGTAATCCCATTATCTTTAGGGATATTATTCACGCTGCTTTCAGATAATGGTTTTTCGTTCAGCACTTCATTAATCCTGTTAATTGCGTCGCCTACAATCATTGCGTCCTCGCTCATAAACATAATTTTTGTGAGCGTCGTACCAATGACGGGCGTAATCACAATATAGAAAATAAGGTTTAACAGAAGTTCATTTGTTACGCCGCCCCTTGTAAAGAGAATACCTCCGGCAATCAGAAACGCGAATACACTGTTAATTGCCGTTGTATAGAACATCATAGGCAGACGCAGCCCCTTTGTGTATGCGATTACCCATGTTTCGTAATTGTCTATCGCGTTTTTGAAGCGTTTGAAAGAAAAGATTGTCTGTCCGAAAGTCTTTACTACGGGTACGCCCCGCACATATTCAACGGCTTCATTTGACATATCGGCAAGCGCATTTTGATATTGTTCCATTCGCTTTTCCATGTCTTTTCCTGTCATTTTCATCATAATCAGAAAACCAAGCACAACGGGAACAAGGCTTAAAAGCCCTAACCGCCAGTCAAAAGCAAGCAACAGGAAAAGTAGCCCTATAGGGGTGGCAATCGCCCCCGCTTTGTCGGGAAGCCTGTGTGCAAGATACGTTTCCGTAGCAGCACTGGAACCGTTTACTATTCTCCGCAGCTTTCCACTTCCATACTTCTCCGTTACTCCGAGCGGCAATGCTGCAATATGGCGCATAAGCTCTTTTCGGATATTAGCGGCAACCCGGAACGCGCTCAAATGCGAACACATCAAAGCGGCTATGTAAACAACAATAGAGATAACTGCAAACAATACGGCAGACCAACCGTAGCCTGTGACATTCTCCGCCTGTGAGAAGTCCGGGGAAACCTCCAGTATGTCGTGAATAATACACCATATATACCAAAAAGGTACAAGAGCCAACAGTGCACTCATTACAGACAGTACCCAAGAAAGATAGGTCAATATCTTATGCCCTCCGGCATAACCCATCAGTCTTGATAGATTTGACTGTTTTTTCATTGATAAAACCTCCTTGAAAATTTTTTATGATACGAGAACAAAATGAACGTCCTCCAATATCCTCATTTCAGTTAGTGTTGCCCTTGTGAAGTTAGCAGTAACTAACCTGTGTATGAAAATTATAGGGCAGATTGCCCTAACGAATTTATTCATTTTTATTGCCCCATAATTTTCATCCACCCGGCGGTATAGAAATCTCTCATTTCTTTCAAATAGTGCTTTGCTTCTTCAAGAGGCATTTCATGTATAATCAGCTCAAAAAATGTATTAAACATTCCTGTAATCAAGATATGCTCCAACCGTTCATCAATGGGGGGAGCAGGTCTGCCTATCTTTTCAAGAACTGCTAAATAATCATGTGTTCCTTTTGTTTCTATTTCCACCATTTCATCAATCAATTTTGAAAAACGTGTTCCCTCCGAACAGCAAAGTATGAGCTTAAATTCATTCAAGTGTTCATAGGCATACAAGAGCATTTCATACATACATTCGCCGGAAGTAGAAGTAAGATTGTTAGGTTGTTCTTCTGGCGGAATTTCAGCAAATTCTTTTTGAGCCTTGCAAAATCGTTCCAGTAAAAAATTGTAGTGTTCGCCTACCAATGCTTCAAACAAGTCCTCTTTACTATCATAATAGCCATATAAAGCCCCTGTGGTTACGCCTGCTTTTTTAGCAATATTTCGTAATGAAGCAGATGTGAAGCCTTTTTCAAGAAATTCCTGTATAGCAGCCGATAAAATCATCTGCAATGTCGTTTTTTCTTCGTTGCTCATTTTTAATCCTCTTTTTATAACACTATTATATAACATCGTTATAATAGCACCTCGCAAAAACTTTGTCAATTCCCCAATATTATTTTCCACTATCCAAATATCATTTTCTGTCTGCTCAGAGATGTAAATTTCATTATCTTTTTGTTTGAAAAGGTGTTAAATGACCGTCTTTCAGTTAACACCCCTTGAAAGTGCGTTTACCCCCCATATATTCAAGGACTTTCGCCTGTTTCGTCCATTTGCCCTCGTAAATTGTGCCCCTTGTTAGATAACGGGGACTTTGAATGGCTTGCAAGCATGACGGGATTACTTCGCCAGTTGCTGAAATTGTGAGCGTATCCGTTAAGTATATCAGGTAAAATTTAAAAATTGTTTTACTTTCGAGCAACCACACAAAGCCAGCCTTTAGCATTTTTGTTCGTTTCTATATGCGTAAATCCTGCTTTTTCCAAAGAATATTTAATCTCTTTGGAAGTATAAATTTTCATTCCTTTTATAATCTCTGTCCATTTTTTATCTTTGTCATTTTCGCCATTTGACTCATTACAAACCATAAAAATTCCACCTTTTTTTAGCACTCTATATATCTGGCTAAAACTTTGGTCAATATCAGACCAAAAATATATTGTTTCAAAAGCAGTTGCTAAGTCAAAGGTTTCATTGGCAAAAGGAAGTTCCTGCACATTTCCTTGCAGAATTTCACAATGCTTTCTTTCTACTGCAAATTTATTAACTTTTTTTGATTTTCTAACACTAACCTCTGAATAATCAATGCCAAAAACTTTACCCTTTGGACTTTTTTCTAATAGTTTTTTTATATTTGCACCACCACCGCAACCAACGTCTAATGATATATCGTTCTTATTAATTTTTATATGCTTCAATCCCCATTCTGCCATAGGAGAATGACCTATATTCATCATATTAACCATAAGGCTTCCGCCAAGTCCTTTAGGTTTACAAGTGTTTTGAAAAAAAGACATAATTACACCTCTCCTTACATCAATCAAGTTAGCTTTGACTAATTCATTCTATCATTATTATAAAATTCGTGCAATAAAGTCTTAAAATAATTGCAGAAATGAGATAGTGTATTTACGCAGGTTTTCTCAATTTAGTATCTGTTTTCAAGTCAAAGAGGGTAGACAAAAAATATTATCTGCCTACCCTCTTTTTCATCTTATAAGCGTTACATTACTATGCGTAGATAATTTCTGCATTGACGATTTCTCTTGCTCTTGCCTGTATCTCGTTTATTCTGCCAACCCACAACATCGGGCGTTCTGTTTTGAGCTGTTCAGTAACGCCCTCCTTATCAGCCATTTGCTCAACCAATCGAAACATCATCTCCGTTGCCTGTTCGTCAATATCAGCAAGATAACTGTTCAATCTGCCACTTGTGAGTAGCGTGATGTAAACTGCTTTCTTGCATTCCTGTAAATAGCGTTTGTGTCGCTGTCCCCATAAGCCGATAGGCTTGTTTTCTTTTTCGGTTGGTAAAGTAAGGCAAGGAATATAATAATCCCCCTGCAATTCATACCAAAGTCCGTTGCTTTCATCGTAAATATATTTCTCCATAGTGTTATCCTCCAAAATAATCTATTCGCACATACATCACAGTTTCCCGATTGCCACACCTTGTTATATCTTGTTATGAGATTTTTCTGCCCTTGATTTTGCCCTTATGATTATGCAGAACAAGGGTAACATTGTGTGAAATCATATAAAGGGATAAGGTGGACTGATTGCGATAAATCCTTTATTTTCAAGGCTTTCGGAGGATTTTATTAAAACTCTATGAGGTGCGATAAACACCTGTGAAATTATGAATTTCTAATTAGCATTTGCTATTTATCCTTTTTTATGACGGGGCACACGGGATTTCGGAATTCTTAGTCTCACAAACGCAAAAGCATAAGATATTTACCTGTCTGCTTACTCTCCCACTGCCGAAAACAATACATCTTCTAGCATATCTGCAACTAATGATTCCTTGTCTTTTGGGACATGAGAATATACGCTTAAAGTAATTTTAGGGTCTTGATGTCCTGCTCTTTGCTGTGCTATCTGAATTGGTACACCTTCTGATAACAGTAATGAGATTGCACTATGTCTTGTTCCATGTAATTTGATATGTCTCAATCCATACTTTTTCAGTGTCTTAGCCCATTTCCTTGTAAAGCTCTTTGGACGGTACGGTTCTCCATTCTTTTTACAGATAACATGATTACTATTACAGAATTTCTCCCCATACTTCATTCTGTTTCTCATATATATCGTTCTTTGTCTACGAAGAAGTTCAATTGTATGGTCACTTACAATCAACTTTCTATAAGAACTTTCTGTTTTACAGTCTTTCAGTACTGGTTCATTCGTTTCCGTCTCTGTCCAAGCGTGTTGTATCGTTACTTCTTTCTTATCGAAGTCTATGTCGCTGTACCTTAGTCCTAACAATTCTCCCCTCCTCATAACACATTCAAACAATAATGCTACTGGTAACTCCATATCAGTTCCTCTTACTGCTTTTTCAAGCGCTCTAATTTCCTCTACTGTATATACTTCTAAACGTTCTGAACGTATATCTTTACCTATTTTCATCTTTCTTACCGGATTCTCCTTTATAATACCTTCGTCAACTGCTACATTTAAAGCACATTTAAGTATGCGATCAATGTGTTTAATCGTAGATGCACTTAATGGATTATTACTTCTATTCGACTTCTTTCTCAGACCGTTATAGACCTGTTGTACCTTTGCCCTTGTCAGTTCCTGAATCTTCATATGACCAAATAGTGGTTCTATGTATCTCTCAATCATTTGTCTGTAATCTCTTGTCGTAGCCGGACTTAGATTTCTTCTTGTATCTTCCAAAAACCTTTCCATAAATTCTGTTACAGTCTCTTTTGATGGTTCAAGAAGTTTTTCCTGTAAGTACTCTGCTTTCTTTATCATGAGCTCATTTTCAGCTTCTTCCCTGTCTGTTGTATTTACCTTAAAATACATTCTTTTCCTTTTACCTGTAACTGGATCAGTTCCTAATTCCAGTGTAATATCATAATACTGAACATTTTCAGCATTTGGTCTAGGTCTAACACTTCCATTAATTCTTTTCTTCACATTTCATCTTCCTTTCTACTTCCAGTCTTCTGGAAAATCTAAATCATCATCGTCATCAATTGAGAAAAAATCATCCTCAACGTATTCATCTTTTATTACTTGTCTGGGCTTATTTATCCTTTTTCTTCTCTCTTCCAGAACTTCTTCATAATCTTTTTCACCATCTCCGCCTATTTTATTAGATGGGACTGGTAATTGTATAATGTAACCTTTTACCTGTATGTCACCTACAATTTTGATTCTGCTTATGTATCTGTCCGATTGCGCTTTCAGATATCCCATTTCTTTCCACTCTTTTAGTACAGTTGCTTTCTCACTGAAATGTCCCTCTTTTAAAATCTTCATAAACTCACTGTCAGTAACTTTTAACCGCATACCCGATTCTTCATCCGTATTTAGCAGAACTGTCTGCATGTTTTCCAACTTACCACGGCAGTTACTAATCTCTTTTGGACTGTCCTTAGAAAGAAACTGTGTATAATTCTTAGATATAAATTGTAACAGCCATTCCATTGCCCTTTTTCCTATGGATACTTGTTCCACACTATTCACAAGGGAATGCTCTTCCATAAAGTCTCCTATCGCCTCTTTATTCAGCTTTAACTTCAATACCTCATTTACAATGTCCACTGCTACCAGTATCAGTGCAGACTGCTTTGCAGTTCTTTCCGTCAGATTATTGTAGGTCTTTGCTTCTCTCGCCCTTTTTATGACTGCATTTGTCTCCTGTACAATCTTTTCTACCAACTCCTGCCTGTCCTGTGCCAGTAACCACTTTGCTACCCTCGGAATGATATGACCGTAATTCTCTGTAACAACAGACTTTATCCTGTCGGCTGATTCTGCACTGCTTGTCCACGTCACATTCTGAAATTCAAAGTTTCTTGTCAACAGTCCTGTATTCATATTGCACTGTGCCAGAATACTCTTTTCTGACGTGAGAAATAATGCTGTACGGAAACGTGAAGATTCATTTACTTCCATGCCTCCTGAAAGTCTTCTCTTTTCTGTGCCACTGCTAAGACTGTATAATGTCTGTGTCATATCTCGGTCTGTAAGAAGACTTCCTTCGTCTATCAACGTCGGATAAGAGTTCGGTATCAGACGCATTAAGGAATTTAGCGTATCCTGAAAAGAAAATACAAAGTTATTTCCAAGAAAGTCTGGTGCGCTCCCACAGGACACTGCCAGAAGTGCTCCTGTAGTTTTTCCTGTAGAAGATTCTCCAATCATATGCACCATAATATTTTCTACACTGATACTTTCTTTCAGATAATCCACCAACAATCCGCTGATAGACGCTGACAGTAAAAACTCCATTGGTGTATGTCCTATGACATCTTCCTTTAACATCTTCTTGTAGTTTGCATAAGTACCTTTCGGGGAAACTCTTAGCTTCCCCGTGTACTTACTGTCAATACCTACTCCTTTCGCGCCTTTAAATATCTTCTCACCGTTCCACTCTGCCATACCTAATTTTGCATGACATAATAAATGCTTAACGTTTACCTCTTGATTCTCTATGGACTTTATAAGATAATCTGCAGTCTTTTTTGACACCTGTACTCCATATGCAGTCAATGATACTATCTTATTTTCCACCAAGTCTTCTCTTGGGAAGAGAATTGTCCTCCTCTTCCCATCTCCACTGTCGAAATACAGTGTTAAATACTGCTTACAGGTTTCCACTTCCGTTATAGCATTCTTTACATAGACTGCGCCTCCGCATGGGATATATATCATTTCATCTTTTTTGTAGATGTAATGACCATACTGTCCTTCTACGATTTCTACGGACTTATGAAACACTGCATGGGTAATCTTTTCAGCCTCTTCTTGTATTGTTACGGTGTAATCCATTAAAACAAGTCTCCTTCTTCTGAATCTTCATAGGGATATTCATCGCATTGGTCAACTACTTTTGCATGCCAGGCTACCGTAACATTTTCAAAAATAAACTTTTCCAACTCTTTCTTCTTAGTATGTATTCCATACACTTTTTGCATAAGCTTCAGAGCTACCAGTATCAAGCCTATTTGTTTATAAAACGCCTCTGGTGCATCTTCATATAAACCTTTTTTCTCTGCACGCTTTTTAAAGTCTTCGACCTCAGAATCCAGGATGTCTATCATCCCTTCGTCTCCCCATTTTATCAATTGATGATATGCCTGCTCGCTCTTATAACCACTCACATCTCTATAAGCGGTGACCGCTCTTAAGGCACTTTCCTTATACTTAAACCAAGATCTCCACGGTTTTACTTCCAACCAAACCGTTAGCGGTAAGCCTCTCGTTTGCAGATAAGTTTCAAATGGGTCTTCCAGCCATTCTTCATCCACAACAATTATTGTTTTATGATGTGTATAATATCCGTTCTCCGTTTGAAGTTCTTGTATTACAGGAATTCTGTCCAGTAAATATGTACCGCCATCCGATATTCCTTTCGAATTTATTTCTAACCTTTCGCACGGTATATATCCCCCTCTGCTTGCAAACAAGAGCGCGGTATTAGCTACAAAACCTTCCTCTCTGTATCCTCGTGACAATATTACCTTTACACTCTCTTCTGCCCGGAACTCCGATATCATTCCTGCAATTGCCGTGCATGCTATAAAAGTCATCGGTGCACAGCTATCTATCTCTTCCTCCAACAGTGTTCTCCAGCGTTCCTCAAGTTTTCCTACTGCATAAGCATCCTCTTTAAAATTATTCATAATCATATTCCCCTTCCTTCGTTATTCTCCTGTGTTCTCATTGGCATATTCTACTTTTTTGTCGTGCCATAGCACCGTAACATTCCGAAAAATGAAATCTACCAACTTCTTTTTTCCCGTATGTAATCCGTACCGTTCTTCTGCAACATTGTAAGCCGTCAGAATCATTCCTATCTGCTTAAAAAATTCTTCAGGCATCTCGCGATATTTACCTCTTTTCTTGGCACATCTCTTAAACTTTTTAATCTCACAATCGAGTACGCGTCTTAATTTTTCTTCGCCCCAAGTATTAAAAACTCTCTTAATACTTGGAATACTATGTCCACCTACGCCATGGTAAAAATCCAATATTCTCACTCCACTATCACGCCCCTTTATCCACCTTACATCTGGCGCAATATCAAGCCATGCTGTCGGTAAATCATAAGTCTTATTTCTTTTTCCCTCATGAGATACTGCAATGATTGCCTCATGCAATTTTAGATGTCCCTCTTCGTCTACAATCTCTGGGAGCGTTAAGACCTCGCCTATCATATATGTATGACCCTTTTGTCCCTCCGTTTCTTTTGTTTTTCCACCACATGCAACTGCAAAAAATCCTGCAGTTCTTTCTTGAAGGTCATTTTGCATATGTACTTTTATGCTTTCTTCCTCCAGTGCGCCGGATATCATTCCTGCTACCGATACACAGAGCATGAATGTTAATGGCACACACCCATTGACTTCTTCTTCAATTAAGTTGTCCCATTCTTCACACTTTGGATTTTCAAGCCAGTCGTATCTGGCATAATCCATCCAGCGTTGATAACCTTCAAAACGGTACTCCTCTGGAATCATGTCAAAGGCAGTTTTATTAGTTACGTTGTTTCTATTTGTAATTTTTTTCATATTTATTTACCTTCCTTTATTAACAATTTATTCAAGCTTCAAAATCTACGCGTATTGACTTATCCCCTTGATGTTTCTGTAGGAAGCGCTTTCCTTAGTTCATATATTATCACTGGACTTTTCCTCATTTATTCAACATTTCATGTTTTCCCTTGGAAAAAAAATGGAACTCCGAACAATATATTAACGACTAAATTTAGGGAGGTAAAAACATGAGTAAAAGAAAAATGAAGAAAAATGAATTTTTTGTACCAGAGCTCATCAAACGCACTATACCCGCACATACTAAAGACTTTCAAACTTGCGAACGTATCGTTTATGACTCAGAAGAAGAGGCTAAATTGGTACTATACCATATAGCTAACTATAAAAAAGTAATGATTTGGAAATCACGAACTACTAAATATCTTAAGGATTATTTGGCCAACAATATATCTGAGCAACCTTTTCCCGATGAATATATTGCTTTTTTTATGAACTATCTTTTCGGACTACGTTTAAGGTCAGAATATCCTGATGATTATGCAAAACGCGAAAATCCTATTAAACATTTTTCCGAGTCACTTCACTATACCCACTTTATTAATAAACACCTAAAAAATTATGACACGGTCGACCAACACGTCACACCTGATGAAACAGTCTTATCTCAAAATGATATGTCTGTTTTTTTTTGCCTATTTTTAGATTTAAGCGACTGTTTTGAAGACGCTGACTGCAAACTTACCGAAACTCAGCGCAGTAAAATTGAGGCCTTAATATCTCAAACAGACCTATCTTTAAGAGAATCTTTTGAAAGATTTGTTGGAATATTCTTTCCTAAAAATTAATATGTTGGGGCGTTAGACAAGCTAACGCCCCGAACTATCACTTCTCTTCTGGAAACACAAAGTTTCTGAATTCCCATTTACCACTGAATCTCTGACCTGCAAATAATGGGTGTATCGTTCTTAGCCCTATATATTCACCGTCTGTATCTACAAGTTCATACACCTTTTTTGCATGTGGTTTTAAATATTCACATACCTGTCTCTTAGCTTCTTCTACACGTCTATTTCCAATGAACGTATTTCCCCACCCAATCAGTACCGCATTAAACTTTTCATTCAGCAATTCCTGTAAGTATTCCATGTTCTCAGTATTGTCACCTGTCTGTGTTGGTTTTAACTTTGTACAAATGTCTGCAAACAAGTTCCACACAACAATCTCTGAATATCCCATGATTCCAAGATTGTTCAGTAAGTAATTTGTCGTGTTATCAAATACCTGTACACTGTTTGACGCTGGATTCATTCCTATTACGAGAACTTTCTTACCTTTCATACCGTTATACTTTAATGTCAGTGCGAACCGACGTTTTAAATCTTCATCATACACACCTGTTTTCTCTAATAATTCTGTCTGTTTTACTACATTATCCATTTTCATTCTCCTTTTTTACTACCCTTACTACCTGTACTGCATAATCTGAGGAACATAAATAAAGCCGAAATGTTACTTCTACAGTACACTCCGGCTCTTTCTGTTTATAAATTTCTTCATACTCATATTCGTCTGCATTCAGATTAAAATATTTTAAAACGTTTTTCTCCTGTTCAGACACTTCTGTTCTGTCTCCAAACAGCACAATTGCAAAACCACCCAAATCAGCCTCTATACGGCGTTCTTTACCATATGCCGTATCAAACGTCTGTAATATTGCTTTCAGGCTGTTTTTGACCGCTGTTTGGGTGCTTATAGCGCTTACCTCATCAGGCAACACTCTTATCCAGTCATCAAAATCACTTTCATTCTTCAAAACCTTATACATCTTTCTTTCCTTTCTGCACCTGTCCTCTGTGTTGAATCACCAACTTTAGCATAGTTGTGACTATCGTGATACCTGCAAGTATCTGTTTTAACTCCTTTTCGCTCACTTCTGCACCTCCCACACCGTGATATTTATATATAACACATTCAGCAATACAATTCCGATTGCTATTCCCAACAAATAATACTGCATACGTTTCCTCCTAGAAAAAGCCCAACGCTCCTGTGAACGTTGGGCTTATATTTACACATAAAATATTACTTTTTAAACAAACTGCCTAAACCTTTTGTAATCTTTGAAATTGAAGATTCTTTACCGTAATATTCTTCGTGTTCTTTTTTCTTCAAATATTCCATTGCATCGGTAGCTTCTGCTTCTGTTATACCAATTTCTGGCAGGTATTCCCTCAACAACTGTAAAGCTTCTTCTCGCTTTTCTTTTGTTGATGTATCATGTTTCTTTAAGAAATTAACTGCTTTTGCCTGTCCAGCCTCTTTCCTTGTCCCTTTCTTAAATAAAGAAATAGTACAAAACAGTTTATCAAAGTCTATTAAATACTTGTCAATAACCGTAAGATATTTATCTTTCAGTTTTGATTGGAAACGTTCTTCAAACTCTGTACGTTTCTGTTTTAACTCTTCTTCATACTTTAACGTATCTTCTTTTGTAGGCTTTTGAATCGTGCTCATAAATTCCTGAATATCAGACAATTCTGCCTTTGCAAGATCCGCATCATCTCTCGTATCAAATACAACACCATCAACTGTGCGATATTCTAAGTCAAACTTATCCAACACACTGTTAATATGCTGATATGATGGGAGATTTTCATAATCTGTGATGCCAATTTTGTTATAATATTCTAACAGATTTTCTTTTGCGGACTTAGCTTCTTCTTCCGTTGTTCCTATATTCTCCATGAGAAATTCATAAGCTTTCTTTTCCTTCTCACTTTCAATATCACAGCCAAAATACTCTGCTAACTCAGTAATATTGTCCACATCTTCTGGATAGTAATCAAACATTGCTTTGTATAACTGCTCAGAATACGGATTCAGTTCAAACGCTTCTTTCATTATCTCTTTACGCTCTTCGTCTGAAAGTACCGTACTATTAATATTTCCAAGCATTCTTTCAGCTTTTTCTTTTTCCTCAGTGCCCGGAAAATCCCATGTACATATATTTAATTTATCCAAAAGGAAATCCATCAAAACAAAATGTAGATTCCAAACAGCATTCAATACACCATTATTTAACAAGTCTCTGACGCTCTGGTTTCTAAACAGGTCATTCAACTGCCTATTCGCATTTGATGTACTGACAGCATTACCAACTGCATTAACGAGTGTGTGTCCTGCTCCTTCTGCCATATTACGCATACCTAATTCTGCCTGATGCATATAATCATCAATATAATTGGAACGACTGCTAAAAGTTCCTCCTACCCAACGAGCCCTATTTTCTTTCCGATACTCTCTTTTCGCTTTTTCATATTGAAGATTACCATTTATCTGTTCTACTCTCTGTTCAAAAGCATCATATGCCATTTGATATTCTGCAAAATATCCTGACTGGTCAGCGTACTCCATAAGACTTGGTGTGTCAACATCAAATATTCCAACACTAATCAAATCATTCTTAACTTCTTCCATCTTTTCTGTAAGAACTTTTTGCAGTTTTCTGTCTGCAAGATGTCTAAATGCATTACAGTGTTGATAATGTGACCAATCACTTACATATTGGTCATATACTTCTTTCGCTATCTGATAATACTTGTTCCGTAATAATGTATATTTCACTCTTTCTGGCGAAATCGTAAAAGTTCCTATTTGATTTGTAAAAGAAACGCTTTCATTATATCCTTCAATTATCTCTTTAACCAGCATACTACTGCCTCCTTTAGTTCGTGAACTTTTTCCACAACAAATAAGCTACTGCAAGAATACCACCTACAACTGCTATAAATCCGATTACACTGGTCAAGCCACGAAGTATAATTACAATAATTCCTACAGGAACTAATAATGCATATGAAATAACAAAACCATTTGCAATTAATGTAATTAACTGCTGTCCGTCCCAATGTTTGGCACTTATTCTAAATCCTATTACAACTGCAATAACAGCTAATATTTTTGTAATTAACGTAATCATTTTCTACTTCTTTTCCTTTATCTTCTTTACTACAACAACCACACCAACGCCTACACAACCGATAATCACTATGTCACCTACAAAAGAGAAAAATCCCCCTGACTTAAGCGGTTCATCATTTATGTAAGCATCCATGATCTCATAGTATTGTGTCTCACTAATTTTACCCTTTTGCAATTTATCATATGCTTTTTCAACATCTTTCTGGGTCGGAACTTTCTTTCCACATCCCGTTGACATACAGCCCACCATCAGAACTAACAGCATACATACTATTATTTTCTTAAATCTTTTCATCTCTTCTTTCTCCTTTGTTTTATTTACTTTCCTCTTTATCTATATGGTCTTTCAATATTTTCCTTATCCATTTCTCACTATATCCAAACTTTGTAGCAAGTTGCTTGACATTATAACCGTCATACTCATTTACTATCTGCAGGGCTATGAACTCTTTACTGAATAGTTCCACAGGAAAAGTAATCTGCTGACCTCGATAAGCGGAATGAATTTTCAGTACTGCATCAATACCTAATAAATTGGCAAAATCATTGTAAGCACCATTAAGATATTCACATCTTATATTGCTTAAATCCATATCTATCGACTCTCCTCTCATGTCCCCTCCTTTCTGACAATTATATTGAATTTCACTGGAAGTGTATACGGCGGAACTTCCGTGGATTTATTCCTTGTAAACTTCCAATATATGGTAATTTCCCCTTTTATTTATTGCTTTCTGCTTCTATATTTTCAAAGAGCATGATGCAGACAACTGTCCACATCATGCCCGTTCCACTTCACAGGTATGATACTTTCTTTAATACCTCCTCATAATCCAGTTTTATCCAGCTTAAAAGTACTTCCGTATATTAAATCACCCCCAACTCTCTTAAGCGTTCTTCATACATGCAATAAATCACATAAAGTCTTCCACTGTTTCCAGGTAAGATAATGTCATAACTATACCATCTCTTGTCTTTCTTCATAGGGTGCTTCTTCCCCTTAATTACGATATAGAAGAAATTATTATCTGGTACTTCAATCTCATTAGTATTCAAATTCAGTTCATCCAAGATATCCACATTGTCATCTCTTATCGGATTCAGGATAACTGCTACATATCCTTTTTCCCCCAAATTCCTTTTATCCAGAATATCCTCCATATGGTCTAATATCTCTCTTGGAATCTTATATTCCGACATATACGGGTTTACCTGTCTCAACATTTTCAAATCCCGTTCCTTAGTTACTGTAATATGCATATTATTCACCGTCCTTTCTGTCAACAGACTTTTCTGCAGACTTAACTTTCCACACAACATATTTATCTGCGCTAAAAGAATCAACTGACTTTTGTTATAGATTTTGATGTACATATCTATCACCACCTTTCCTACATCAAAAAAATAATATACTTTTATAAAACGCAAAAAGAGCAGTGAAAAGTACTTTCCAACCGTACATTCCACTACTCTTCTATGCAAACTTCTCTTACTACACTTGGACTGTTTATTTTCTCGCGACGAGCTCGCGACAGAATCTGCGACAGAGGCACTTCACCCTTGCTTTCCCTGGTGATTTCCGTGTTATCCCCCATAAAGCCCCTATTTTCAGGCACAAAAAAATCACCGTCCCCAGAGCTCTAAGCCTCTAAAAACAGTGATTTTGTAGTGCGCGATCAGGGGTTCGAACCCTGGACACCCTGATTAAGAGACATAAAAAGACATCACTTCTGCGACTTGTCAGTTCCTTCTACAATTCACTTCCACCTTGCCATATATCGCATTGGAGATAACTATGTATTATCTGTTTTCAACTAAATTTCTGTTTTCTTCTATGCTCCATAAGGGCGTTTCAGTTCGCGACCAGTTTCGCGACGTACTTCTTATAATAAACATAACTTCTACTAAATAACAATAAACTCTCAGCAAAGCTTTTTCAAGCTTTGCTTCCTTGTTCGCACGAATTCACGAATTCCCGTGCCCCCTCAAAAGGATATTGCAAATTAGCATTAAAAATTCAATCTTCCAAAATTCCTTGATTTTTCAAGGCTTACCGCCTGTCAAATATCCAAACCTTATGTATTTTCCCTTGTTTTTGCCCTTACCAGCCGAAACAAGGGAATTTTTTACGCCTCGCCCACAACCTTATCCAAGAGCCTTGCTGAAGTGCGCTTCGCTTCTCTGGTAGAGTGGGCATAAATGTTCATCGTGGTACTTACATCGGAGTGTCCTAAAAGCTCCTGCACATCTTTCGGTCTTGCGCCGCCAGAGAGCAGGTTGCTCGTGTAGGTGTGGCGGAGCGTGTGGAAATGGAAGTCCTCCAATCCCTCCACCTCTGCCTTTGCCTTGCGGCATATCTGCCCGACTGCGCTTGCGGAAACAAACGCCCCGTCCTGCTTTAAGCAGACAAAGGATAATTCCCTGTCCTCTTCGGGCGTTTTCTGTGTCCTTTGCAGGCTGTACACCTCGTAATAGGTGCGCCCTTTCTCCCTGACCGTTTTGCAGTAGTTGAGATGATACAGTTCGCCGTAGCGGAAACGGTTTTTATGCTGCTCCGTCTTTGCTTTCCGTAAAATCCCCGCCAGCGTGTCGCAGAAATCAACGGTGCGGATTTTGCTGCGCTTTGTCGTGCCGACCTCGTGCTTGTGCCTTGTGCCGTTGTACCGCATACTGCGCCTTACGGTTAGATACTGCTCGTCAAGGTTGATGTCCTGCCAAGTCAGACCGCAGACCTCTCCGATACGCAAGCCTGCATAGTAGGCTATCTGCACCGCAAGCAACGCAGGGTGTTTCTTTTGGGTTAAGAAGTCCGTCAGTTTTTGGTATTCCCCGTGTGTAATGGTAGGAACAGGAACAATATCTTCTTCGCTGTCCGAGAAAATATCTGTTTCCTCTTTTCTGCCACGCAACTTCACATACTGCATCGGGTTAAAGGTTATCAGCCTTTTCGGAAATACAGCAAAACGAAATGAATTTTGCAGTACCGCCGAGAATTGCAGCATATAGCCTTTACTCATCGGCTTTGAAGTTGTACCGCCAGGATTTATCCCTCCGTAACTCATCAGGTCGATAAACGACTGTAAATGGTCGGCAGTCACGGTTTTCAGTTTTCGGCTGCCAATGGGATATTTTTTAATCTTTTTGACTGCCGCCATATATGCCATAACCGTACCGTTGCTAAGGCTGCCGGGCTTCAGTTCTTCCTCTACCCACATATCCAGCATTTCGCCAACCGTGATGTTTTCGGCTTTCCCGACAAACTTCTTTTCCTCATAGTCAGCGATTGCTTTTCTGAGCAGGGCTTCTGTTTCAGACTTGCTTTCTGTTCCCACAAACTCTTTCTGTACTTTTCTGCCGCTTTCATCTTCGATATAGAAGCGTGCGTACCACTTTTTACCTTTTTTTCTTACAGAACCTTTTGCCATAGATAAATTTCTCCTTTCTATCCGTGGCAATCGGGACTGTGACATATGGTGTGCGTAAAGTAATAGTGTCACTTATGCCGATGAATGTCAATCGGCATTTTCACTTGTCAAAGTGCCACGGAATTTTTCTTTTTCAGCAACCCTTTCCTCGGCTGCTGTCACTATCCCGAACAGGTCGCCCATCTTTACAGCGGTGCGTCCCTCATCGTAGATATGTAAAATTCCATCTAAAAACTGCTTCATATTCTCGATAGGAAGTTCCATTTCTTTACGGTAAACTCTTTCCATAATCGCCCCTGACTCAATCGCATAGCGGCGTAAGGACTGCTTTAAGCCCTCGTCCTCCGCTACACGGTCAACCTCAGCCATAGCGTCTGCAAAGTGATAAGTCATAACCGTATAGAGGTCAATCATCTTTCCGAGGAATGTGGTGAGCAGCTGTTGGTGCGGTTCTCCCTTTACCACAGAAGAAACGGTATCAAGATAATTTTTGATATGTTCCTCCATATCCTTTGCACATAAAGTGTGGCTGTCGTATTCCTTATCTTCGGAAAGTCCTGTCAGCCATTCGGGAGTGGTCAGGAGTGCTTCTGCCAGTCCGTTGATAATCATTGTACGCTTCGGGTCTACACCGTCCGCTTCATATCTCTGAATGGTAGATTTGTTTACTCCGACACGCTTACCAAGTTCGGGCATTGTTAAGTTTAACTCTGTTCGGCGTTCTTTCACTCGTTCACCGACCTGTTTTGCGGTGAATGTAATTTCTTGTTTCAAGGTTTTCACCTCCTATTGATGATAGTATAGCACAGAAAAACTTATTTTGCAACCATAAATTTAATAATAGGCAAAAATATTTCTTGATAAGTTGCAAAACAAGTTGACAAGAGATAGTAAAATAAGTATAATTACAGATACATAGTTGCAAAATGCGTATTTTGAAAGGAGGTTGATAAAATGAGCAACATCAAAATGGGTTTAACCATAGAAGAAGCCGCAGAATGTACGGGTATCGGAAGAAATACAATGCGTAAGTTGGTAGACTGGGGCAAACTTCCCGTCCTCAAGGTCGGAAGAAAAGCGATTATCCGCAGGGATACTTTAGAGCGATTTATGAGCGTCAATCAGGGAAGAAACCTGCTCAATGAAAACGATGTTCGCAAAGTAGAATAACCATTCTCCAAGCCCTCGGCGTTTGAGAGCGAAATACACCCCTCGCACAAATCTTCGAGTTGTACTCTGGTTATTTCGCCCTTGCAGGGGGCTATGTATCACAGCTTCGGACAATGCACCGCCGCTATGATACAGAAGAAAACAGCACGCTGTTTTCTTCGCTGTCCGTCTGCTTACGCTGCCGAAACAGCAGCAACCGATTTCTCGGTTGCAAAAAGAGTATGCCCGTCACGGGAGGAAGGAGTATATGGCAAGACATTCATTTATACAGATGTCGAAGCTATCCAATGTCAAGGGAAGAATATCCTATATCACAAGCCACGCAAGACAGGAAAATCTCTATGCCACCTACCGCATCGCCGACAATGAATTTTGGAGTAACCTTGCAAGGGAAAGCCAGCAGGAATTTAAGCGAAGCGGTACGGAGGGCAAATGTATTGAAGCAAGGGAATTGATTATCGCCCTGCCCGAAGTATATACAAAATACGAGCCGCAGGAAGTCCTTGAAGATTTTACGGAGGAGTTCCACAGGCGGTATGGTGTAGAGTGCGTGTCAGCCCTCCACCACAACAAACGCAAGACAAACTATCATATCCACCTTATCTTCAGCGAAAGAAAGCTGCTTCCTGAACCTGACATCAAGATAGCCACACGCAGCGTGTTCTATGATGAAACAGGCAAAAGGGTACGCACCAAGAAAGAAATCACAGGGGAGGACGGACAGATACGAAAAGGCTGCACCGTCATTAAAAAGGGCGAGGTTTACGAAAGCCACCTCTTTACCGTGAAAGATGATAAATTCAAAAGCGAGCCTTTTCTTCGGGAGATAAAAGAGATTTACACCGACCTTATCAATCGGCATATCTCCGATCCCGAACAGCAGTTAAAGGTATTTGATAAGAACAGCGTTTATCTTCCCACCAAGAAAATCGGCAAGAACAATCCCAAAGCCGCCGAGATTGAAGCGGACAATACCGCAAGGCAGGAATGGAACAGGACAGCGGATATGGCGTTGTTATCGGGTATTTCCGAAGCAAAGATTTTAGAAGTCAAGCAGACCGAGATACACGAAAAAGCAAGCCAGTCAATTAAAAGCAAAGGCTGGCTTCCTAATCTGTTCCGTGGGATTGTGGCAAAGGCAAAAGATTTTCTGCAGAAAGCATTTTCAGTTATACTGGTCGCAACGGTAGTAGTCTGGTTTTTGCAGAGTTTTAATCTGCGTTTGAATATGGTGTCCGATTCTTCGGACAGTATGCTTGCAATGATTGCGCAGATATTTGTGCCTATATTAACTCCGCTGGGACTTGGTGATTGGAGAATTGCTACCGCATTGATCAGTGGAGTTATGGCAAAAGAAAGTGTTGTTTCCACGTTAGAAGTTTTATTCAGCGGATCGATCAGTACAGTACTTTCACCATTGACGGCCGGTTCACTGCTCGTATTTAGTCTGCTGTATACTCCGTGTATCGCAGCGATCGCATCTGTAAAACGTGAGTTGGGCAGTAAATGGGCTGTCAGCATGGTGATCTGGCAATGTATCGTTGCATGGGTTGCGGCCTTTGCAGTATATTTGATCGGTGGACTATTATGAGGTTGAAATTAGTTGCCAACCTATAGTATACTAGGAGAAAATAGTTAAAAGGGGGAAACTTATTTATGAAAAAATCAGTATTAAGTATAACACCAAGTGTTCACAAGAGCACGATCGCACCGGAGATTTATGGACAGTTTTCGGAGCATTTAGGACGCTGCATTTATGACGGCGTTTATGTTGGAGAGGACTCGGATATTCCGAATACCAACGGCATGCGCAATGATGTTGTGGAGGCTCTGCGTGAGATTAAGATTCCTGTACTGCGCTGGCCGGGTGGATGCTATGCGGATGAATATCATTGGAAAGATGGCATTGGCCCGAAGGAGTCC
>OLRE01001255.1_pt1 | contig 25621 bp, 23 predicted proteins | sample 1672461 | NCBI WGS metagenome assembly OLRE01 (sample SAMEA3136688, study PRJEB25190) | human gut metagenome | biome: human gut; feature: human-associated habitat; material: faeces | place: Austria | collected 2013
TTTTTTGGGTTCGCAATTTTCTAATACTCTCATATTGATTTCCTCCATGAAATAAATGATAACAATCATTATTTGTTATATTTTATCGACATATCTGTCTGATATGTGGCATAAAGTAAAGCAAAGCATATAAAAAATATGAATATAACATGCAAAGGAAATTCTCCCCCGCAAACGACCGAACTCCGATACCGAAGAGCGCGCAACACCCCGCAGTCACGACACGGCAAGGCAGCTCTGCGGACGCCCTACCTTATCAGACGGTTGGTAGCCGTATCGGGAAAGACCACCCACGGCGTGAACTTTTTCGCCTCCTCGAAATCCATCGAGGCGTAGGAGATGATGATTACCACATCCCCCACAGCCGCCTTACGGGCCGCAGCACCGTTCAGGCACACCTGTCCGCGGCCGCGTTCACCCCTGATGGCATAAGTTTCGATGCGTTCGCCGTTGTTCACGTTCACAATCTGCACCTTCTCGCCGGCAAGGATGTTGGCAGCCTCGAGCAGCTCCTCGTCGATGGTGACGCTCCCGACGTAATTGAGGTTGTGCTTTTATCGCATATGCAGAGTGCAAAGTATCATCGTTTTATGAGAAAAATCTGCATGTAATAAATATTCCATAGATAATATACTGCGAGGTGCCGAACAGTTACAAAGAAACAGTAAAAAGTGACAGAAAATGAGCGGACAAAAGAAAAAAGGATTTACTCTTGTAGAACTTGTGGTGGTATTGGTGAGCATGACGGTCATCCTTGGTATCGCAATTCCATCGGTTTTGCACTATATGAAAATGGCAGAATTCCGAAAAAATGAGGAGAATGCGAAGACGGTGTATCTGGCTGCAGAGTCGAAGCTGACTTATTATCGCAGTTCCGGACAGTGGGAAGAGTTCAAAAAAGAAGTGATGAGCCAAGGAAAAGAAGCACCGTTTACAGATAGTAAACGGAAGGGAAAAATCTATGGAATCACGCTGGATAAAGAACATGACGGGGCATCGGCGTCAAATAATGCAGTTCTGGGTCTTCTCGACGGATATACCTATGACAAAAGCATGCTGGATGCAACAACAAGTACAAGTATTCTGCGTCTGGCAAAAGTAGCAGAAAGTCTGAAAGAACAGCAGACCATCTATGCATGCATCCAGGCAGTCCCCTATTATCAGCGGGGAAGTCAGTCCACAAATGAGTATCGTTCCAGTGAAAAAGTAACTTCCAATAGTTCCAATACATTGTACGGAGATGATTCGACAGAGAATAAAATCAAAGTAGCGTATTTTCGGCATCGGTCCAACATCCGTTATGAAGAGGAAGATACGAAAAAAGAGATTACACTGACAGGAAAAGGGAAAAATACAAAAATCAGCAATCTGTCACTGGGAGAGAACTCTGTTGTAAAAGACAACAGTGCAGATACACTGGAGATAGATGCGGCAAACTATCTTGGACTTTTTGGCGAAAAAGAAGTGGAGACCACTGAGCGGGAGCGTATCCTGATCGGGGCAGATATCCGCAGGGTAAAACGTGGTATGGGATGCCAGAAGTGCAATAATACAGGGTATCGTGGACGAATTGCTATCCATGAGATCCTAGAGCGTGTCTGAAAAATCATTTCCGCAATCTGCAAGCCCCACTTTGCGGTATATTTTACCCTCATTCGGTTGCCGTAGCCCGCTACGCCGCCCTCATTCGGATAAAATCTCCCACAAACTGAGACTCGCAGCTCACGAAAAGCCTTTTTCAGACACGCTCTAGTGGTGGATAACCATGTCCGCCGGATGATCATCGAGCATGCTCCGGTGGAAGATATTAAAAAGTACGCGCGGGAAGTGCGTAAGATGCGTACTCTGAGAGAGTGTGCACTTCAGCTGGTGGAACAGGGAGTGACCACGCCGGAAGAGATGATGAAGATCAGTTATGAGGTTTAGGGACAACATAGTATATAGAACTTGACCGATATTGTAACGGCCCAGATAGCTGCGAAAAGCAGATATTTGTGTATAAAGAAGATTGTATCAGGAAAGTTTGAAAAAGGAAGAATATATCGACAGAAATCATAAAAAAAGTACAGGAGGATAGCGAATGGATGCAAAGATGGAACAGCTGATTCTTGTGACCGGACCGACCGGAAGCGGAAAGTCCACGACACTTGCGGCGATGATCGAACATGTGAACAAGAACAGCGACCGGCATATTATTACGATCGAGTACAAATATCAATGTAAGAAATCTTTGATTCACCAGAGAGAAGTGGGTGAAGATGTGGGAAGCTTTGCGGATGCGCTGCGAAGTGCTCTGCGTGAAGATCCGGATGTGATCCTGGTAGGAGAGATGCGGGATTATGAGACCATCTCTGCCGCCCTTCTTGCGGCTGAGACCGGTCATCTGGTGCTGTCCACTTTGCATACCACAGGGGCGGCACAGACAGTGGAACGTATTATTGATGCCTGCCCGACCGGCAGTCAGAATCAGATCAGAATCCAGCTGGCTGCTGCTCTGAAAGGAATTGTCAGCCAGTGTCTGATCCCCTGTGGAGAAGTGAAAGGAGCAGCCCGGATAGCAGGAACAGAACTTCTGGTGGCTACCGATGCGATCCTGAACCTGATTCGGGAGGGGAAGACGCACCAGATTTCTGCAATGATGCAGGCGGGTGGAAACGCCGGTATGCATACCCTGAATATGGATCTGTCCCGACTGATGCGACAGGGCTATATCACGAAAGAACGTGCCAGAGAATATACGAACAATCCGGCAGAACTTGAGCAGTATATGATGTAAACTGTCAGGAAGCATAAAAGTAAAGTTTTACAGTAACACCTCTTTGAACGCTTCCAAAAGCCGATCATTCTGCTCCGGCAGCATCACGCAAAATCTCACAAAATGATCATCCAAAAACGGAAACGTGGAACAATCCCGGATCATCAGTCCCTTCCGGATACAATGATCGAACAGATCCTGGGAAGTAATTCCGGGTTTCCGGATCTTCATCAGGATAAAATTCGCCGAAGCTTCATACACCGTCACACTGTCCCAGGTCGACAACTCGTTATACAAACGGTCTCTCTCCCTGCAGATCAGTTCTCTCGTATGACGAATATATTCCTCATCCGGAAACATCAGCCGTCCGGCAATCTCTGCCAGCGAATTGATCGTCCAGGGATTTTTTCTTGTATTGATTGCCTTGATCAGATCCTGATTTCCTGTTACCGCATAGCCAAGCCGCAGTCCCGGAGCTGCGAAAAACTTTGAAGTGCCACGCAGAATGATCAGATTTGTATAATAATTTGTCAGAGGAATACTGGTCACATCTTTCTCTTCCGGTGCAAATTCCACATATGTTTCATCCACCATCACGAAAATTCCATACTGCAGACAGGCATCCAGGATTCGGCGCATCTGACTGCAGGTGATTGCGGTAGAAGTAGGATTATTCGGATTACAGAGTACCAGAAGCTCCAGCTGATCGGAAAGATGGCTGCAGAAATCTTCCACATCCATATGAAACCCATGTTCTTCTTTCAAAGGATAATACAGTGTTGTACCGCCGCCCAGTGCGATTTCCCGTTCATACTCCGAATACGTAGGACCAAGTACCAGTGCTTTTTTCGGGTGCTTCGTCTGAATAAACAGAGAAATCAGTTCTGTGGAACCATTTCCGACAATCACATTTTCCGGCTGCGTTCCCGCATACGTGGCAATACAGGTGCGAAGAGCTGTATACTCCCGGTCAGGATACGTAGTGATCGCATCCAGATTATCGGCCAGTGTGGAACGTAGCTGATAAGAAATTCCCAGCGGATTGACATTTGCACTGAAACTGATGATATCCTCCTTCTTAATATGATAACATTTCTCAATAGCTTCCAGGTCACTGCCGTGGAAATGATCCTTGTGTTTAATCATAATGTCTCCTCTTTTCTTGCAACAAACTTTTGCGTAGTGTATAATAAAAATAATTATGAGTATTTTTGCAGATTGCTTTGCAAAATGATAAGAAAGTGGGCAAAATGCCTTTTGCCCCAACACCATATGAAATGAGCAATCATGTTAGTTTCATTATAATGATAAGAAAAAAATAGTCAAGGTCGATAAAAGAAGAAGCGCAGGTGGATACTTTGAAAAGAAGAATGGAACAGTTACTAAACGGAAGATTTGAATATGAAGTACCAAAGCTGACTCTTTCCGATACACAGATTAACCTTACGACCAATGAAGGGGAGAATGTTCGGGGAGAATTATATGTGGCGGCAGAAGATAACCGCAGGATCAAGGGAATGACCATGTCATCCAATCGCCGGGTACTGCTGGCAAAAGAAAAATTTTCGGGAACAACCGTATGTATTCCTTACGGGCTGGATGTGAAGGGACTGTCCGCAGGTGAGACGGTAGATGCAGTGATTACGATCAACAGTAACCTGGGAGAATACCAGGTGCCGGTACACGCAGAGATCACAGACGACGGGATTCAGACATCCCGCGGAGCAGTGGATAATCTGGAAGCATTTATCAAACTGGCGGAGAGTGATTATCGGGAGGCATTTCGTCTTTATACAAGCGAGAGCTTTCTGAAAGTGCTGCAGGGAGAAGATCCGGGATACGAAAGCCTGTACCGGGGGATGTCCAGAAACCCGGTGACCTATCAGCATATGGAAGAGTTTCTGATCGGAACCGGAAAAAAAGAGCCGGTGACTCTGCGTCTGGAAAAGACAGAACAGACCTGGGATCATCTGGATACTACAGTCAAAGACTGTCTGAATCTGTATAAGAGCACCTGGGGGTATACCCGGATGGAAGTGGAGGTTACCGGAGATTTCCTGGAAGTGGAAAAGAAAGTGATCACCAGTGAGGATTTCATCGGAAGTGTTTATGGGCTGGAATATCTGATCCGCAAAGAAAAACTGGGAAGCGGAAGAAAATACGGACAGATCCGGATCAAAACCGTATATGGAACGTATATCTATGAGGTGAAGGCTTCGGGCAATGCTTCCTATGAACTGAGCACAAGAACTTATGAGAAAAAAGGACAGGCGGCACTGGCAACACTGTATGAAAAATATCTGCTGGGCGAGATAAAACAGCAGGAATGGAAAGAAGCATCCTTGAAAGAACTGGAAAATCTCCGGAATCTCGGATGTTATTATCCGAAACAACAGCTGACAGAGGCATACATCTATGAACAGACCGGAGATGTGGCAAATGCCATGTCTGTGCTGTGGCCTCTCAGGGAACTGAAATTTACCAGGGAACAGATGGAGGAAGAAGCCTGGTATCTGGCGCTGGCAGTGAAGACCTCTGTGGCTACTGAAGAACAGAAGATGACAGCACAGGCCAGGATCGAAAATCTCTATCGTATGAATCCGGGCAGTTATCCAATCCTGAAAGTGCTGATGGAAACTTCGGAAGAATATAAGCAGGCACCGGGCAGACAGATGTATATGTTGGAAGAACTGTTTGATCTGGGATGCAGAAGCCCGTTTCTGTATCTGGCAGCCTATGAGAAAATGGAAACAGAAGCAGGCTATCTGAAAAAACTGTCACCGTTTATGGTACAGGTTCTTCACTATGCAGCACGTTATGGAAAACTGAATGAAGAACTGACCATGCGGATCGGGCATCTCTCAGAATATGTGAAGAATTTCCAGCCGGTGATCTACCGTCTGCTGGTAAAATGTTACGAGGCTTATCCTGGCAATGATCTGGTGGATCATATCTGCAAATACATTATGAAGGGACAGCCGGCGAAGAGCGAGTATTTCCGCTGGTATCAGCTGGCAGTGGAGGCAGATATCCGGATCACCCGCTTATATGAATATTATATTGAAACTATGCCTCAGGGCTTCCAGAGTGTACTGCCGCAGGTGATCCGTATGTATTTTGTATATAACAATACACTGAGCAGCAGAAAACGGGCATCTGTGTATGCCAATGTGATACGCAATAAAGAGGCAGATAAGACAACATATCAGAATTATCGTAAGGCGATGGAAGTATTCGCGCAGGAAGCATTGATGGAGGGAAGAATCAGTGAAGATTATGCTACCATCTATCAGGAATGCATCAAAGACATTGCAACGCCGGCTCTTGGAGAAGCGATGGCGAAAGTTATGTTTTCTTATCGGGTGTACTGTGATGATCCGAAGATTCGCAGCGTCATCGTGTGTCATGGAGAACTGAAAGAAGAACAAAGCTATCCGTGCACAGACGGTGCTGCCTATATTCAGCTGTATACACCGGATGCGAGAATCCTTTTTGAGGATGAGAAACGGCGGCGTTATGCTACAACGGTAGATTACAATATACAGAAACTGATGGATGAAAAACCATATCTGCAGTCGTGCATGAATCTGGATATCGCAACACCCGGATTGTTACTTGCCGTATGTGGCAATGACAGCCGCAGACAGATCGGGCTTTCCACCCTTGGCTGTTACCAGCATGTGGTGGAAATGTCAGAATTCCAGGAGCCATACCGCCATATGGTATGCAGAAAAATTCTGGAATATTATGCAGAACACGCAGGCGATGATACGCTGGATAGTTATCTGAAAAAAATGGATCTGGTGACATTTGCAAAAGTAGATAAGGTATTACTCTGCGAGATCCTGATTGAAAAAGGGATGTATGCCACGGCATTGGACATGATCAGCCGTTATGGCTATGAAGGCATAAAAACGGAAAGTCTGATGAAACTGACCAGCTATCTGATTCTGGATTATGATTTTGTGGAACAGGAAGAACTGGTGTATCTGGCGCAGTATGTATTTGAACAGGGACTCTACAATGAAGTGATTCTGATTTACCTGAGCGATAATCTGCTTGGATCTGTGGAACAGATGGCACTTTTATGGGAACGGATGCGCGGATTCCAGCTGGATACGTATGCGCTGGAGGAAGAGATTCTTCTACTCTCCATGTTCGGACGTGTCTATCTGAGGCAGGGAGCTGCGATGCTGGAACAGTATGTGGCACAGAAGGGAAAAGAACCTGTGATCCTGGCATACATTTCTTTCTGGGCATACGGATATTTTCTGGGCAAAAAAGAAACAGATCCATATATTTTCCAGTGCCTGGAACAATGTTGCAGGAGAAAGCAGGAGGTAGACCGGATCTGTCACCTGGCACTCCTGAAATATTATGCAGAACTGGATACTTATACAGAAGAGCAGGAAAAACTGATCGATGAGATTCTCGAAGAATGTACGGAAAACAGTCTGCGGTTTGCATTTTACCGGAAGTTCCCGGCAAGATTCACAAAACCATACCAGATGGATGACAAACAGTTTATCCAGGTTCAGTACCCGGCCGGAGCGCGGGTGACAATTCATTATCGACTGATCCGTGACAAAGATACCGGTGAAAACTTTAAAAGTGAACCGATGAAAAATATGTACCAGGGCATTTTTGTAAAGGAATTCCTGCTGTTTTATGATGAGATACTGGAATATTACCTGACAGTGGAACTGCCGGATGATACCAGACAGACGGAAAAGAAACTTCTGACGATGGAAGAGTCTTTACAGGAAGGAAACACAAAATATCAGCTGATCAATCAGATGCTGGCAGGCCGGAAACTGGGACGGAGAGAGCAGACAGAAAAAGCCATGGAACAGTACCTACAGAGAGAACATTTTGCAAGAAAAATGTTTCCGGTACTCCATGCGTAATACACAGATGGAGGCAGAAAAATGAACGAAGTCAGAAATATATTGGTAGGATTTGATTTTGGGGAGAAGGTCTCGCAGCTGTGTTATTATGACCGGCGTGAGGGAGAACCCGTTTCTCTGCCGGTGAAGGTGGGAACCGGTCAGTATACCTTCCCCAATGTGCTCAGCAAGAAACCGGGAGAAGAGGAATGGCACTTCGGCCTGGAAGTAGAGTACTTTGTGGAACAGCAGGATGAGATTCCTGTGGAAAACCTGTATACACTGTGTCTGAAACAGGAGACAGTGGAAGTGGACGGGGCTACATGGAAGGTTGGAGAACTTCTCGGAAAATTTATCGGTAATGCACTTCGTATCCTTGGTGTGCCGGATCTGGTGAAGAGTATCAACGGACTGATGATCACTACGCCGGTACTGACACGCCCGATGGTGGAGAACATCCGGGTGGCATGCCGGGAGATGGGATTTCCGAGAAACCGTTGTTTTCTGCAGGATTATGAAGAAAGCTTTTATTATCATACGTTATATCAGAAACCGGAGATCTGGAGCAGAAGTGTAGGCTTGTTTGTATTTGACAAGGATGAAGTTTCTTATGCAAAACTGGAGATGAACCGCAGTACCCGTCCGGTACATGTCGGAGTCAGACGGGGTGGTCATATCACACTACACACAGAATATATGCAGCGTGATGTGGATTTTTGCCAGTTTGTGACAGAATCAGTGGGAAGTGAGGTTTATTCAAGTATTTACCTGGTGGGGGAAGGGTTCGAGCGAGACTGGGCAGAAAAATCTGTGGCTGAGCTTTGTAAACACCAGCGCCGGGTATTTTACGGAAATAATCTGTTTTCCAAGGGTGCCTGCTATGCTGCGAAAGAAAAGACAGAGGAACGGAATCTGAAGGGGTATCTGTATGTGGGCAATGATCTGGTACGGGAAAATGTGGGCATGGAGATGACCGTGTTCGGAACACCGGCCTATCATCCCCTGATCGTATCCGGTGTCAACTGGTACGAAGCAATGGGAGACTGTGAAATTATTCTGGATGATACCAGGGAACTGGAATTTGTTGTGTCTGATATGGAAAATACCGGTAAAGTGCGCTACAGTATGCCTTTGCCCGGTCTTCCGGACCGTCCGGCAAAAGCGACTAGACTGCATATACATCTGGAATTTACTGCGGCAGACGAGTGCAGGATTGATGTGACGGATATGGGATTTGGAGATCTTTATCCGTCGAGCAACCTTACATGGCATGAGACGATGAAGAGTCGGGGGGCAGAAGAATGAGCGGATATATTTTGTGTCAGGTAAAACGGGCAAAACTGCCTTATTATATTGAAAACATCAGTACCAATATCTATTCCATCGAAGAACTGTGCTTTTATTTTTATCATAATATATATCTGCTGGACAGTACGATCCTGAACGAGGAATTGTGTTTCTGGATCCGGGATCAGCTGGGATTGAAGAAATTGGCAGAAAATCTGTATAAACATCTGGATGACGATGAGATGAAGGTGGGAGATTTTATCCTTCCGGTGTTCAAGGAGATCAGTTATCTGTCTCTGGAAGAGTTCCGCAGATTGAATCAGCAGATCCGACAGCTGGCAAATGAACCGGAAGTGTTGCGTCAGAAGCGAAAAGGTGATTATTTGATGGAACACGGAAAATATGTGAACGCCATCAAGGTTTATCAAAGGGCGCTTCGCCGGGAAGCGGAAGATGACATCGAAGTGACGGATATCAGAAAACCGGAAGCGACCGAAGCAGCAGCGGACCATACTGTAGGAGTGCAGGAAACAACAGAAAACCCTGCAGGCGCAGAAGCAGAGTCTCCGGTTGCGATCACCATCGATATGATGGAAGATCCACAGGGTGGAGTAGAGGAAGAGACCGACAGTACACCGGAGAATCCGGAAACAGATGCAGCGGAGACGGATAGTTCTTCTTCCCGGGAGGAAAAACAGGAAGAAGTGACCCCAGACCAGGAACTTCCCCGCCAGGAGATCCTTCTCGGAAAACAGTTTATCGGAGAAATCTACCACAATATGGGCTGCGCCTATGCAAGGCTGTTTCAGATGGAAGAAGCGATTCGTTGCTTTGAGATCGCCTACGGCAAACTGCACACGATGGGAGCGGTAAAGAGCCTTCTGTATGCCGTGTATATGGAACATGGTGTGGACGCTTTTGTGGAAAAGGCGAAACAGCTGGAAGTCGATGAAGAACGCCAGGAAGAAATCTATGTAGAAGTGGAAGAAGCTGTGGAAGACCTCTATGACACACCGGAAGGCCAGGAATATAAAAAGTTACTGGAAGAAAAACAGCAGGGCAGAGAAGAGGATTATCAGCAGGGGATGGAGCATCTGTTGGAACAGCTGACTGCGGAGTACCATAAGAGTACGGGATACTGATAAAAATTATCAATAAAAATAATTGAATATCAGGTTAAACAGGAAAAAGCAGAGTAAGGCGGTGAATAAAATCGGTCGCACTGCTTTTTCTTTGGTTGCATTGCATATCAATCATTGGTTCCGGGGATCAGTTCTGATAAAAACAAATTTTCGGAAAAATATGTTGCAGATGAGAACTCCCCGGTGTGTCCACAGTACAAAGACAAATTTTGAAAAATGTCTTGACATTAATACTTTACTATGATAGAGTGTTAGCATATGAAAAACCGGAGGGTAATTGTTATGAAAAAGAAAACAGTAAGTATCATGGTAGCAGCAACAATGGCACTGTCCCTGTTTGCAGGATGTGGTTCCAGTAAAGATACAGCGACCGAAGATACAAGCAAGACCGAGAGCACAGAAACAACGGATGAGAGCAGCGAGAATGCTTCCGCAGAAACAACGGATGAAAGCAGCAGAACAACGTTCACAGTAGGTTTCGATGCAGAATATCCGCCATACGGTTATATGGATGATGATGGAGAATACACCGGATTTGACCTGGAACTGGCACAGGCGGTATGTGACAAAGAAGGCTGGGAACTGGTGAAAAAGCCGATCAACTGGGATTCCAAAGATATGGAACTGAATTCAGGATCCATCGACTGTATCTGGAATGGATTTACCATGAACGGAAGAGAAGATGATTATACCTTCTCTGTTCCGTATGTGGATAACAGCCAGGTGATCGTAGTTGCAGAGAATTCCGGTATCGAACAGCTGGGCGATCTGGCAGGAAAGACCGTTGGTGTACAGGCAGCTTCCGCAGCACTGGATCTGTTACAGAGTGAGGATGAAGGCGGACAGAAAGCACTGGCAGATACCTTCGGATCTCTGAATGAATTTGCAGATTACAACACCGCATTTACCGAGTTGCAGGCAGGCGCGCTGGATGCACTGGCCATTGATGTCGGAGTTGCCAAATATCAGCTGAACTCGAGAGGAGAGGGCTTCAAGATCCTCGATGAGACACTGAATACCGAACAGTATGCAATCGGATTCAAAAAAGGAAACCAGGAACTGTGTGACATCGTAAACAAAGATCTGCAGGAACTGGCAAACGAAGGAAAAGTTGCAGAACTGGCAGAAAAATATGAAATCGCCGATATGGTGACTTTAAAAGCTGAATAAGAAGACGAAAATAACGTCGGATAAGAAAAAATGTAACCCCTCGGGAGGCGTTAGGCTTTCCGGGGGGCATGTTTGCTGTAAAGGGGCAAATGCAAAGCTATATTTCAGTATTTATAACACGGAGGATAAGCAATGAGTATTGAGGTAATGGTACGACAGATGACGGCGGGTTTTGGACAGACCTGTCTGATCTTTTTTCTGACTCTGATCTTTTCCCTTCCACTGGGAATGATCGTATATTTTGGACGCGTATGCCGGTTTAAGCCACTAAGCTGGCTGGTGAAGATCTATATTTCCATCATGCGTGGAACCCCACTGATGCTGCAGCTGCTGATCTGGTATTTCGGACCGTTTTATCTGTGGGGCATGAATATCGGCGGTTATAAATTTACAGCCATCATTCTGGGATGTTCTCTGAACTATGCGGCATATTTTGCGGAAATCTACCGTTCCGGTATCGAATCGATCCCGACCGGACAGTATGAGGCAGCACAGCTGCTCGGCTACACCAGAGTACAGACTTTCTTCAAGATCGTTCTGCCACAGGTGGTAAAAATCGTTTTGCCATCTGTCACCAACGAGGTCATCACACTGGTCAAAGATACCTCTCTGGTATATTCCGTATCTTATATCGAGATGTTTGCCGTTGCAAAACAGATTGCTGCTGCACAGACTACTGTAGTACCGTTCTTTATCGCAGGTATTTTCTACTATGTATTTAACTATGTGGTAGCCTGGGTGATGGAACTGTTTGAGAAGAAACTGAACTATTATCGCTAGGAGGGTCGACATGAAACTGTTGGAAATGAATCATATCAAAAAAGAATTTGACGGACTGGGTGTCTTAAAAGATATCTCTCTGTCGGTGGAAGAAGGAGAAATCGTTTCTATTATCGGTCCTTCCGGTTCCGGCAAATCCACGATGCTTCGCTGCGCGACGATGCTTGAGGAGATTGACGGCGGAGAGATCCTGTACATGGGGAAAAAAGCTGCCTGGGTAGAAAACAGCAAAGTGATGCATCCGGATAAAAAAGAGATGAAAGAGATCCGTTCCTGTTTCGGGCTGGTTTTCCAGAATTTTAATCTGTTTCCACATTATTCAGTATTGAAGAATATAGCAGATGCGCCGATCCATGTCCAGAAACGGGACAAAGGCGAGGTGTACAAAGAGGCGATGGAACTGCTGAAAAAGATGGGGCTGGAAGATAAGGCAGATGCCTATCCATATCAGTTATCCGGCGGACAGTGTCAGCGTGTGGCTATCGCAAGAGCCCTGGCACTGAATCCGAAGATCCTGTTCTTTGATGAGCCGACTTCCGCACTGGATCCGGAACTGACCGGTGAAGTACTGAAAGTCATCAAATCTCTGGCGGATCTGGATATCACCATGGTGATCGTGACCCATGAGATGGAATTCGCAAAAAATATCTCTGACCGTGTGATCTTTATGGATAAAGGTGTGGTGGCACTGGAGGGAACACCGGATGAGGTATTTGGTGCAGACCATACAAGAATGAAGGAATTTTTAGGAAAATTTCATCAGAACTAAGCTTGCGTTTCACGGGGCGGTATTATATAATTTTACTGTTGTGAGGCGTACAGCCGATAAAATGTAAGCCGTCCGTAAAGAGGCGGCAAGTACAAGAAAAAGGAGATTATATATGAGTACAGACAGATATGTAAGTCCGTTATCTGAGCGTTATGCAAGCAAAGAGATGCAGTATATCTTTTCCCCGGATATGAAGTTCCGTACCTGGAGACGCTTGTGGATCGCACTGGCAGAGACCGAGAAAGAACTGGGTCTGCCGATCACCCAGGAGCAGATCGACGAATTAAAAGCGCACAAAGACGATATTAACTATGATGTGGCAAAAGAGAGAGAACGCCAGGTACGTCATGATGTTATGTCTCATGTATATGCATATGGTGTACAGTGCCCGAAGGCAAAGGGAATCATCCATCTGGGTGCAACTTCCTGTTATGTAGGTGACAACACCGATATTATTGTTATGACCGAAGCTCTGAAATTGGTAAAGAAAAAACTGGTGAATGTGATCGCAGAGCTGGCAAAATTTGCAGAAAAACACAAAGATCTGCCGACACTGGCATTTACCCATTTCCAGCCGGCGCAGCCGACAACCGTAGGTAAACGTGCCACCTTGTGGATGCAGGAGTTTATGCTGGATCTGGAAGACCTGAATTATGTCTTAAGCACTATGAAACTGCTGGGTTCCAAGGGAACAACCGGAACACAGGCAAGTTTCCTGGAACTGTTCGACGGAGATCAGGAAACCATCGATAAGATCGATCCGATGATCGCTGAAAAGATGGGATTCAAACAGTGCTATCCGGTATCCGGCCAGACCTATTCCAGAAAAGTAGATACTAGAGTGGTCAATATTCTGGCAGGCATCGCAGCGAGCGCACATAAGTTTTCCAACGATATCCGTCTTCTGCAGCATCTGAAAGAAGTAGAAGAACCATTCGAGAAGAGCCAGATCGGATCTTCAGCCATGGCTTATAAGAGAAATCCGATGAGAAGTGAACGTATCGCTTCCCTGTCCCGTTTCGTGATGGTAGATGCGATGAACCCGGCAATTACTTCCGCTACCCAGTGGTTTGAGAGAACCCTGGATGATTCTGCCAACAAGAGACTGTCCGTTCCGGAAGGATTCCTGGCAATCGACGGTATCCTGGATCTGTGCCTGAATGTGGTAGACGGTCTGGTGGTATATCCGAAAGTTATCGAGAAGAGACTGCGTTCCGAACTGCCATTCATGGCTACGGAAAACATCATGATGGATGCGGTAAAAGCAGGCGGTGACCGTCAGGAACTGCATGAGAGAATCCGTGAACTGTCCATGGAAGCAGGAAAGACCGTCAAAGTAGAAGGAAAAGACAACAACCTTCTGGAACTGATCGCTGCTGACCCGGCATTCAACCTGACCCTGGAAGAACTGGAAAAAACCATGGATCCTGCAAAATACACAGGACGCGCTTCCGTACAGGTAGACGCCTTCCTGAAAAACGTCATCAACCCGATGCTGGAAGAGAATAAAGACCTGCTGGGTATGACTGCTGAGATCAATGTATAAAAGACTGGAAATAACAAAATATAAAGTATAAAAAACTCCCTCGATTGGAAAATACGATATCGTGTATTCCAATCGGGGGAGTTTTTAGTTATGTGGGCAGCGGGAAAAGGTAGTTTAATCGTCTTCTGCCAGCAGATCCCTCTCCGTCGTCTCTCTGCGGATCAGCACCGGTGTGATCATCTTGTGTACCGGTTCGCTGACCGGTGTGTGTTTGCTGTTTTTATGTTCTTCAATCTGCTCCACCAGAAGTTTCACCGCTTCAGTAGCGAGCACATCGATCTGCTGAGCTACGGTGCTGATCGGGAAGATGGCGTTTCGGGAGGCGGGGGAGTCGTCGAAGCCGACGATCAGGTAGTCTTCCGGGAGCTTACCGTATTTTCGTACCAGCAGATTGACCAGGATGCTGGCGTGGGTATCGTTGGAGACGAAAATGCCCTTTTTCCTGCCGGGGGAGTCCGCCTCGATCTCGGAGAGAATCTCTTTCAGATGCTCCTGGGAAGCTGTCTGATCTTTCATTTCATGGAGAAAGATGCGGTGTGGAATCTGCTGTTCCCTGCAAAAATCTTCAAACCCTTCGATTCGACCGTATGCCGGGATACTTTTGGCGGTCGGATTGTTGATGTGGAAAAGCACTTCACAGTTGTGACGATAGAGCAGACTGGTCGCCTGGATCGCACCCATGTAGTTATCGGTGTTAATGCTGCTGATGTGAGCATCCTCTCGCTCGATCGCTACGATCGGGATATGCAGGTTGGCAAGTTCCATCGAAGGGATCGCATGGCTTAAAATGATCAGCCCCTCGATCTTGTAGGCGAGAAGTTCCTGAATATACTGCCGCTCGGTGTCAGCATCTCCGTTACTTAAAAACACCAGGAATTTATACCCAAACGTCTCATATGTGGAAAGAATCCGGTCAAGCATCTCGGAATAATAGTGAAGAAACAGGTTCGGGATGATCACACCGACGAATTCGGTCTGTCCGCTTGCCAGGATCCGCGCCACTTTATTTTCCTGATAATTCAGCTTTTCCAGTGCGTCTGCGATGATCTTCTGGTTCTTCTCGGTAAGGGAATCCGGGTTATTAAAATACCGGGAAATGGTTGTTTTGGAAAAATTCGTATATTTTGCAATGTCCGCGAAGGTTACATTCTGTTTTCGTGCCATAATCGTTGCCTCATGCATTCTTTTTATAGGAACAACGAGTCGAAGCCGTACAAATCAAATCTCCGACGATTGCCGGAAAAGATCTCAGGCATATCGTGCGCATCAGACCCGTTGTAGTTGAATTGTTGTAACTATTCAGTAGGTAATATTCCGCGAGGTGTTTTGGCATGGATATGCCAAAATCCCGAGACATACGAGCAAAAATGCCATCACCGAAGGTGATTTTAAATGCATTTTTGCTTGTAACTGTGAAGGTACTGAACAGTTACTAATTATTTTATAACAGGAAAAGGTAGCTGTGAAGGACCGGAACAGCTGCAAGCAGATGCCGGAAAGGATTGGAAGATGAGTTATTACAGAAAAACAATAGTACCCAACATAGAAGCCCATTATGAAAATCTGTCTGCAGTGGAAAAAAATATCGCTGATTTTTTTATTTCCAATGAGGAAGATATGGATTTTTCATCCAGACATATTTCTTCGATGCTGTATGTGTCAGAGGCATCTCTGTCCCGATTCGCGAAAAAATGTGGTTATAAGGGCTATCGGGAATTTGTGTTCAAATACAAAGAATCGTTCGGAGAAAAAGATCACCAGATCACAGGACAGATGAGAGAAGTATTTGACTCTTATCAGGAGTTACTGAACAAAAGTTATAATCTGGCAGATGAGGCGCAGCTTCGCCGGATTGCCGGGAAGATGTCAGAGTGCCGGCGGGTTTTTGTTTACGGGAAAGGAAGTTCCAGCCTGGCAGCCAGAGAGATGCAGTTTCGTTTCATGCGGCTGGGACTGGATATGGATGCGGTAGATGAGACTCATATGATGCGGTTTCATTCGACGATCGTACAGGAAGACTGTATGGCGATCGGCATCAGTATCAGTGGCAGGACGGAAGAAGTGATGGAATGTCTGAAACAGGCACACCGGCAGGGAGCCTATACGGTACTGCTGACAGCCAACGACCGCCCGGAATACAGTGAATTCTGTGAAGAAGTGGTATGTCTGGCGGCAAAGAAAAACCTGGACTTTGGCAATATCATCTCTCCGCAGTATCCGATTCTTGTGATGACGGATATTTTATACGGATATTATCTGGAGATCGATTCATCTGTCAAACAGGCACGGCATGATAATTCTGTCATGCTCTTAAAGTCAAGACAGATTCAGGATAAGGACGAAGGAGGAGAAGGAAAACAATGATCATCAAGGGAGCAAAAGTCTATACAGAAGAAGGAATATTTGCGGATAAAGAGGTCTGCATAACAGGGGAAGTTTTTACAGAAACCGGTGGGGACGGAGAAAAAGTGGTTGACGGCAGCGGCTGTTATCTGATTCCGGGACTGACAGATATTCATTTTCATGGCTGCATGGGAAAGGATTTCTGTGACGGAACGGAAGAGTCCATTCAGGTAATGGCAGATTATGAGGCCAGCCAGGGCGTGACAACGATCGCACCGGCAACCATGACGTTTGATGAGGAGCGGCTGACACGGATCGCGAAAGCGGCGAAAGCCCATAAAAATGAAAAAGGTGCGATTCTTTGCGGAATCAATATGGAAGGCCCGTTTATCTCCATGGCAAAAAAAGGGGCACAGAACGGAAAATACATCCATAAACCGGATGTGGCAATGTTTGAACGGCTGCAGGAAGCCGCAGGAGGTCTGTTCAAACTGGTAGATCTGGCACCGGAAGAAGAAGGTGCGATGGAATTTATCCGGGCGGAAAAAGGAAAAGTCGTGCTGTCGATCGCACATACAACAGCGGATTATGAGACAGCAAAAGCAGCGATCGAAGCAGGTGTCACTCATATGACACATCTGTACAATGCGATGAACCCGATCAATCACCGCGCGCCGGGACCGATCATCGCGGCAGCAGATGACGAATACTGTGAGGCCGAACTGATCTGCGATAACGTACATATCCATCCGGCAATCGTGAGAAATACATTCAAGATGTTCGGAGAGGATCGTGTGATCTTCATCAGTGACACCATGGAAGCAGCCGGCCTGGAAGATGGCATGTATGAGCTGGGCGGACAGCCGGTGATCGTAAAGGGAAACCGCGCGACCCTGGAAGACGGAACTATTGCAGGTTCCAATACCAATCTGATGAAATGTATGCGTACCGCTGTGAAGCAGATGGGAATTCCTCTGGAAAAAGCGGTAAAATGTGCAGCAGTCAACCCGGCAAAAAGCATCGGTATCTACGACAAATACGGCAGCATCACACCGGGAAAAGTAGCAAATGCAGTACTCCTTGACCAGGAAACTCTGGAAATTAAAGGGGTTATCCTGAAAGGACAGATGCTGTAAATTATGAGAAGAAACCTATAAGGACGGTGTATACAGATCTGACCGGCAGAGAGTACGAAACGGTGAGAAAACAGAGATACAGGAAGATAAAAAACAGGAGCAGAGACGGATGCGATACCGTTTTGCTCCTGTTTTTTGTCTGGCATGATAAAAATCACCGTTTCAAATGTTCCCTCAGATTATCATCTTCATAATCAAATACACAGCGATCGTAAGCATTGATCACATGAGTCTGATTATACTGATCGTAGCGTTTTTGATTCCGTCCGTAAGACATATGTACATGCCCGTGGATAAAAAATTTCGGGTGATACTTGTCCATCAGAGTGTTGAAGACCTGAAATCCCTGGTGTGGGAGATCCAGACCATCGTTTAACTGGTAGGCGGGAGAATGGGTCAGAAGAATATCAAATCCACCGCGGTACAGTAATGGAAACCATAGTTTTTTGACCCGTTTTTTCATTTCTTTTTCAGTATACTGATTAATCCCGGGGCGGTAGCGCATGGAGCCGCCCAGTCCCAGAATACGAACCCCTTCATGGACATAGATCTGATCTTCGATACAGATACATCCATCCGGCGGTGTCTTTTCGTACTTGTCATCGTGATTTCCCCTTACATATAAAACCGGTGCTGTGGTAAAGGTGGCGAGAAAAGACAGATAGTTGGGGTTCAGATCTCCGCTTGAGAGAATCAGATCGATTCCCTCAAGCTTTTCTTTCTGGAAATAATCCCAGAGATACTTGGATTCTTCGTCTGCAATTGCTAATATCCTCATAATTAAAATCCCTTTTTGTTGTAAGCTGCGCTTTGTTGTCTAAATCTCCGGGTTGTCGATACCCTGCAGCATCACTACAGGTTTTGCTTTTTCAATCAGATCTTCCATCTTTGGAATATAACCGATGACATTCTCAGCAAGCCAGTCCATGGTGATGATCTCTTCCGGATCCATAACGGCGTCTGCATTCTTCTGAACAATACCGGACTGAGAATACAGTACACCGGAGAACGGATTATAATTCATTTCGCAGATACTCTTTTTTAACAGATCGACCAGACGGGCGGTACCGATCGGCAGGTGCTGGGAGCAGATCACGTCGATGATGCCTGCGGACATACCCCACCAGTAGTTCAGACCTTTGGTGGAATCGCTGGTGTCGTCGATTTTCCATGCTCCGTTCATGATGTTGCGAATCATCTGTTCATAGAATTTACCCCAGTGCCAGATAGGCATCGCAAGGTTCAGAGGCATATCTTCGGAATCACGGTACAGACCGAAATGTCTGGACGGTTCTCCGGGAATCGTCATATCCTGACCGGAAATATAGTGGACTTCGTTTTCGGCGAAACTTTTTGCCACATCGTGATCTTTCAGGGTGGACCATTCCAGGTATACTTTCGCACGTGGATTAACCATTTTTGCACCAAGAGCGAAGGCATTGATGTTGGCAGTCATACCGAAAATCGGATAGTCGGCAATATAACCGATCTTACCGTTTTTGGACATTGCACCTGCGATAGCTCCCATCAGAAATTTTGCTTCATACATACGTGCATAGTAGGTACGGATATAGCGATGGGAGGTGTTCAGAGAACAGTTCAGGATCTTCACTTCCGGGTGCTCGATGGCTGCCTTCAGGCTGGCTTTCAGAAGCGGCGGGGAAGTGGTAAAGATCAGGTTGTTGCCGTCGGCGATGGCTTTTGCAAGCAGATCGTCAGCATTTTCTTCGGTGGCGTTATCGTAGCAGGTTGTGGATATCTGATCCTCAAAGGTCTGCTGCAGATGCATACGGCCAAGTTCATGTGCATAAGTCCAGCCGGATATTTCAGCGTTTTTCTCGTGGATGAAAGCCACAAGAAGTTTTGGGGTGCTGGTAGGAATCAGACGGGCAAAGAAGTTTTTCTTTACTTCGCTTTCGGCGGTAGGATCCATCTGCAGTTCCACAGATTCGTCGGTAGTCAGAAGCCTGAACTCATCCCAGGATTTTGCCAGCTGTTCTTTCAGTTCCACGGCAGTCATATTGTCGAGTGAACGGTAGTCATACAGACCGATAAAATAAAGGAACGCATCACCGGTAGTAATCGGGATTTTATCACCGCCATTTGCCTTGTATTCGGCACGGAAACGGTTGTAAGCAGATGCAAAATCCAGTCTGTCATCATCGCTCCATGCTTCATCCGGGCGTTTGCCAACGAGACGCTGCAGTTTGGCAAAGCTTCCCAGTTGGGTGAACCAGATATAGTTGATACGAGACAGGGCGTAAAAATCCATGAACTCATAATAAATTTTATTTTCTTTTTCTTCCGTTCTCGGGGGAACGATACGGGTAACATTGCCCGGAATAGATACTGCATCGAAGAACTTTAATACGCTGACCCGTTTGTTCCCTTCTTCCACATAGAATTTGTTCATGAATTCATATGCTTTGATGGGTTCACGGATCCCTTCATTCAGATGCGCCTTGTACAGGGCCATCCATTTGTATGCAAATTCTGTGTTTTCTTTCAGCAGAGGTTTGAAACTTTTGCTGAATGCGGAACTTCTTCCTGCAGTTTTGGTTCCTACGATCAGTTCAGAAGGGATCTGAACCAGTCCAAGAGGAACCTCCCGGACAGCGACAATGTTTTCTTCTTTTAATATATCATCAAGATTGGGAAGAATCTCGCCTTCTCTTTTGCCGGCGCGCATCGCTTTATAATAGTCGTTTTGTGCTTCGGCCATGGTTGCTGTTATTGCCATAGTTTTACCTCCTGTAAAAATAAAGTGAAGCTGTTATCTGTAAATTGCACTCTTGTAATGATCAGATAGTTGGAATACATTGCGACTCGTAACTGTAAGAGTGTCAAACAGTTACGATGTTTTATAAAAATATCGTATCATCGTGATAAAGAGAAATCAAGCGGTTTTTGTTGAGGAATGCGACGGGAGTGTGGTATAATTACAGAAATGGATGTCCATCGACTGACATATTTTAAGATACAACAGAAAATCCGGATGTGAGAGGTGAGATTTATGGATCAGGCGTATGAAATGTTTCATGAGGTGTTGGTAAAACTGTTCAATGATATTATGAATATCGAAGCAAAAGCAATTATAACGCCGGAATTTAGAGATATCACCAATAATGATATGCATGTGATCGAGGCGGTGGGGATCCGGGAGCCGAGGAATATGTCTTCGGTAGCGAAAACACTGGGGATTACGGTAGGAACCCTGACGATATCCATCAACGGTCTGGTAAAAAAAGGTTATGTGCATCGGGTGCGAAGTGATGCTGACCGGAGGGTAGTACTGGTGTCGCTGACAGAAAAAGGGGAGAAAGCATATCATCACCATGAGAAGTTCCATGAAGATATGATTCAGTCATTGCTTAAAGACCTGTCGGAAGAAGAGACGAAGACCTTGGTATCGGCACTTACGAACCTGCGGGATTTTTTTCAGGATTACAAATAGTTACATAGATACAATAAAAAGAGAGATTTTGCCATCTATAGTTTTGTAAAAAACGGCGGAATCTCTCTTTTTGCGTATAAAACGATGATTTTTCAGACACTCTCTAGCGCATTTTTTTGAGCTGCTGAACCAGTTCCAGATCGGAAGCGGTTATTTTCAGGTTGGTTTCCAATGTTTCACCGTTCGGGGTAGTAATCTGCATTGCGATCACAGAACCTTCTGCCAGTACGCCTTTTCGGGAAGCGGCGGCAATAAATTTTGGGAATTTTGGATGGTTTGCGGTAAATGTACTCCAGAGACTGGAGAATTTCATCATATCTAATGGGTTCATCCCAGGGGTTCCTCCTTATATAAAGTGTTATAACGTTCCGTTTTTTGTGTTGTGACAAAATATTACAGTTTTCTCATAAGCATATCCGGATTGGTTGCATAAGTCAAGGCGATTTCTTTTGAAATCTTTCCGGACTTGTACAGGGCGAGCAGACTGTTGTCCATGGAGATCATGTCCGGCTTCGCAGAAGAATAGAGGATTCCGTCGATCTGCGGAATCTTATTGTCCCGGATCATATTACGGATTGCCGGAGTTACGGTCATAATTTCAAATGCCGGAGCAACACCACCGTCAACAGTAGGAATCAGCTGTTGGGATACAACTGCATTTAGCACCATGGAAAGCTGTACTGCAATCTGGTGTTGCTGGTTAGGCGGAAATACATCGATGATACGGTCGATGGTATTGGCTGCGCCGATGGTATGAAGCGTTGAGAAAAGCAGATGGCCGGTTTCTGCGGCGGTCATTGCCACATTGATCGTCTCGTAATCACGCATTTCTCCAAGAAGAATCACATCCGGACTCTGACGCAGAGCTGCGCGCAGGGCAGCTACATAACTGTCAGTGTCCACATGAATCTCCCGCTGACTGACGATACTCTTGTTGTGCCGGTGGAGAAATTCCAGAGGGTCTTCCAGAGTGATAATATGTTTTTCCTGATTCTGGTTGATCTGGTCAATGATACAGGCAAGGGTTGTTGATTTTCCGCTTCCTGCAGGACCGGTGATCAGTGTCATTCCTTTTCCGCTCAGACCGAGATTGATGATCGCATCCGGGATTCCCAGCATATGATAATCCGGAAGTCGGAAAGTGATCACACGGATCACAGCAGAGAGTGTACCTCTTTGCTTATAAGCACTGACACGAAAACGGGATACGCCCGGGATGGCAAAAGAAAAGTCATCATCCCCGTGAGAAAGCAGAGATCTCATATCTCTGTTGTCAGCAAGTTCATAAATTTCTTTTAAGAAAGCAGCGGTATCATCTGGTAAAAGACGTTCCTCATTCTCCATGGAAAGGACACCGTTTTTCCGAAGCGAAAGCGGACGTCCGGCAACCAGGAAAATATCGGACGCATTCTCTGCAACCGCCTGCTCTAACATAGCTCGTGCATTCATATATATTACTCCTTTGATAGGATGTCGGGGTCAAAAGGTTAATACTAGTACATCGTTTCGTAAATAACTGTATCATTCGCGCAGGATACGGATTCGAGTGTGCAGTTAAAAAAACGTAGGCGTAGCGGGCTACGCTGAGGCTTTTTAAACTGTGCAATCGGATTCGTAGACAAGTAAATGATACAGTTATTTTGAAAACGATGTACTAGTTACTTTCTATCATCAAAACCATCAGAACAGCCACAACCAGATCGGCTGTGTCCATGCCTTCTGTCCCCTGCTGTTCTTGATCGTCACTCTCACATACTCCTCATCTCCGTTTAACGCAAAGCTCCCTTCGGTCAGACAATCCCCTTCCTCGCTGAACAGACAGTCTCCCCGGTGCGGTGTCTGAAAATAAATATGCTGACACGGATCACAGGTCACATGTGCAACTCCGTCTTCCACATAAAAATCATGGAGCAAAGGTCCGGAAGATGCATAAAAACTTCCGTCTTTGATCGCCTCGAGGATTCCCCTGTGGGTAAATTCTTTCGTCTTTACCATGATAAATCCCCCCAGATCGTGTTCCCCGATATTATGAGCATCATCCGTAGCAAAACAGAAAATTTTATTTCTTACAAACAGAAAATGATCAAAATACGTCTCCGAATTACCGTTGTTTCCGAAAAATTCGGAACCGTGGTTGTAGATTTCCATACCGATCATACCCTGCAGATATTTGATATCGGTAGAATCGATTTTCGACCAGTACGGGTGACCATACAGTGTTACATTTCCTCTCTGTCCGAAATATTCGATGATACGCTCCGCTGTTGTCAGCACACCGTTTCTACGTTCTTCTTCAAAAGTATAATGTTCCGGTATCCGGTTTGTCTCCGGCAGACCGAAGCCTACCAGATGATGATCCTTTCTTCCCGGCAGCTCAATATCCAGCTCCGTTCCCGGAAATACCAGAAAATCATCCCGGTTCAGTTCCGGATGAATCCCGTAAACCCAGTGATCTGTCAGTGCCAGAAAATCATATCCTTTGCTGCGATAATGTTTTGCAGTCTCTGCCGGCGTATGCACACCGTCTGACCAGGTCGTGTGAGTGTGAAGATTTCCTTTTTTGTAAGTTCCTTCTTTATACAGCGTTCTTTTTTCCATGTGACTCTCCTTTATTTTCCAGTTTCGTCAATCTGTCCGGCGTCAGTTTCATCTACTTTCTTCCGTCTTTGCGACCATTATAGCAAATCTGTTTTTTCCCTATAATGTACAGAACTTTTAAAATAACTGGACTTTTCTACGAATTTTTTCAGACTATTGACATCGGCAACCTGTCTGCGTATTCTGAGAATACACAGTCGGTATCGTACCGGCCGCAAGTACAGAAAACCTACAAATGAAAATGGAGACTACTATGGAAGAGATGAAAACCATTTACCAGGTAGAAGGAAAATTATGCAAAGACTTTATCGGTCAGATTTCCTACACCGTCTGCCTGGATCAGACTTACGAAGAACTGGATATTGAATTTTCTTTTGGACCGCAGCACTTCCGCCCGGAAGATGTGACACCGGAACTGAAACAGCGCCTGCTTGACTACTGTAAAAAAGAATATGGTATGGAAGAAGGCACACCGGAGGAATGGGAAGATGCCGTGTATCACGGTATGAAAACCGAGATTCATACCATGGCAACCCTGAATGATACCTTCATCGGCAACATTCACAGACAGCTGACAACCCGACACATGCATTTTACCGCAACAGAAGCTACCGAAGGATGTATCCCACAGTCAACCATCGAGGGTGTATTAAAAGTAACCATCCTGGTATTTTCCGTACTGCTGGATAACACCAACTACCAACTGACGGTACGCGCACGTTAAGGGAGGAACTTTTTATGTATAAAAGACTGGAATTACACAATCATACCAATGAATCCGACGCAGTATTTACCTGCAAAGAACTGACGGACTTTATGGTGGCAGACCAGGTGGATGCCTTCGCCCTGACTGATCACAACACCATATCCGGACATTGCAAAATTAAAAATTATCTGAAAGAGCATCCACAGCCAATCGCCTTTATCCCCGGCATGGAATATACCACTTATTACGGACACATCCTCTGTCTGAACCTGACCGAGTATGTGCCGTGGGAAAATATCAACAGACACAAGCCGGAACTTCTCTTCCGTGCTGCCCGTAAAAAAGGAGCTCTGGTCGGCGTGGCACATCCATATTCCTTCGGATGGCCGTTCGCACAGGGCTGCCGTTTCGAGATGACGGTCACGGATTATTCCTGCTGTGACTTCATCGAGATCTTCAACAACCCGGAACCGCTTCATGAAGTCAATGAAAAAGGAATAAAACTGTGGGAAAATCTGGTGCTTTCCGGTGAAAAACTGGCTGCTACCTGTGGCATGGATCTTCATGGGAACAGCACCCTGCACGGACATTATTCCACCTACATCCAGGGTGAACCTGACGGCGATGTCTGCCGGGAACTCTCCGATGCGATCCACAACCAGCGTACCTGGGTATGCAAGGGACCTCTGCTGGAAGTACATAACGATGGAGAAGCACTCACCTTCACCATCCATCAGACCGGAAAACCGGGATACGAACCGCTCGCCGAGAACGATTATAGAGTCACTCTCCGCACACAAGATCAGGTTATCACCTGCGACGTATCCGACCGGATCCCGCTGGCTTCTTTTTCAGAGCATGCGATTATTATCCCGATGCTTTTCGAGAAAGAAACTATTATCGAAAACCTCGTATGTACAAGCCCCGTGATGCATCTGTAAGACAGCATAATAAAAAAGCTCCCTGATGAACCGACCCCCAGAAGTTAGACCCCAAAATCTAACTATTGGAGGTCGGTTTTCTTATGGCAAAATATAACTTTGAGCTTA
>OLRE01001257.1_pt1 | contig 25587 bp, 25 predicted proteins | sample 1672461 | NCBI WGS metagenome assembly OLRE01 (sample SAMEA3136688, study PRJEB25190) | human gut metagenome | biome: human gut; feature: human-associated habitat; material: faeces | place: Austria | collected 2013
CGCAGTAAGAAATATCGCTGGAGTGAATTAAAAACAAGAAGGATAGAGAATAATATAAAATCATGTTATACAGATTGTCGCAAATGTGCAGTGATTTCTCCGTATGAAATAAAAAGGTTTCGAAAGAAAGATCCAATGAGCTATTTTATAAATATTTTACATTGGAGAGATTGGAGTACTTTTTATATATATTTAGATAGCGGAAAAATAAATGATGGAAAGAATAAGTATGAAGGTGGAATTAACGAAAGTATATTCAGAGGAAAAATTGCTCAATGGGGAGTAACATTTGATGATGTTAACTTAAAAAAAGTTAAACCATGGGAAGAAATATTATAACCATTCCACTTTGTTTCCAATGCCTCGAAGAAATGCGGGGCATTCCCCTACTGCGAGAAAAATGTTGCAAAATACCCTCTAAAATTTAAGAAAAATGTTACAAACAGCATTGAATAAAGCAGAAAAAATGTTACAATACTTGTATCAGGAGGGTGAATCCGATGCTAAAAAGAGAGATATCAGAGCGTTTATATTCATGGAAGAATGAGAATAAGAAGAAAGCACTGTGCGTGATTGGCGCAAGACAGATTGGCAAAACGACGATTATCAGAGAATTTGCCCGGAAAGAATACGAGTATTTTGTTGAGGTAAATTTTATATTGGATAAGGGGGCCGGTCAGATATTTGATGGCAAATTGGATGCAGATACAATTATCGAGAATCTGACAGCTTTTAAGATGCAGAAACTGGAACCCGGAAAGACTTTGATTTTTCTGGATGAAATACAGGAGTGTCCGAATGCCCGGTGTGCCATTAAGTTCCTTGTGGAGGATGGAAGGTTCGATTATATAGAATCAGGCTCTTTGCTGGGCGTCGAGTATAAAGAAGTTCCGTCCTATGCAGTGGGGTTTGAAGAAATTGTTTATATGTATCCTATGAATTTCAGGGAGTTCCTTGGAGCGAATGGCGTACAGGAGACGACATTTGCAGCTTTGCAGTCCTGTTATGAAAAGCACGAGAAAGTTCCGCAGGTAATGCACGAAACACTGTTAAAACTATTTGCGGCCTATATTGTAGTTGGCGGTATGCCGGATGTTGTCCAGACTTATGTTAATACCCATGATATTGGAAAAGTTATTCAGGTTCAGAGAAACATTCTGGAATTATACAGGCAGGACATAGCCAAATATGCAGAGGGTTCGGATAAGATAAAAATAAAAGCGATTTTCGACAGCATTGCCTTTCAGTTGGATGATAAAAACAGACGATTTGTTCTGAATCATATTGATGAAAATGGAAGAATGAACCGTTATGAGAATGCTTTTTTGTGGTTAAGTGATGCGGGTGTGGCACTGCCATCCTATAATGTAACAGAACCACAGATACCGCTGCAGCTAAACGAAAAAAGAAATTTATTCAAATTGTTTATGGGGGATACAGGACTTCTCTGTGCATCCTGCATGGAAAATATCCAGTTTGAATTGCTGCAGGGAAACATGGAAGTGAATATGGGAAGCATTTTGGAAAATGTATTTGCGCAGGCAATTAAAAGCAATGGATTTTTTTTGAATTATTTTGATTCGAAGAAATATGGTGAACTGGATTTTGTCATACAAAATGGATTAAAGGTGGATATTCTGGAGATAAAATCCGGAAATGATTATAAAAAACATGCCGCATTGAATAAAGTCACTGCGGTGGAGAAATGGATATTTGGCAGAAAAATTGTATTTTGTAAAGGGAATGTCGAAAAAGAGGGGAATATCGAGTATTTTCCATGGTACATGGTGATGTTTTATCAACGTGAAAGAGAACCTGAGGGATTTATATATAAAGTAGATTTATCCGGGCTGTAAAATCGAAGGGAATTTGATGAATCAAAAAACAATCGTAAAAATTTACGATTGTTTTTGACGTTTTTGAACGCGTAATTGTATGTGCGTATTTTTATATATGCATCCTTCTCCGGACTTCCTCCCTCAACCGGCTTCGCAGCAGGATAGTCACCAGTGTCACGTCGATGATAATAGCGCAGGTGAGGACAATGGCGGACCAGGAAAGAGCCATTGGCATGGCGTAATAACGGCGCGTCAGCAGTTCTACACAGACAGAGTAAATGCCGATTTCTGCCACGAGGATGACAGCCTGGGAAAGTATAGAGCTTCTTGGATGGCCCATACTGATGGCGAAGAAGAAAACTGCCAGTGTGCCCAGAATAATCAGGGGCAGGGCGATAGCTGTGTACCAGCCGTTGCCGGGATGGAGCCAGGCAATGATGCCGAAGTACATGGCGATGCCCAGACCGTCCAGAAGCAACGTGATTCGAAAGACAGCCTTGGTCGGAAAGAAAATCGGCAGGCAGAAAATCCACAGGACGATACAGGTGCCGATGACATAGAAGGACCAGTGGGAAAATGTGACAAAAAAAAGGTTCAAAAGTCCGCAGACAACTGCTGTTGTGGCCAGACAGACGGCCATGAGAATGGCGGTTTCCTTGCGGATGCCTGAATCCACATAGCCTTTGTCCACAGGATAGGGCTTTGGTGAAACGGTATCCACCGGTTGGTTGGGATTGATAACCTTGGTATTACACAGCGGGCAGACGGAGCAGGTTTTGTCCAGTTCCACACCGCAGTTGACACAATATGACATTAAAATTCACTCCTGTTCATATCACGGTTGGTTTCAATTTTGACATGCAGGCCTTCTTGGACTAATTTCCTGAAGAAAAAGCGTTCCACGTCGGTTTCGATAATAGTACTTGTAAAGTTGATGCTCAGGGTATCGCCGAAACTTCCTACAGCGCAATTGGTTCTCAGGGAGAAAGGTTGCCCCATCAATACGTCAAAATAATCGACAAATTCACGCATTTCTTCCGGCACATCAATGACACCCAGATTCGTCAGGCCGGCGGTGGACTGTTTGTCCTGCACACGGATATAAAACTGTTTCACAACGATATCTTTGACAAAAAGCGGCACAATACGGATCAGCGGGCTCTGCTGGGTAGAGGCGTTGGTGGTAATGTCGGCATTTAGAAACTTGTCATTAATGTAAAAACGCATGTAGTTGTGGACATGGGTGATGATTTCCTCAAAGGTATAGTCCCCCATGCGCGGGTCCACAGAAGGGTAAACCATGGCAATAAAATTCCGCAATGTGTCTGATGGAAAAATATTGCGCAGATTCACGGGAAGCGCCAGTGCCGCGGGATGTTCCCTGAAAACATGGTCCGCTTTTTGTTTTTCTAATAAAGCATACAGAAGTACCGCATTCAAATATTCCGTCAGGGTCACATGATAACTGCGGGCTTTCTGCAGGACTTCCTGTACAGACAGCAGGCCATGGATGATATTCAGTGTGTAAAAGGGCTCCCTGTGGCCGCGGATGCGGTAGGCTTTGCCCTGACTGCGGGGGCGTTTGACTCTGGAGGAAGCATATTTGATATAGGCATCCTCCATTTCCTCCGGCCGAGGCGGTTCGTTGATATCCAGAACGCCGCAGGTGTTGGAAATCTCATGCCCTTTCAGACGGAGATAAACGGCTGTGATGGTTTTCAGCAGTTTCAGGGCACCGCTGCCGTCGGAAAGAGAGTGAAAGACTTCCAGCGAAATCCGGCATCTGTAATAGTAAATTCGGATTAAATATCTGTTGTTAGATTTAAACAACATTGGCATGCAGGGATTAATGATATCCGGCATCACAAAGGGACCGGGATGGTCATTGGGTTCCAGATACCGCCAGAAAATACCCTTATGAAGGGCAACTTTGAAGGTCGGAAATCTCGGCAATGTCAGATCCACAGCCCTCTGCAGTGTGTCAGGGTCTATTTCCTCCTTTAAAACAACCGACAGACGGAACACATTGGAGAAGTTCCGGCGCTGAAGGGTCGGGTAGACATTGGCGGATAAATCCAGTTTATACCATGTTTTATGCTGTTTTTTTTCGGAATGATTCTCAGATTTATTGATTGTTTTCATAATTTTTATTATAATGTTACTCATCATCAATAGCAAGAGCAAATACGTATAGATGTACAGGAATTAAATGTTTTGCATATAGAGCGGGAAGGAGAAAGTGAATGGCGATAAGTGAAAAATCCAATCAGGGGCTGATGAAAGCCATTAAAAGAATGCATACCCTTGTGGAGAGTGATGACCTTGAGAGAGTCCGGGCGTCCCAGGAGAATATCAGCGCCCTGTTGAAGCATAGAGAGTTGAATTATGAGCCTTTTCAGGTGGGGGAGATTCCGTCGGAATGGGTCAGTGTGAAGCGCAGCCATATGCGGAAGTTTGTGATTTTCTATTGTCATGGCGGCGGTTACAATACAGGCAGTTTTCATTATGCCAGAAGCATTACCAACAAATTGTCGAGTACCACTTCCATGGATGTGCTGAGCTTTGACTATCGGCTGGCGCCGGAACATCCTTATCCCTCAGCCACGGAGGATGCCATGGCAGTGTGGGATTATCTGATGCATCTGGGTTATGGTGCCAGGGATGTCATTGTAGCCGGGGATTCTGCCGGAGGCAATCTGGCCCTGTCCCTTGTCCTGAAGCTGAAAGAGCAGAAACGAATTTTGCCAAGGGGACTGATTCTTTTTTCTCCATGGACGGACCTGACAGGCAGCGGCAAGTCCTATCAGACGAAAATCGATTTAGACCCGATTCTGACACGGGAATATCTGGACAATGCCATTGCGGCCTATGCTTCAGAACAGGATTTGAAGAATCCGCTGATTTCCCCGCTTTTCGGTAATTTCACAGGTTTCCCGCCAACTTATATCCAGGTGGGGAGCAACGAACTGCTTTTGTCAGATTCATTATTGCTCAAAAAAAATCTGGAAAAATACCATGTCCCAGTACGTCTTGAAGAGTACAAGGGAATGTGGCATGTTTTCCAGATGTCACCTTTTAAAACTGCTTATGATGCTATGGACCAGGTTGCGGAATTTATCTTCGATATCTGTCGTTAGTACCATCGGACAAGAGCTATCTCCTGTCCGATATAGGCAGTTTGGTAAAAGTGTATGCGCAAACAAATTCTTCGGCTAATCTTTGATAGTGTGAGCGTCGTCTAACAACTGGTTCTTCAGGTCGTACAGCTTGCGGGAAAGGTCCACATAGACTTCCTGAGGATTGATGAGTCGTTTGGATTCATCCCAGAGAGTGGCCTTTTCCTGTGTGCAGTAAGCCTGAATGTCCATAACAGACGGAGATTCATAGACACACTGACCGTTTTTGAATATCGGAACAAGCAGTTCACGAATTGTATAAGTGCCGGCTTCCAGTCGGGTACGCTTCCATGTGGCCAGCGGATCGAACAGAGTCAGCGGCTGATCTTCTGTGAAGACCTCATCTTCCAGGGCGATCAGATCGGCTTTGATCTTTCCGCTGGCTTTGTCATAGATACGAAGAATTTTCTTGTTGCCCGGATTTGTGACTTTCTCAACATTCTCGGAGACTTTGATCTTCGGTATCTCTGTGCCGTTTTCATCGATAATGCAAGCCAGTTTGTAAACGCCGCCGAAGGATGGGCAGTCTTTGGATGTGATCAGGTTTGTGCCGACACCCCATGAAGTGATCTTGGCCCCCTGATTCATCAGACTATTGATCAGGTATTCGTCCAGATCGCTGGATGCGGAGATGATGGCATCCGGGAATCCGGCTTCATCCAGCATGATACGGGCTTTTTTGGTGAGATAAGCCAGGTCACCGCTGTCAAGACGGATACCGAAGAGCTTGGAGTGGATACCCTTTTCACGCATTTCCTTAAAGACCTGGATGGCGTGTTTGACACCGGAATTCAGTGTGTCATAGGTGTCCACCAGCAACAGGCAGTTGTCCGGGAAGAGTTCTGCATACGTCCGGAATGCTTCCAGTTCGGATGGAAAGCTCATGATCCAGCTGTGGGCATGGGTGCCTTTGACCGGAATATCAAACATCTGTCCGGCCAGGACGTTGCTGGTGCCGATGCATCCGGCGATCACAGCGGCTCTTGCACCGTAGATACCGGCATCCGGACCCTGGGCACGGCGAAGACCGAACTCCATGACGCCGCCGCCAGCTTCCTGAACGACACGGGCGGCCTTGGTGGCGATCAGGCTCTGGTGATTGATAATGTTCAGCAGAGCTGTCTCAACAAGCTGGGCTTCCATGATCGGTGCGATGACTTTGACCAGCGGTTCCTTCGGGAAAATGATCGTTCCTTCGGGAATGGCATAGATATCACCTGTAAACCGAAAGCCTTTCAGATAATCAAGGAAATCTTCCTGGAAAAAGCCGGTGCTTCTCAGATAGTCAATATCCTCCTGTTCAAAATGCAGGTCTTTGATGTAATCAATGGCCTGGTCAAGACCGCAGGCAATGGCATAGGCACCGCCGCACGGATTCTGGCGATAAAAAACATCAAAGACAACACGTTCTTTGGAGTGAGTTTTAAAGTAGCCCTGCATCATGGTCAATTCATATAAATCTGTCAATAAAGTCAAATTTCTGCTATTCGTATTCATATCTCTTCCTCTATTTATTCACATGCTGCATGCCAAACCGCTTTCCGGGATCAAAGAGAGTGCGGTGCAGCAGGATGCTTATTTATTCCAGTAACCTTCGTGAACTTTGGCAGCGGCAGGTGCCAGTTCAGGGAAAGGCCCTGTGACTTCAATGGCCTTCTGACCTTTGGCGAAGACGTCGCGGCAAGGCAGATCGAAGGTCGGGTTCTGAGGATCGGCACCTGTCAGGGAGAGCAGATCCTTCTCTGTCATAGCATACACAACATGGCCGATGTTGCCCCAGTAAATGGCACCGGAACACATGGCACAAGGCTCTGCCGTTGTGTAAAGTGTGCAGTCCCAGAGAAATTCTTTGCTGTAAGCGTGGGATGCACGTTCTACCAGCTGTGTCTCTGCATGACCGGTACATTTATGCTCTGTTATCTCATTATTCATCTGTTCCATAATAATATTCCCGTCTTTATCAACAAGGAGAGCCGCAAAAGGTGTATTGCCGGATTCTCTTGATTTGACGGATAATTCAATTGCGCGTTTTAAGTAAGCTTCATGTGACTGCATGAGGTACCTCCCGTATTTTATTAATTGAAACTAGTATACTGCAATTTCAGGAAAAACGCAAATTTTGTACTTTTTCTAGTTCATTTTTGGAAAAAGATGGCAGATAATTAAACGAATATAAAAGGAAAAAGAAAGGATATTTGGTTATAACTGGAATATTATTGAATAATTGCGGAAATATTTATGAATTTTTTTGAAAATTCATTTGATTTTCCTTTGGAACCGTGCTATCATGGCGACATAATAGATTGCTGTTTGGAACAGGACCTTATGGATGTCAATACCGGACATTTTGTCAGGCGGATCCGAACAGCTGCCAGACAATCAGGAAAGGGCAGGGTGAATCTACAGGAAGAAACGGGTGAAGTAAATGAAAGGGTTAGAGGTGATAGGTTCCTATCTGGATGAATGGAACATCGTGACGATTACCGTCAGATTGATTTTGGCGGTCGTATGTGGAGGTGCCATCGGTCTGACCAGAAGTGTCAAGCGTCGGGGAGCGGGTTTCAAGACTCATGCTCTTGTCTGCCTTGGCTCGGCACTGGTCATGATGACGGGTCAGTATATCTATGTGGACTTCGGTGCCATATCAGATATTGCAAGACTGGCGGCTCAGGTTATCAGCGGTGTTGGTTTTCTTGGGGTTGGAACGATCATGGTCACAAGAGATAATCATGTCAAAGGATTAACAACTGCAGCAGGGTTGTGGACTTGTGCAGGCATCGGGCTTAGTATCGGCATCGGCTTTTATAGTGGTGCAGCGATCACGACGATCCTGGTACTGGTGATCTATCGGTTTATGGGAAGGGTCGATGAGATTGCCTATGAGCATTCAAGGGTTCTTGATATTTATATTGAATTTGAATCAAGACGTTCAATCGCGCCATTTATCAGTGTTCTGAAACAGAATAACTACAAGATCGTGCAGATGGAACTGAACAAATCCAAGAAGAATAAGGAAGAGCTTGTGAATGCGACACTGGTATTGGAAGTACCGGAGAAGACGAAACACGGGATTGTGATCGATCTTCTCAGGGAAATTCCGGGAATAGAATATGTAGAGGAGATTTAATTTTACTGAAGCCGGTTTGAATTGACAAGCTGGTCAAAGTTTTATCAATTTTTTGAAATTATCTTGAATTTTACACATTCTTTACAGGAAATTTACTAGTTTGATGTTTACAGAATGACAAACTCATGGTATCATTTTGTTAAAACATAATGCTTTTAACGATGCTATTTGTTAAAAGTGCACAATTTATTCTTTATATTCATCCGCGGGGGAGAACGCAGGTGGATATATCTCAAAAAGGAGGAGTTAAAGAATGAAAAGATCTAAAAAGCTTATGGGCCTGACAGCAGTCATTATGGGCGTTGTGATGGCAACAGCAGCCTGCGGCAGTTCAGGCGGCGCAGCTGAGACAAAGGCAGCTGATTCAGCAGCTTCAACGGAAGCAGCAACAGAAGCAGCCGGCGGCGATACTTCTGCAGCAGGTGATCTCAACAGCAAGACCGTTGATGAACTGACAGAAGCAGCCAAGGCAGAAGGTGAAGTCGTATCTGTTGGTATGCCTGATGAATGGGCAGACTGGGCATCCCTGTGGAAGACAATGTCTGATACATACGGCATTTCCCACAACGATACAGATATGAGTTCTTCTGAGGAACTTCAGATGTTTGCGACAGAAGGCGAAAAGGGAACCAAGGATATCGGTGATGTTGGTTACGGATTCGCAGGACAGGCTGTATCTGAAGATCTTGTTCAGGGTTACAAGACCTCCTATTGGGATAGTGTTCCTGATTGGGCAAAGGGCGAAGATGGTAAGTGGATGGTTGCTTACACAGGTGTAACAACATTCCTTGTTAACACAGATCAGGTTGATAAAGTGCCGACATCATGGCAGGATATCAAAGACGGCGACTACAAAGTTGCCCTTGGACCTCTGACAGGTGGTAATGCTCAGGCTGCTTTCATCGCTTCCGCATATGCATTCGGCGGCGATATGAACAATCTGGATCCTGCTTTCGAGTTCTGGACAGAACTGGCGAAGGAAGGCAGAATCAATACACTTGATATCACTCAGGCGAACTTCGAATCCGGTGAAATTTCTGTTGGTGTTGTATGGAGCTTCACAGGTATCCCTTACAGCAAGAATATCAGCCAGTACAAGATGCAGGCCGTTGTTCCTTCTGATGGATGCTTACAGAATGGTTACGCTTCCGTTATCAACAAATATGCACCTCATCCAAATGCAGCAGCTCTGACAAGAGAGACAATGTTTAGTGATGAAGGTCAGACATACCTTGCTCTGGCAGGTGCAATCCCTACAAGAGAAGACTTCACAATCGCAGACGAATACAAGGATCAGGTTATCTCCAAGGATGATATTGCCAATGCAGTTCTGATCAGCGATGCAGATGCTTATTCAGCAGCATGTGAAACAGCTAAGACACGTTGGGAAGAAGAGGTTGCGCCATTACTGGTACAGTAATGCAGAACAGATAATTTCAGTCGAAGATGACATATGGATATTCGGCTTGAACTGAATGAATTTCAGGGGGTGCAAAGCCTGCACCCCCGTTTTTCGATTCTATTTAAGTCTCGCGCGCGCCCGACTTGAATTGAATAACAGGGTCTGATGCACCCGATGAATCAGAAGAACAGCATCAGACAGGGGTTGAATTTAATGAAGAAAAAGACATACATTTATTTACTTGCCCTGGTTCCATTCCTGATTGTGGCTATGCTCTATGAAATTGTACCTTTGATCACAGTGATCGTGAAGAGTTTTCAGCCGGATGGTGGAACAGGTTTCACACTTGAGAATTATCAGTCTGTTTTCTCGAAGCTGCTTTACCAGAAGGCGATCATCAACAGTATCAAGATTTCTCTGACATCTGCTGTTGCCGGTATTATCATTGCTTTCCTGGGTGCCCGTGCGGCACATCAGCATCAGGGCAAACTGAATCATATTTTTATGACAGTTCTGAATATGGTATCCAACTTTGCAGGTATTCCGCTGGCTTTCGCTTATATGATTCTTTTGGGCAATGCCGGACTGGTGGTCAATATCGGCAAGGAATTAGGCATCAATGCTTTATCCACATACAATCTGTACACGATGAACGGCATGAGCCTGATCTATATTTATTTCCAGATTCCGCTTTCCACACTTCTTCTGATCCCGGCCTTTGACGGTGTGCAGAAACAGTGGAAGGAGGCCTGTACACTGCTGGGAGGTACACCGGGAATCTTCTGGAGAAAAGTCGGTATCCCGGTACTGATGCCGAGTATCCTCGGTACGTTCAGCGTTTTGTTTGCTAATGCTCTGGCAGCATACGCAACGATTTACGCATTGATGATGGACAATATCGCACTTCTGCCAGTTCAGATTGCGGGATGCTTCACAGGTGAAGTCAAGATCCGTGCAGGTCTGGGCGGTGCCTTATCTGTTGTGATGATGGCAATCATGGTTATCATGATTCTGATCACCAACGGCCTGAGCAGAAGATTCCAGAAGGGAGGCAATAGAAAATGAAAAAGAAAAGCGCAGGATCTGTAGCGATTATGCTGCTTGTCATGATCTATCTGCTGATCCCTCTTGTAATTTCTATTATTTATTCTGTATTCCATAAGTGGACAGGGGTTATTCCTGAAGGATTTACCCTTCACAACTATGTGGACCTGTTTATGGACAGCAATTTCCTTGCATCTGTTGGACGATCTATCGCAATGAGTATTATTCCGATTATTGTGACGATCGTGATCGTCCTTCTGGCATTATTTGTAACGGCGATTTATTTTCCGAAACTTGAGAAATATGTACAGATCATCTGTATGATCCCTTATACGATTCAGGGTGTTATCCTTTCAGTCAGTATCCTGTCTCTGTATGTCGGTTCCAGTTCGATTCTGAGCAACCGTCTGGTCATGCTGATGGGTGCGTATTGTATCGTGATTCTGCCATATATCTATCAGGGTATCCGAAACGGTATGCGTGCGGTGAATATGCCGACACTGATCGAGGCAGCGGAGATGCTTGGTGCATCCAAGATCTATGCATTTTTCAGAGTTGTCGTACCGAATATTCTTTCAGCGATTATTGTATCGTCACTTCTGGCAGTCGGCATTATCTTCGGTGATTATGTACTGATTCGAAATCTTGCCGGAACATCTGCGCCGAACATGCAGATTTTCCTGTATCAGACAATGAAGAGCGACAGTACAAAGGCCAGTGCCGTATTCGTTGTTATCATGTTTGTTACATTTGTGATCACAGCCATCGTTCTGTTTATGAAGAGCCGTGAAGCAAAGGGAAAAACACACAGAAAATAAAGGAGTGAGGAAACATGTCATATATTCGTTTTGAAAATATTGTCAAGAGTTTTGGCAGTAATACCGTATTAAAAGATATCAATCTTGAGGTTGAAAAGGGACAGCTGGTGACGCTGCTTGGCCCGTCCGGATGTGGTAAGAGTACATTGCTTCGATGTCTGTCCGGTCTTGAGACAGTGACATCCGGTAAGGTGTATCTGGATGACAAGGATATCACCGATGTTAATCCGAAGGACAGAGATATCGGTATGGTTTTCCAGCAGTACAGCTTATTCCCGAATATGGATGTCGCACAGAATGTGGCATTTGGTCTGAAGATGAAGAAAGTGCCGAATGCAGAGATTGATAAACGTGTCAAAGAGATGGTAGATATCGTGGGCTTATCGGATCATCTGCATCATTATCCATCAGAGCTGTCCGGCGGTCAGCAGCAGAGAGCAGCCCTTGCAAGAGCTATGGTGACGAACCCGAAGGTACTCCTTCTGGATGAACCGTTATCAGCCATTGATGCCCTTTTGAGACATTCCCTGCAGGTTGAGATCAGACGTATTCAGCAGGAACTGAATATGACAGCTATCTTTGTTACCCATGACCAGGATGAAGCCATGGTTATGTCCGATGTGATCCATCTGATGTACAACGGCAAGATTGAACAGTCCGCTACACCGACAGAGATGTATACAGAACCTGTTTCCAAGTTTGCAGCAACATTCATCGGCCATTACAACATGGTGCCGGTTGATGCATTCAAGAAGATGACAGGCGTTGACGGTGAAGGTACAGACGTAGCATTCCGTCCGGAAGTCATTGATATCAGCACAAAACCTGTTGAGAGAGAAGGCTGTGCGACAATCAAGGGACATGTTGTTGTCAGTCTGCCTCATGGCAATGTTCTGCGTTATGCCGTTATGTGCGGTGACCATCAGATTGATGTGGATGTTCTGTTTAAGAAAGCAACTATCATTCCGAATGGTACAGATGTTTATCTGACATTGAAGCAGGATGACTGTATTTTCCTTTAGAATTGAATTTGAAATCCTTATTGCAAAGAACTCAAAACAGATTTTGGCATTGCAGCTGTGAGAATACCAGACGGCTGCAGATGGAGGAGAAGAATGCAGCAATACAATTACATAGACAGCGCGTGGGAGAAGAAGAGCAGCGAGATAGACGGCCGATAGGGGCTGCCTGTTTCGCTGCGCTTTTTATGTTGGACTGTGGAGAATGTTTTCACGGCAGCCGTATTTATGTAAGTGTAAGCAATTTATCGCGCAGATAACTGCATTCAGTGCTGAAATATGGTAAAATGGAAAGCAGGAGATGATAAATATGACTAAGAATTTTGCGCACCGCGGTTTCAGCGGTAAGTACCCTGAGAATACACTTCTGGCTTTCAGCAAAGCCATTGAAGAAGGAGTGGACGGTATTGAGAATGATGTCCATTTGACTAAGGACGGCGTTCTGGTTGTCATGCATGATGAACTGGTAGATCGTACAACGAATGGCAAGGGCTATATCAAGGATAAGACTTATGAAGAGCTGGCCCAGTTGGATGCTTCTTATATTTTCAAGGAGTATGGACCACAGAAAGTGCCGACACTGAGAGAGTATCTGGAGCTGGTGAAGGATACGGATATTATCACGAATATTGAGTTGAAAACCGGTGTCTTTGAGTATACGGGTATTGAGCAGAAAGTCTATGACATGCTCAGAGAATTCGATATGGTGGACCGCATTATTATTTCTTCCTTCAATCATTATTCAGTCCTTCGTATGAAAGCCATTGACCCGGCTATCAAATGCGGTATGCTGGAGGAATCCTGGCTGATCAATGCGGGAGCTTACGTGGCTTCAACAGGTGTGGAATGCTTCCATCCGTTCTTCAAGAACATGACGCCGGAGAATGTGGCTGAGGTGAAATCTCACGGACTGGAGATCAATACATGGACAGTGAATGAAGAAGAAGATATCAGGGAGATGTTTAGAGTCGGTGTAGATTCCGTCATCGGCAACTATCCGGACCTTGTGAACAAGATCAGAAACAATGGCTGATAAAACAGCAATTCTGAGTGTTGGTATCGATGTAGGTACTTCCACCACCCAGGTGGTTTTCAGCAAACTGCAGATGGACAATGCGGGGGGATATTTTTCAGTTCCCAGAGTGGCTATTGTGGACAAAGAAGTGGTCTATAAGAGTGAAGTCTATATGACCCCTTTGAAGACAGATGTGCTGATCGATACCGAGGCCCTTCGGGACATTGTGGCTGCCGAATTCCGTAAGGCCGGTTACAGGCCGGAGGATACGGACAGCGGTGCAGTGATTATCACCGGCGAGTCTGCAAGGAAGGAGAATTCCGATGCGGTGCTGAAAAGTCTGTCGGATTTTGCCGGAGATTTTGTTGTTTCGGCAGCAGGGCCGGATATGGAATCCCTGATTGCAGGAAAAGGCAGCGGAGCCTGGCAGTACAGTATGGACCATCATTGCCGGGTAGCCAATCTGGATATCGGCGGCGGCACCACCAACGTGGTTCTCTTCGAGGATGGAGAGACCCTGGCCAGAGGCTGTCTGGATATCGGCGGCCGGTTAATCTGCATGAACCCACAGGGCATCATTACGAAAGTCAGTCCGGCGGCAGCGGTGATGGCACAGGCGGCAGGCGTGTCCGTTTCTGTAGGAGACAGATGCGATGAGTTGAAATTGACGGCAGTGACGCGGCAGATGGCAGCGGCGCTGAATGCGTATCTGGGAGTTGGCACCAAAGATATTGATGCAATTTTAAGGAAAATTAAAACCCCGGGAAGCAGTGATTTTCCGGTTCCGGAGAAAGTACAGGCGGTATTCTTTTCCGGCGGTGTAGCAGATCTGATTTACCATGAGTCTGCGGATACATGGGCTTATGGTGATATCGGCGTTCTGCTGGGCAGAGCCATTCGGGAAAGTCGTTTATTTACGGATTTTCAAAAAATGGAGCCAGGAGAGACCATTCGTGCCACGGTTGTGGGTGCCGGGACATATACAACGACGATTTCAGGAAGTACCATTACTTATTCCGATGATATTTTTCCATTGAAAAATATTCCGGTGATCAAGCTGGATGAAGAATTGCAGGAAGCCTGCTTTGCCGGTGAGACAGAACCTGTTATCCGGCGGATCCAGTGGGTATTGGGACAGAATGATGAGGAACACTTTATTTTGGCGATGCCCGGCAAGAGAAACCCGGGATATATGGAAATGAAGCGGGCCGCAGCATCGATTCGGCAGATTATGGACAGGGTGCAGCCGCCCGGGGAACCGATTCTTCTGGTGATAGAGAGTGATATTGCCAAGGCCATGGGGCAGATGATCCGGCAGCAGCCGGATTTGAAGCGTCAGGTGGTGGCCATTGACAGTATTCATGTGGAAGACGGTGAATATGTGGATATGGGAAAGCCGATGATGAACGGCATGGTCATTCCTGTGGTAGTGAAAACATTAATTTTTGGATAAAAGAAAGAGGGTGATGGAGTGAAATTGGCAACAGTGCTTTCGGGGCAGGCATTTATTTTTCGTTCCCTGAAAGAGGTTCTGGCAAAGGCCAATGAGCTGAAATCCGGCGATGTGCTGGCCGGTGTAGCGGCATCCTCGGATTTGGAGAGAATTGCGGCGAAGGAAGTGCTCAGTCAGCTGCTTTTATCAGATTTGCGCAATCATCCGGTTGTTCCCTATGAAGAGGACGAAGTAACCAGGATTAATCAGGATGGAATTGATGAGACAGTTTATCAGCGCATCAAAAACTGGACGGTGGCTGAGTTGAGAGAATATATCCTCAGCCATGAGACTACGGAAGACGACATTCATCTGTTGAGCAAAGGTCTTACCAGTGAGATGGTGGCGGCGGTCTGCAAGCTGATGACCAATATGGATCTGGTGTATGGGGCCAGTAAAGTGCGTGTGCCGGCTCACTGCAATACCACTATCGGTCTTCGGGGTACATTGGCGACACGACTTCAGCCAAATCATTCCACGGACAATGTGGAGGGTATCACGGCATCATTATTTGAAGGCCTCAGTTACGGTTGCGGGGATGCACTGATTGGTCTGAACCCGGTGAATGATACGGTTTCCAGTCTTTCAGAGGTGCTGAAGCGTTTTGATGAAGTGAAGAACCGTTTTGAGATTCCGACACAGATCTGTGTGCTGGGACATATTACAACTCAGATTGAAGCCGTCAAAAACGGTGCTCCGGCGGATATGATCTTCCAGTCTATTGCCGGAAGCGAAAAAGGCAACAGAGCTTTTGGGTTTAGTGCTGAGACGGTGGAAGAAGCCATGGCACTTCTGAAGGAAAAAGGTACCGGAGAAGGGCCGGATGTAATGTATTTTGAGACAGGACAGGGCTCAGAATTGTCATCGGATGCCCATTATGGCGCCGATCAGGTAACGATGGAGGCCAGATGCTATGGCTTTGCCAGAGCGTATCATCCCTTTATGGTTAATACTGTCGTTGGTTTTATCGGGCCGGAATATCTTTATGACAGCCGTCAGGTGATCCGTGCCGGACTGGAAGACCATTTTATGGGAAAACTGACAGGTATTCCGATGGGATGTGACTGCTGTTACACCAATCATATGCAGGCTGACCAGAATGATATTGAGAATTTGTCCATGTTGCTGGCATCGGCCGGGGTTAATTATATTCTCGGTGTGCCTACCAGCGATGATGTCATGCTGAATTATCAGACGAATGCCTACCACGATGTGTCTACTATTCGTGAGATTCTAGGGCTTCGTCCGATTAAAGAATTTGACCAGTGGCTGGAAAAGATGGGTATTAGTGAAAATGGCAAGCTGACAAAATATGCCGGCGACCCGACTTTATTTACAAAGAGGGGAGGCGGTATCTGATGAATATAGATGAAGCGTTGATTGAACGGATTATCCGTGAAGTTGTTTCACAGGTTGTGGCTGAGAAAGCGGCCGGGGGCGGACAGAATTGCTTTGCTTCAGGAAATAATCAGAACAGCATGCAATCAGTGAATTTGGGACAGATTGAACAGCTGGTGAAAAATGTTGCTTCCGGTGATAGACAAACATCATCTGGTGGACAAACATCGAATGCCGGTGGATATCATCCAGAAGAGCCAGTTCATGATGTGGATATCGAGGAAGATATTACTTCCCGTGAAGTGAAGAAACGTCCACTGATCGATCAGCCTCAGGACCCGGAGGCGTTGGAAAGGATGATGCGTCTGACAACAGCCCGCATCGGTGTTGGCTGTGCTGGACCGAGGCTGAAGACCCAGACGCTGCTGACTCTCAGGGCAGATCATGCCAGAGCAAGGGATGCGGTTATGCTGGATGTGCATCAGGATGTTATTGACAATCTGAAACTTTTCAGTGTCCAGACCCGCTGTCAGGACAAGAATGAATTCCTGACCCGGCCGGATCTGGGACGAAGACTCAGTGAAGATGGGGTTCAGAAAGTCAAAGACCAGTGCATCGAAGGACCGGATGTGCAGCTGATCGTGGCAGATGGCCTAAGTTCCACCGCTATTAATGCCAACATTGAAAATGTGCTGCCGGTGCTAATGGATGGTCTTTCTGCTGCAGGATTGAGAGTTGGAACACCATTTTTTGTCCGTTATGGTCGTGTGGCTGTGGAGGATGAGATTGCAGAGCTTGTGGGGGCAAAGGTAGTCTGCATTTTCGTGGGTGAGCGTCCGGGACTTGGAACGGCGGAGAGTATGAGTGCGTATCTGGCCTACAATGCGAAGATTGGTATGCCGGAGGCACGCAGAACCGTTGTTTCCAATATCCATAAAGACGGTATCACGGCTGTAGAGGCCGGTGCTTATCTGACGGATCTTATTCAGAAGATTCTGGATAAGAAGGCCAGCGGTGTTGAGTTACAGAATTAGGCAGGGGGAATACATATGAAAAATGATCCAATCAGGACAAAGGTGCTGAGTATCAGGCTGATTCCCAATGCTGACAGATTTCTGCTGAAGGCGATGCAGGTGCAGGAAGGGCATAGAAGTCTTGGCCTGATCACAACGGACTGTGATGATGTTTCCTATGCGGCTCTTGATGAAGCGACCAAGAAGGCAGACGTGTCGGTGGCCTATGCAAGGAGCATGTACGCCGGTTCATCCAATGCCAGTACGGCTCTTGCCGGTGAGTTTATCGGTATTCTGTCCGGTGAGAATCCGGAGGATGTGAAAAGCGGGCTGGCGGCAGCCGTCAGTTACATAGAAAATGATGCCTGTTTTTACAGTGCCAATGATGATGACAGTATTGTTTATTTTGCCCAGTGTATATCAAGGACCGGCAGTTATCTGTCGGAGATGGCCGGTGTGCCGGAAGGAACGGCAATGGCTTATCTGATCGCACCGCCGTTGGAAGCGGTGACGGGACTGGATGCGGCGTTGAAAGCGGCAGATGTGGAAATGAACCTGTTCTATGGGCCGCCTACAGAGACCAACTTTGCCGGAGGACTGCTGACAGGTGATCAGGCAGCGTGTCGGGCGGCCTGTGAAGCATTTCGTGAAACCATATGCAGGATTGCAGAGCATCCTGTTGAAAACATAGATTAAGAGACTTTTGGAAAAGAAGGTGAAACAGAGTGGATTTTGATAAGGACCTCCAATCGATTCAGGAAGTGAGATGGCTTGTTGCGAAGGCAGTTGTAGCTCAGAAAGAGCTGGCAAAGATGTCACAGCAGCAGGTGGATGGGATTGCAAAGGCGATTGCTGATGCCTGTGCGGCTCAGTCGGAGCGTCTGGCGAAGATGGCCGTGGAGGAAACCGGATTTGGTATATGGCAGGATAAGGTATTGAAAAATCTGCTTGGTTCGGCGATTACATGGGATAGTGTCAAGGACATGAAAACTGTGGGTATCATCAAAGATGACAGGCAGAATGGGCTGATGGAAGTCGGCGTACCGATGGGAGTTGTGGCAGCATTGATCCCATCCACGAATCCGACATCCACAACGATGTATAAGTCGATTATTTCAATCAAAGCGGGCAATGCCATTGTCATCAGTCCGCATCCGAATGCCAAGAATTGTATTATTGAGACTGCAAAGGTCATTTGTGAAGCAGCCAGAAAAGCCGGTGCGCCGGAGGGTATTGTGCAGTGCATCACATTGCCGACCATGGAAGCCACAGATGCACTCCTGAAGAACAGAAATATCGGTATTATTCTGGCAACAGGCGGCGAAGCCATGGTGCGTGCAGCTTACAGTTCAGGTAATCCGGCCCTTGGCGTTGGCCCGGGCAACGGTCCTGCTTTTATTGAAAAGTCAGCGAATATCCCTGTGGCTGTCAAGCGTATTATGGACAGTAAGACATTTGATAATGGTACGATCTGTGCATCAGAGCAGAGTATTATTACGGAGCGCTGCATTGAGCAGAAGGTGGTGGATGAAGTCAGCCGTCAGGGCGGTTACTTTATGACACCGGAAGAATCTGAGAAATTGTCCAAATTTATCCTCAGAGCTAATGGCACCATGAATCCGAAGATTGTCGGAAAGAGTGCGCAGACACTGGCAGATATGGCGGGCATCCGTATTCCTGCCGGTACAAGAGTACTGGTTTCAAGACAGAGAACCGTGGGTAAGGACAATCCTTATTCCAGAGAAAAACTTTGTCCGATTCTGGCGTTTTATGTGGAGGACGGATGGGAAGAAGCCTGCCGTCGTTCCATTGAAATTTTAAATAACGAAGGTGCCGGTCATACAATGACCATTCACAGTGAAGATGCAGATGTTATCCGTGAATTTGCCCTTCAGAAACCGGTGTCCAGACTGCTTGTGAATACACCGGGAGCTCTTGGCGGTGTCGGTGCAACAACCGGTCTTCAGCCGGCATTAACGCTGGGCTGCGGTTCTGTCGGCGGCAGTGCCACATCAGATAATGTCAGCCCGCTGAATCTGATCAACAGACGCCGGGTGGCATGGGGACTTTGTGAACTGGAAGATCTGAGAAAACAGCAGGAGCAGATGACAGGCGTATCTGCTGCACCACAGAGTACTTTTGGTTCAGGCAGTCATGCAGGAGACAGCTGTGGACAAAGTTCTGTATTTGGCAGTGGTTCTAATGCCGGAGCAGCCTGCGGTAATTCCAATAATGGAGCGGCTTGCGGCAGTCCGGAGATTACGGAAGACGATATTGCCAGAATTACAAAGGCAGTACTTCAGAAACTGGGCGCATTAAATTAAAACGGCACCAAAGGTGCGAATCATGATATAATGAAAACAATTAAATTCGGGATTTTCCCGCAGAATTACGGAGGTAAATATTATGGCAGACAGATTATTAGCATTAGGTATGATTGAAACAAAAGGTCTTGTAGGTTCTATTGAAGCAGCAGATGCAATGGTTAAAGCAGCGAATGTCAACTTAATCGGCAAGGTACATGTTGGCGGTGGTCTTGTAACTGTTATGGTAAGAGGCGATGTAGGTGCTGTTAAGGCAGCAACAGATGCAGGTGCAGCAGCAGCTTCCCGTGTCGGTGAACTTGTTTCTGTACATGTCATCCCAAGACCACACGAAGAGATCGAATACATTCTGCCGACACTGACAACTTCTGACAGATAGGACAGGCTTTTGGCCTGACAGCAGGTGAGCATAGATGGAGATTTTAACAGATATTGCGCTGCGGGCCCACTGGTTCCGCAGCCATGAGAAAGCGTACCATGTATCAAAGGATACGATGCTGACGCCTGCAGCGAGAGATTTTATCAGAGAACACGGAATCACGCTTATATATGAAGATTCAGCGTTGGAAGGACAGCCGGAAGTTGAAGTTTCCTCTGTACCGGAATCAGTTAAGGCAGTGAATCAGCTGCCGGATGCGGCGGAATCTGTTGGTGAGCCGTATAAGGCCATGCCCATGGCGGCTGTTCCGCAGGGAGCCGACCACAAACCGCAGTATGTCAATGGAGAGACAGGAGAAGTTCTCAGCGTGAAGCCTGAGAATATGACCCATCTTCATGGCAATGTTCTTGTACCGAAGACCCATCCGCAAATTGCTTTTCGCGGGATGCTGGACAGCCTGGAAGCGAAGATTATGTCTTTGCAGGTGGTGGCTTCTGAGGATGGATTGCATCGACTGACAGATGCACTGGATGAAGTGCTGGCATATGTACGCCATATTCTCAGTGCAGAAGTTTTGGACAAGGAACTCGGAGAGATCCATCTGCTTGGTTTGGACAGTGCGGGACTGCGTTATGAGTCCCATCATATCAAGGAGATTTATGGTATTCCGCATCCGATGCCGGAATACAGAATGGGTCGGATATGTATCGGTCTGAATGAGCTTAGAACATTTGTCAGAGAGACAGAATTGGCGGCGGCCAGAGCTTTCCAGTCCGGGGATACATGTATGCGGCCGGATATTGTGGAAGCCATGAATCGGCTCAGCAGTGTCATTTATATTCTGTTCTGCAGGCAGCTGACGGGCAGGTGGCCCGGTCAGCAGGAGCCGTCAGAGACGAAAAATCTTCCGGGATTTCTTGTGGAAGCATCCGGGCGTCATGTGCATCTGACGCAGCAGGCGATTGATGTGCTTTTCGGGGAGAATCTGCATGAGAAGAGTCCCCTCAGCCAGCCGGGACAGTATGCATCCGAAGAACGTGTCCGTCTGGTGACAGCCAAGGGTGAGATTGACAATGTGGTTGTTCTGGGACCGCCGAGAGGTGCTGTTCAGGTGGAGATGTCTCTGACAGATGCCAGAATTCTCGGTATCACGATACCTGTGAATCTTTCCGGTGATCTGAAAGGGGCCGCAGACGTGATACTTGTGGGACCGAAGGGTATTTACAATGCTGTGGGTTCCGTCATTGCATCCAAGGCACATATTCATATGACACCGGAGGATGCCAGATTATACGGTGTTGAAGATGGGGACAGTGTGGCTGTACGATTGGAGACAGAGCGTCCGGTGACGATTGATGATGTGATTATCCGTGTCAGTGAGAAATTCTCGTTGGCGATGCATATGGATTATGATGAAGCCAATGCCTGCTCCTACAAGAAGGGTGACATGGGCTATATTATCAAGAAGAATTAGGAAAATTCAGAGGCGTTGTTTCAGGAGAATGTCTTTGGATATCTATAGATGAAACACCCGCTTTAGGGGAGGTTTTTGAGAAAATGGATGAAAAGTTAATGAAGCAGATTGTGGAGGCTGTCATGCAGGAATTGATGGCACAGCGGTCGAATGCTTCGGCATGCACGGAAGGGCTGGACAAGCTTCTGGTCATCGGTGATCTGCAGGCAGTGCCTGCGGATATGGCTGAGAAGTACCAGATTTTCCTGATTGACGACTATATTCAGAACAAGAATATTCATCGTTACCAGAAGATTTTTATCACCAGCCTGACATTGGTGCAGATGTCCGATATTGCTCAGGGGAGAGATGGTTCGCCGGAAGCCTGTGCAGTGATCAATGGACTTCTGAATGGTTTGGATGTGTGCATGACAGAAGCGGCTTTTCCACATAGGAAATATGCAGGAAAGAGCAGCAGCCGTCTGTATGAAGTCATTGAGAATAATGCGCGGATGCTGCAATCCTTTGGCATTAAGCTGTTGAAAGAATGCAAAGTCGGAGCAGATCCGATACCGGCGAAGCCTCCGAAGTATCAGGCACCGCCGATTGAAGTGCCGAAGGGCACCGGTCATACGACAACAGACCGGCTGATCACGGAGGATGTTGCCCGTTCTTTAATTGACGGCGGGAATACGGCAATCTGTCTGGCAGCCAATGCCATCGTTACACCGTCTGCCTGGGATTTGTTTAAGCAGAAAGGTATTGAAGTTATCAGAAAGTAGTCTGAACAGGATTGTTTTAGAAGTATTGATTTTTAGACAGGGTGCAGCCTGAGCAGCTGCACCGTTTGAAAAGGGGAGCACGGAATGCTGATATGTAAAGTTGTCGGTCATGTATGGGCGACGAAGAAGGAAGAGGGCTTAGAGGGCCTGAAACTGATGGTCGTACAGGAAATCGACGGTACCGGAAGAAAGAAAGGCAATACTTTTGTGGCTGCAGATGTAGTCGGTGCCGGTATCGGAGAACAGGTGCTGACTGTCAGCGGCAGTACGGCACGAAAGGCTTTTGGAAGAGATACAGTGCCGGTGGATGCTGCAATCGTAGCGATTATCGATACTGTTGAAGTGAATCGAGAAGCTGCCAGAGGCAGTGAATAGAGGTGCATGCATAAGTGGATCTGATAAAACAAATATTTGACAGCGGCGTTGTGGGATGCGGCGGTGCAGGTTTTCCAACCCATGTGAAACTGAAGGCATCACCGGAGATCCTGATTATTAATGGTGCGGAATGTGAACCGCTGCTGAGAACAGACCGATATCTGATGATTCATGAGGCTGAGAAGCTAGTGTCAGGAGTGGACCTGATCTGTCGTGAATTGTCGATACCTGAAGGCAGGATTGCCTTGAAAAAGACCTATACCAAAGAAATCGAAGCATTGACAGCAGCTATTGAGAAGCTGCATTCGAAGGTTCAGCTGCACCTGATGGATAGTTTTTATCCGGCGGGTGATGAGCAGGTGGTTGTTTATGAAGTAACTGGCAAGGTGGTTCCTCCGGCAGGAATTCCGTTGGATGTAGGCGCCATTGTTGATAACGTAGCCACCATTATTGCCGTAGCTGATGCAGTGAGTGGTATACCTTTTACGGAGAAATATCTCACTGTGACAGGGGAAGTGAGAGAACCAGCTGTCTTGAAGGTGCCGGTGGGAACTTCTTTTTCCCAGTGTATTGAGATGGCAGGCGGAACGACATCGGACAAAGTGATGATTGTTTCCGGCGGTCCGATGATGGGGGCACCGATGTCCTGGGAAGCAGCCATGAATGCGTCTGTGACAAAGACAACTTCCGGCATTCTGGTTCTTCCGGAGGATGGCGCTATTGACCGACGCAGAAAAACACAGCTGAATCATATGCTGAACCGGGCGAAATCTGCCTGCATTCAGTGCACATTCTGTACGCAGCTCTGTCCGAGACATATGTTGGGACATCCGCTGCAGCCGCACCGCATTATGCGGAAAATGGCCATGAACATGCCGCATCAGGATAATAATGAGACGACAAAAGACCACTGGATTTTGCCGGAACTTCTGGAGGACAAGGATATCCGGCAGGCAGCCATCTGCAGTGAGTGTGGTGTCTGTGAAGTTTATGCCTGTCCGATGGGGCTTCAGCCGAGAGTGGTCAACAGTCTGATCAAAGGTGAGCTGGCGCAGGCAGGTATTCGCTACAGCAGAGAGGGAGATACCTGGGAGGCAGATGCTAACCGGCCATACCGCAAGGTGCCGACGAAGCGGATTGCGGCCAGAGCCGGTGTTGGTGCTTATTATCATATTGATGGACACGTATATAAGGAAGAAACAGCTTCAAAAGTTGTACTTCCGTTAAAGATGAACATTGGTGTACCGGCAGAACCTGTGATTTCGGACGGTGCACATGTTGAAAAAGGACAGCTCATTGCAGCTTGTCCGGAGGGCAAATTAGGTGCAAATCTCCATGCCAGTATTTCAGGAACTGCGCATTTGACGGGAAATGCCATTACAATAACAGAGGTGTAGGCAGATGTTAGAAACAATAGGATTTTTGGAATTGAATAGTATTGCTAAAGGCGTAGAAGCTGCCGACCTCATCTTGAAAACGGCAGAGGTAGATTTGATTTTTGCCAAAGCCGGATGCCCGGGTAAATACTATATTCTTTTTACCGGTGAAGTGGCAGCAGTCAAAGCATCACTGGATGCAGGTGCGGCTATCGGCGGTAATCATACTGTAGACAGCTGTGTCATTCCGAGGGTACATCCCCAGGTCATCAAAGCCATTAATCTGGCAGCAGAACCGGGAACGCCGGGAGCTATCGGCGTCATGGAATTTTTCAGCGTGACAGCTTCTGTTTATGCGGCAGATGCGGCAGTCAAAGCAGCTGATGTGGACTTAATCGATGTCCGGTTGGGAACAGGTATCGGTGGGAAATCCTTTGTCGTACTGACAGGAGAAGTCGCGGCAGTTCGAGAAGCCATTGAATGCGGTATTCATACGGAGAACGCAGAAGGAATGGAAGTATCACACGTGGTGATTCCAAACCCACGCAAAGAAATTTTCGATTCGCTTTTATAAGGGTATGGCCGCTCAGGAGGCTGAGAAAACCATGGCATAGAAATCAGTTTTTCTGTGCAGTTGCACAAAACATTCCGATGAGCCGAAAGTAAAAATCGTGTTCAGCAAAGGCTTCCACGATTTGGGTCTCATCTCCACAGTGCAGAATATGTACAGAAAGTATATGTGCCATAAGCCGTGTATCCAGGTGTATTGAGCGGCGAATACACCCTTATAAAAGAGAATTTGTTGGTAGAATGAGTTGTGGTCTGCGGATAGCAGTTTTGGATGTTACAATTTGTAATACATACGAGATTCATTGCTCACAACGTCCGAAAGAGGTATAAAATGGAACAGGAAAAACAAAGAATTATTCAGGAGTTTGTGCCTGGTAAACAGGTGACTTTGGCGCATGTGATTGCGAATCCTGACAGTAGTTTATATAAGAAGCTGGGTGTTATCGGTGATTATACCGGGGCGCTTGGTATTATGACGATTACACCCAGTGAAGGTGCGATTATCGGTGCCGATGTGGCGATGAAGGCTGCCAATGTGGAGGTTGTATTTGTGGACCGTTTCAACGGTTCTCTGATTATCAACGGAACGGTGGCTGATGTGGAGGCAGCGGTGAAAGATGTATTAAATGTTCTTGAGAATACACTGCATTTTGCGCCGACAGTGATTACGAAGTCGTAAATCAGGTGAGGATATGAAGAAAATTATTTTAATCGGCAATGTGGCTTGCGGCAAAACGACGATTTGCCAGTATCTGAACCACATGGAAATCAAATACAAAAAGACACAGGCGCTGGAGGTCTATAACACGACCATTGATACGCCGGGGGAATATCTTGAGAATCGCGGTTATCTGCGGTCGCTGATGGTAACAGCTACAGAAACAGATCAGGTTGTTTTTGTGCAGGATGCCAGCAGAGACCAGTTCTTTTTTTCTCCGGGACAATCCAGCGCTTTTAGTATGCCTGTAGCCGGTGTTGTGACAAAAGTCGACATTGCGACACCAAAGCAGATTGCAGATGCAGTCGAGCTGCTCCAGTTGGCCGGA
>OLRE01001258.1_pt1 | contig 25549 bp, 19 predicted proteins | sample 1672461 | NCBI WGS metagenome assembly OLRE01 (sample SAMEA3136688, study PRJEB25190) | human gut metagenome | biome: human gut; feature: human-associated habitat; material: faeces | place: Austria | collected 2013
GGCAGGGCAGGGATCGTATACGGTTTTTTGACCCGAAACGGCGCCCCAAAGATTCGGATCGGGTTGGCCGTTCCAGTCGCCGTGGGCGTAGCGTGTCACATAGAACGAGGTCGGATGCTCGATCGAGAGCTGGACGGTGCCCATGCTGTCCGCATCCGAGGCCATAGCCGGCAGCGGGTTGTTCAGCATGTTCCAGCGTATCGTTTCGCTCGGATTTTCAGGAGCGAAGGCCGTAGCCGCCGTGAAAGGGTCCTTGCGTCCCCACTGATAGAAGAGACCGCGGTTGGCCACGTCGCCCGGCGTATTGTTCAGCGCGCCGAGGTTGCGATCCATCCACTCGTAGCCGTTGGCGGCCGTCAGCGTCACCTCGCGGTCCGTCACCCAGATATGCCAGCTCCACATGATACGGCTGTCCGTGTCACGCACGGCCACGATAGCGTTGCCCTGCTTGATCGTCGCTTGCGGCACGTCGAAGGTCAGGCTGTGCTTGTCGGACGAAAGCCGGACATTCGTCACCAGATTTTCCTCGTCCTGCCAAACGAGTACGGCATCCAGGGGCGTACACCCCGCATTGTTATAGATATAGGGATCGGTGATAGCCGCATCGAGATGGTTTACGAAGGTCTTCAGTACGTATGTTCCGCTGGCCTGCGAAGTGTAGGCCGAAGTATTTTTGCCGTCCGTCGGATTTTTCACGAAGTCGATCGCGTTGCCGTACACCAGCGGCAGGCTGTATCGGCCCGGTGCATTGACGACATAACAGTTGGCAGTACGCATCGCGGTCGTGCCGCCGGAGGTCGAAAGATCGTACGTGCCGCTGACAGAAGCTGCCGTTTTCAAAGTTTCGTTATGCGGATTGGAAGTGACACCCGTTTGAGCCGCAATCGTAGCCGAGAACGACGTGGCCGACGTACCGCCGTTGCCGCTCGCGGTAAAAGCTGTGAGCCATTCCGGACGGGCGATCACGTTGTAGCCCCCGCTGCCGTCATCCTCGACAAATTCGGCGGTCCAGGCCACCGGAACGGTTCGCGTAGCATCGCCCGGACGGGAAACGGCGGCATAGCTGGTCACCGAATAATTTTTGCTGCCTCCGGCATAGGTAAAATCGGCCGGAGCCGTCACGGTAAAAGTCGGAGTGATTACGATGCTCGACGTCGAAATCCGGTAAGTGACGGTTCTGCCCATCGGCCATTGGCTGCCTGCGATAGAGGCGGTTAAAGTTCGTTGTGTCGAAGTCAGGTCGTCCGTATAGACGACCTCGATCGAAGCGCCCGACGGAAGCGTCTGCGGCAACATCATGAAGGTCGCTGCGACAGGAGTGATCTCCTGGTCCGCAGACCCGTCCACAGTAGCCGCAAGTGTCTGCGAAAAGTCTGTCGTAGCGCCGTAACCGTTCCACGAATCGGAACCCATCGTATGCGAACCGGAACCGTAAACGCCCTTGAGCGTGATTTTCGTAATGCGCCCGGCCATCATATCGTCGCCCGTAGTGAAGCGTACGGCAGTGAGCGCGTGAGCGAAACTCAACGGAGCCGCCGCAGCGGTATTGCCGGCCATCCCGGAGGTAGCAGCGACCAGCAAATCCTGCTGGTCGGCGACGGCTGTCGGGACCGTATAGGTGATCGACGGAGTACCGGCCGACGTCTTATCCGAAAGAACGATCCCCTGGCCGCCATAGGGCGCGTAAGCGAAGAAACGGATGTTGCGTCCGGCACCGGGCCAGTAATAGGAGGTCGTCCAGGACGATGCTTCGGTCACTTCGACATCGTACATATAATCCGGCAGGCAGGAATCCTCGCTCCAAGTCCCCGTATAAACCGAAGCCAATACGTCGAACGAATCGTAAAAGGTCCCCGTTTCGACGGGCGTGGCACGCGTCTGCAATCGGTCGGTTTGCACATTCGGGTACGGTGCGGCGATTCCGTCGGCGACCGAGGCGTGCAGGAACAGCGTGTCCGCAGGGTTTTCTCCCCGGAGCGAAAATACTTCCGCGACGTTTTCCGGAGAGACAGCGCTCTTCTCTTCCGCCCCGGCAGCACCGCACCGCAACTGCGTATTCCAGCCGTCCGCTTCGGCGACTGCGAAACGAAGCATATCACCGTGCAGTTCTCCATCCACTGCCGGGTCTTTCGAACAGGAGGTCGCAGACACGGCTGCCACCAGAGCAAATACCCGCAGAAAATTGCGTAACGGGAAAGTTGCAAGAATCTGTTTCATAATTTACATTGACATTATATAATTCACGCGTTTTTCGGCCGAGCCGAACGGTAGCTCTGCGGCTACCTCAAGTGATCGGGAAGGGACAGAGGAGGGCCGGAGGCCTTCCTCCCCTCGCCTGCCGTACACTACACCTTCGGACATACGGCAAGTCTTTGCGGTCCAACCCCGCCCGATCCTAATTTATCGATTACATCGTAACATTCTCCGAAGCCGGCGTCCACGGAGTTACATCGACCGTGAACTTGATGGGGCTGCCCAGAATGGGATCGCCCGGTTCGAACGGATCGGTCGGATCGACCGGTTCGGGTTTTTCGGGATCGACAAAGCCGGCGCCGTTGGAGAAATCGAGTGTATAGACGTACTTGCTGCCCGCCTCCCACTTCGTATCGACGGGGATGGCGGCCCAATCGTATTCGCCGACAGCGGCGGCCGGATAGACGCGGGCGCCGGCTGCGGTCGTGATCTGTACCTTCACGGCAAGATATGCGCCTGCGGCTGTGTTCTTCTTGTCGTTTTCCGAATCCCATTTGGTAAGCTGCTGCGGGATCAGCATGGCATTGTCGTTAGCCGCAGCCATGAGCGAAGCGGCCGTAGCGGTCAGCGTCTTTTCAGAACCCGCATAGGTTGCTTCGTAATTGCTCTTATCCGAGCCGGGCGCCCAGGCAGAGGTGCCGAAATCGAACGTCGCCTTCGAAACAGGCTTGCCGATACGCACGCCCTGCACCTTGTAGACATAACCTTCGTTCGTGTTCTTGGCCTTGATCTCGATCTGTGCGAGCTTATGTCCGAAGGCAAGGTGTACGCCCGATCCCTCGTCCGCCTTGCTGCCCGTAGCGGTTGCCGCGATGAAATCCTTCTGGTCGGCGATAGCTGCTGCGGGGGCGAAATCAACGAGCGTCTTGGTCGTCGAATTAATCGTCACGGTAGCACCCAAGTCCGCAGCCGAAGGAGAGTAAGCGAAGAACGAAAGATTACTGCCGTCGCTGGGCCAGAAATAGTCCGGATCGGAAGTAAAGAAAGCTCCGTCCTTTGTGAACTCCGCATCGGAGAAATAGTTGGCGTTGTTCTTGTCGAGTGCCGTCACGAAAAAGTTCGTGATGTTAGCCGTCGTCGTTTCCGAAGCACGAGTCTGCATGGCTGCACGGAAATCGATCGCGTTGCCATTGTTGATGCCCGTCGATTCGTCCTTCGAGCACGATGCCATGGCAAGAGCCGCCACGACCACTAAAAATAATTGTTTTTTCATCAGTGAATTAATTAAAGGGTTTAACATTGATCTATGCAAATTCCCCCCCCCACAAAATCGGGAAGATCATTAACATTTTACATCTCGATATCGACATCCACACTTTGCCACTCATCCACCGAAGGCTGGAAACCACCGCCATTGACGATAGGTTTGGGCAACGGAAGCCCGTCCAAAACGATATGCACATTACGCTGATCGGGAGCCGAATGGATTTGATCCGTCACGTCATAAGTGTAATACCACTTGCTCTCGTCGGATAATATAGCATAAACGATCAGTCGGTGTCTGTTTTGCTTCGACGGACAATGACCGAAAGTCAGCAGACCTCCCGTAAGAGTAGATTTGTCTGCGGATACAGTGATCTCGAAGGGGATTGTAACAAGTTCCTCAGTCGTTTCGGATTTTCCGGCAAACAGACCTCCTGCCAGGCTCGACAGCGAACCGCTGATGCCCGACATGTATTTCAGATTCTCCGCATTGCGAATTTCGACCGTATATTTACAAACGGACACTTTCGGATAAAGCGTGACCGCCTGCGGCGCAGACGTCCGTTTCAGTTCAATACTCTCTACATGGTCACTCCAGAGCATATCCGGAGACAGCACCACGCGCTCGTTCTCCGTACCTCCGGTACGAGGGGCTTCGGACGAATGTACGCCCAACGAGGCGAGATCCGACAGCAAAGCCGTAGTTCGCGTCGTCACCTCGAAACTTTTCTCCCTATCCGTATTCCGGTAATTGATGGTTTCCGTGTCACTGTTCAAACACAAGGCGTCGTAACGTCCGGCAGGGACCCGGATCATTCCGCCGTTCCGGTCCGTAAATTCATAACGCAACACCTTCCCTCCATCGGTCGGAAACAAATAGCAGGACATCGATCGGGGCGTCGCATCCGATGCATTCCGCCAGTCGAAAATCACATTCACAGCGACCGAGGGCGTATGATCGTAACAAAGTTCCTTATGCTCGCAGGATGTCAAAACTGCAAGAATGGCGGCGGATATCGTACAGAAACGCTTTTTCATCTTCTTCATTTTCATCGTTTACCTCCTTTCTTTGCATTATAGTTCCCGCGACCGAGAAGCCACACCAACGATATTTCCGCTTTCGTCGGTCCGAACCAGTGACGCTGCCTGGTTTCGGTCCAGACATAGTGTCCGTCTTCAGGAAGGTATTTTTGATATTCCCCACCCCAATAACCTACTCCGACGGTAAAATCGAGGTTCAAACGGCGACCGACAGGTAGTGAATAGCCGTACTCCAAGCCTACGGCATAATTCATCCTGTCCCAAAGCGTTCCGCCCGGTTTGCCGCCCATGTATCCCCGGCCACCCGTTTCGAAATCGTATGTAAAGATCTGTCCGTAAAGCCCCAAGTGATGCCCCGTAAGCGGTTTCTCGGACGCACGACGCCCGAAATATTTCCGGATGTCCAACTCTCCGCCATACATCCGCCAATAATTATGGCGCTTGTCGCTCTTCCACCACGCATACATCCAATTACCGCCAATCGACCATCCACGCCCCACGTAGAACTCCGCTCCGATATTCGGAACGAGCGCCACGTCGTATAGCAAATTGGTTTTCAGCGACATATAGAATGGTCTACCAGCAGAAAGCGAAGAGTCGCAGGAACGTACCGTGTCGCGCAAAACGATGGGTGCACTCTCCATGACAGGAATCACCGTATCCCGATGCTCGACAATCACGGAATCGCGCGGTGCTGCAACCGGAACCGGCAGACGTTCGACCTTACAAATGACATGAACGTCCGAACTGCGCAATTCCGGGAAAAAATGCTCGTATAAATACCACCATGCACGACCGCCGTGCAACATGCCCAACCTACGTTTGCGGCCGTCAACAACGACCCCGTCCTTTATGATCCATTCCGGAGTGTTGCGCAAAATATCCAAAACTTCTTCCCGATACGGCATGTCCGAAGCTACGACCTGTCTTTCCAACCTTTCCCAGTCGATACCCAAAGCCTGAATGTCGAGGGTAGCTCCTTCAAGCGAAATATACTCCTCAATCCAGGCTACAAGGTTCTTCGCTCGATTTTCCGATAAGCGTTTGTTTAACACGCTGACGCCTTCCGGAGAGGCTGTTCCCACAATTCGGAAGGTTTTCACACGACACGAGGCACTCCCCTGCAAGGTCCGAACACTGTCCACGAAAGCAGCCAAACGTTTTGCGTTGTCCCGATAATCAAATTCCAAAATCGAATAACCCTGACGGAAATAAACCTGAACGTTCAGGGTATCAACCAACACTTGTTCCTGCCCGCAACCGATATGACAATACCCAAGCAGTAACATAAATAACATCAATCTATTTATTCGCATACCTTGTAAAGTTGTTTTTCATACCTTCCAGAATCATTCTTCAAGCGAAATGCTGACAGGAATTCGCTCATTTTGTATTTTTACTCCCTACATTTCGTGGCTGTCTGTTTCGATCTCCGCCTCAATTCCGAAGGTGTCATACCAAAATATTGTTTGCAGAATACCGTGAAATAGGATGCAGTGGCAAAACCATAGCTTGTAGCAATTTCCGCAATGCTTTTATCAGTATTCCGAATATCACGCAGGATACGTTCGGCACGACGTTCGTTGAGCCACTCGCGTACCGGCCACTTAAATTCTTCTTTGAATTTACGCTGAAAATTGCGTACACTCATATGAGCCAACAACGCAAAATCACTCACGTCATTGACATGTTGATAATTTTCAAGTACAAAATCTTTAAAATTATCGCTGTTTCCGATAACGGATTTCAATAGGATATAAAGTTCTTCCAGGCTATAATAACCACGTAGAAGAATACACAATTCCTCTTGTTTAAGCCGATGAAAATGAAGACAGTTTAGCCCTTCGTTAAGGTTGTGGGAAAGATCAGAATAAAAAGCAACAAGTTCCTTACAAACTGCTAGTTGCGGAAATTGTCGGGAGGGGGGGGGGAAGATGCCTACCATTACGCTGACGCACCTGATATTGCAGATCGACTAAATCGTATTTGTTGCAAAGAGGCAATCGCCCGGCAAAAAAACTGGCAATAAAATAGCTTGAACCAATAGTTTGTCCGATAAAACCTATATTTTTCGGCAGAAATACCAACACACCCTGTTCAATAGTACGCGACGTAAAATTTCCCAATGTAATCTGGAGACAACCTTCCGCAAGATAAAGAAGCACACTACGACTTTCGTTTATATCCGAAATATCCGTACTATCGGACAAACGATATTGTCGAAACAACGCGCTTTCATCCGTCGCATAATATACGCAGCCCGTGTGATCTTTTTTATTGTGCAGAGGCATAAATATATATCTTGATTTTCGGAGGCAAAATTACAAAATTTTGTACTGTTTAAATTTCGCAAATAAGACAAAAAATATCTCAAATATGACAAATACGCACTTTTAATATTTTAACATATAAACAGCTACATAATCGCTTCCGTAAATATGACAGATACATCTGAATAAGTCGTATTCGTTCGTAGCTCGACCAGCAGTTCCATAAGTTGCGAGACTTTCAACGCGATTGCCCGGCTCATATAAATATCGTCGTGCTTTCCCTCGACAGTTCCATAGCTGCTTCGGACTTCAACTCGTACCACTCAATTTCATCCAACGCCCGTTTGTCGCGTTCGATATAAAGGATTTCGCGCAGACGTTTGGTCATCTGCGTAACAAGGTCCGTACCGAAAAAATCAATGCCCCCGTTGGACATGGAACGACACAGTACCCGTGGCTGTCGCCGACTTAATTTCGGAATACCACGGAGAATGGATCAAGTTTCCGTATGATTTGGAACCGATCGCCCAACGTTTTATTTTGTATCAAATACAATATCAAACGCCCAAAATATATACGATTCTTCCGATCGACACGCTACAAGGGACACAGGTTAAAGACGGCTTCCTTAAAATAAGTCCCATTCGTCGCAGAGTATCATTGGATATGTCTCGAACTACAGCAAACGATTTTTACACCTCGGTAAACCTCGGATTATGTTTTTGTCGGTCCGAGACCAAGCCGCCGCATTTACAACGGACATTATTAGAACCGATTCTGCCTCACCGAGTGATGATCGTGCGAAAGTTCGGCTTTAACAAGATTTATTATTTAATGAAAAACCCCGAACGTAGAAGTCGTATAAGATAGGTCTCCAAGAGGGAGCACAAATGTATCGGTTAAGACTGGATGCTGAGCCATCTGTCATTGGTAAAAACTGGAACCCCGAAAGGCGGTACTGTCATTGGTTAGAACTGTTTGCTACACCCTCTTGGTTTTTATTTATTTTTGAGATCACTCCGATTCTACTCATCTAAAAAAATTCTTGCCCGCAATATTTGGTATTTTGGCATTTTTGCCTTACTTTTGTTCCCGCTTATGGGGTATAAGCAGGTTTGGAGAGTTGGGTGAGTGGCTGAAACCACCAGTTTGCTAAACTGACGTACGGGATTACTGTACCGGGGGTTCGAATCCCCCACTCTCCGCAAATTAAGATTTTACAAATAAAAAAGGTTACGACAGATGCGTAACCTTTTTATTTTTCCAGAGCGTCTGCAAGCGAGTTCCCGCACTCCGGAAAAGTGAAAAAGTATCCGTGTAAAGAGCGGATTCCGTTTATTCATCGACTTTGCAGGGACTCTTCCATTATGGGAAGGACGAGCGGCACGTGGTAACACGAAGTCAATCCCCTTCTCTCCGCAGAACAAAAGATACCCGGATGGACCGGGAAAACGATAAAACAGGATTGAGTTGACTCCGACCCTATTTTTTTATTCGAACAACGACGTAAAGTTATCTTCTCGACCGGTGCAAAAAGTCCACGCACGCCAACGGAAAAAAATCAAATCCGATCGTTGTCATTCATCTCCCGGCCATAGCGGATTGCCTGCGCCCGGATCCTCTATTCGAAGATACTTTCGCTACCTTCCGATAAAATCGGGAAATAGGGTTCCCAATACAAACGCAGGCTATTCAACCGAAAAACAGAGGGATAACCTCAACAAACCAGATCGGATAATTACACAGACCGTTCCAAAACCAGGCTTGTCAGGCGAAATAGCGGAGGCAGAAGCCAATAGAACAAAAAACCCATTGGACTGCATATTAAGACACAACAAATGCGTTTTTCAGTCGTAAAAGCTTGAAATATAGACTTTTTTCCGGGGGGGGGAAATTGCGTTTTTTTGTTTGGTTATTACACGAATAAACTCTACTTTTGTAACCGGAAATGACCTGCCAGGCAAGGCAGGCTTCTGTTTCCAGAGGTTCGGTGTCGTTTCTGGGTCAGAAACAGAGATCCCGGGTGCCGAAAACAGAATCGCACACGATTCGTTCTGCGGCCAACCTTTAGTTGCTGCGCGGTGGAAATCACACAAAAGCCGCGGGGGATTGTGGAGTATGCCCTTTTCACAAATACGGTACATACTTTTAGCACACCGCTCCTCCGAGAAAACAGACACAGGGCAACGAATCGATACGCCACCGAATCCTCTTCCGACCCCGAAAGATCTGCAAGAGAGTTCTACGGTCGGATTCGGCAAAACCGGCGCACCTGCCTACGGCCGCAGGAGAAAAGGAATCGGACCTGCAAACAAGATCGACAGACGAAGGGCGCACCCGGAGCAATGCAATTACGATTTCGGGACATTCGGCGGGACCTAACACCGCCTCCAAATCATGTCAGACAAAAACGGCGAAGAGTGCTGGTATGCACTGAAAGTATTTTATAACCGGGTATTCGAACTCGAAAAACAGCTCTCGCAGGAAGGAGTGCGGAGTTATATTCCCCTGCTCCGCGAAGACACCGTCGCCGGGGACAAAAAGATACGGAAACGCAAACCGGCCGTTTCGTCCCTGATGTTCATCCGCCAAAGCGAACACTATCTGCTCGAATTGCAGGACCGGATGAAAGCGAGTTGTCCGTTCATGGCCTACTTCGACCGGGAAACGAAAAAACCGGCAGTCATTCCGGACCGGGAAATGGAACTGTTCATGCAGATCACTTCCGCCGACACTTCCGACCTGGAATATTTCAGCGACGAAGCGATCGACTACCGTTCCGGCGACAAGGTCCGGGTCACGGGCGGCCCGTTCAAGGGAGCCGAGGGGTACATCAAGCGGATCCGGGGCAACCGCCGCCTGGTCGTCGCTCTGGAAGGCATCATCGCCGTAGCGACGACCTACATCCCGGGACGTTTCCTGGAAAAAATACCCGAAAATTGACCTTCGCGCCTCGAACAATGAAAGTTGCACGGTAATTGTCGGAAAACGGGACAGCGGTCCTGCGGGTCTTAAACCCGACGCCCTGTTCCGTTCCGAATACGGCCCGCTTCGAAAATCGACAGATTACAACATACACGACAAGAGCTGACGAACAATCAGTCCTTTGCAAAATATTTATTCTAACGAACCATGTACCGTCTGATAGAAAAATTGCACTTGGAACGCTATCTGAACTCCAGATTGATCCTTGCCATCGACCTGGTCGTATCGGGGGTAGCTTCGCTATGCGCACTGGTGTTGGTGAGATTGCTGCTTCCTCCCCTCTCCAACATTTCGAAATTCGCCCTGTTATGGATTGGCTGCGCGGTCGTATATTCGTTCATCACCTTTTTCCTGCTCAAGACCTATCGGTCGGTCATCCGCCACTCCACGCTGCGGGAAATCGCAAAATTCGTCGTGGCGGTCATCGGCAAGGAGCTCCTGTTGGGGCTGACCATTCTGCTCTACCCGCCTACACCGCTGTTCGGTATACATATGCAGGCTCTGCTGCTGTTCGATCTGCTGCTGACCCTTTGCGGCCTGATCCTGATCCGGGTAGCGATGATTATCGTGTACGACCTGGTCAAAAACAACCTGAAATCCCGCAAACAGCGCCAGTTGGTGTTGGTTTACGGATTAAGCGAAAAATCGGTATCGCTGGTCACCCGCTTGCAGAGTTCTCCGCATTACAAGGTCGTAGGGTTCCTGACTTTCGGCCGGAGAATGAAAAACCACACCATCGCGGAGTGTCCGGTCTATTATTTCGAAAATGAATACAGCATTCGATACCTCCGGCAACGGTACGACATCGATGCCGTGCTGTTCCCGACCAACGAAGAGGCACAGACCGAGCAGGAGCGCCTGATCCGCTACTGCGTCGAAAGCAATCTGAAAATCCTGATCGCACCGCCGATCGACGAGGTCATCGACGGCAAGATCATGCGGCAGTCGATCCGCGAAATCAAGATCGAAGATCTGCTGGGGCGCCCCGAAATCAAGATTTCACTGGACGAAATCCGGGCCAATTTCCGAGAGAAAACCGTTATGGTCACGGGCGCTGCCGGTTCGATCGGCTCGGAGCTGTGCCGCCAACTGGCATCGTTCGGGATCAAAAAACTGATCCTGTTCGACAATGCCGAAACTCCGATGCACAACCTGCGGCTCGAACTCGAAGAGCGCTTCCCGAAGCTGGAATTCGTCCCCGTGATCGGTGACATCCGGCTGCCCAACCGGTTGGATTTCGCTTTCCGCACGTTCCATCCCCAAGTCGTATTTCACGCCGCCGCTTACAAACACGTCCCCCTGATGGAGGAAAATCCCTGCGAAGCAGTGCTGGTCAATGTCATCGGCACACGCAACGTCGCTCTGAAATGCCTGGAGTACAACGTCGAAAAGATGGTGATGATCTCGACCGACAAGGCCGTGAATCCCACCAATATCATGGGCTGTACCAAACGCCTGGCCGAAATTTACGTACAGTCGCTCGGGCTGGCCATCGAGCAGGGAACGATCGAGGGGGCCACGAAGTTCGTAACCACCCGTTTCGGAAACGTCCTCGGCTCGAACGGCTCGGTAATCCCGCGTTTCCGCGAACAGATCGCCAAAGGCGGACCGGTGACGGTCACCCATCCGGACATCACCCGCTTCTTCATGACCATTCCCGAGGCCTGCCAGTTGGTCATGGAAGCCGCAACGATCTCCACAGGCAATCAGATCTGCGTTTTCGATATGGGTAAATCGGTGAAAATCGCCGAACTGGCCAAACGTATGATCGAACTGGCCGGATACGAACCCGGCGAAGAGATCAAGATCGAATACACGGGACTGCGTCCGGGTGAAAAACTGTACGAGGAGGTACTCTCGAACACCGAAAATACGATCCCCACGACACACGACCGGATACGTATCGCCAAAGTGCGCGAATACGACTACGCCGAAGCCTGCGCTGCGACCGGGCAGCTCGAGCAATTCGCAAGAATGGTAAACGTCCCGGATACGGTCTGCCTGATGAAAAAGATCGTCCCGGAATTCAAATCGAAAAACTCCGAATTCGAACGCTTCGACAAAGTGCAGCCCGCATAAAACATAAATCATCACTATCCTCAATAACCATGAAAGGAATCGTACTGGCCGGAGGCTCCGGCACCCGTTTATACCCGATCACCAAGGGTGTTAGCAAACAACTGCTCCCGATCTACGACAAACCGATGGTTTACTACCCCATCTCCGTCCTGATGCTGGCCGGAATACGCGATATTCTCATCATTTCCACGCCGGCCGACCTTCCGGCTTTCCGGCGTCTGCTGGGCGACGGATCGGATTACGGCGTACGGTTCGAATATGCCGAACAGCCTTCGCCCGACGGACTGGCCCAGGCGTTCCTGATCGGCGAGAAGTTCATCGGCAGCGATTCCGCCTGTCTGGTTCTGGGCGACAACATCTTCCACGGCTCGGGTTTCTCGACGATGCTCCGGGAAGCGGTCCGCACGGCCGAAGAGGAGAACAAGGCCACCGTATTCGGCTACTGGGTCGATGATCCGGAGCGTTACGGCGTGGCGGAATTCGACGGAAACGGCAACTGCCTTTCGATCGAGGAAAAGCCGGCCAATCCCAAATCCAACTATGCCGTAGTGGGACTCTACTTCTATCCCAACAAAGTAGTCGATGTGGCTAAAAAGATCAAACCTTCGGCCCGAGGCGAACTGGAAATCACGACTGTAAACCAAGTCTTTCTGCAAGACAGCCAACTGAAAGTCCAGACCCTCGGACGCGGCTTCGCGTGGCTCGACACGGGCACGCACGACTCGCTGGCCCAGGCCTCGATTTTCGTCGAGGTGATCGAAAAACGCCAGGGGCTGAAGATCGCCTGTCTGGAAGGCATCGCCTACCGCATGGGCTGGATCTCGGAGGAGAAGATGCGGGCGCTGGCACAGCCGATGATTAAAAACCAATACGGACAATACCTGCTCAAAGTAATCGACGAATTAAAACGCGAACAAAAATAATGAAAGTCATTGCCACCGCGATCAAGGACGTGGTTATTATCGAGCCGCAGGTCTTCGGCGACGACCGCGGCTATTTCTTCGAAAGCTACTCCCAACAACAGTTCGACCAGGCCGTCCGGCCCGTACGCTTCGTGCAGGACAACGAATCCAAATCCCGCCGGGGCGTGCTGCGCGGGCTCCATTTCCAAAAGGGGGCCGCAGCCCAATCCAAACTGGTACGGGTCGTTCAGGGTCGGGTTCTGGACGTCGCCGTCGATATACGGCGCGGATCGCCCACGTTCGGCAAACACGTCGCCGTCGAACTGACCGCCGAGAATCACCGCCAGCTCTTCGTACCGCGCGGATTCGCACACGGTTTTTCCGTATTGAGCGACGAGGCCGTTTTCCAATACAAATGCGACAACTTCTACGCGCCCCAGTCCGAAGGAGCGATCGCCTGGAACGACCCCGACCTGGGGATCGACTGGCAACTCCCCGCAGAAGAGGCGATCCTCTCGCCCAAAGACCGGGCACATCCCCGCCTCAAAGATGCCGACGAACTTTTCGACTATGGAATCGACTACTATGCATAACATACTCGTAACCGGTGCCGACGGACAGTTGGGCCGCGAAATGCGCACGCTCGGCGCAGCTTCGCGGCACCGCTATTTCTTTACCGACGTCGCCGACCTGGACATCACCGATGCGAACGCCGCACGACGGTTCGTCGAAGACAAGCGGATCGACGCGATCGTCAATTGTGCCGCCTACACCAATGTAGATAAAGCGGAAGAGGAGGCCGAAACGGCCGACCGAATCAACCACGAAGCCGTGCGGAACCTGGCCGAAGCCGCCAAAGCGTGCGGCGCCACGCTGTTTCACATCTCGACCGACTATGTGTTCGGCGGCATGGGAAATATTCCCTTCCGAGAGGAGGATCCGACCGCACCGCTGGGCGTGTACGGCAAAACCAAGCTCGCAGGGGAAGAGGCGATCGTGGCTTCGGGATGCAAACACCTGGTTTTCCGCACCGCCTGGCTCTATTCGCCCTACGGCAGAAATTTCCTGAAAACCATGTTGCAGCTCACGGCCGACAAACCGGAATTACAGGTCGTTTTCGATCAGGTGGGAACTCCGACCTGCGCCGCCGACCTGGCCCGCGTGATCTTCGACCGCATCGAATCCGGCGACTATGCCGGACGGGAGGGCTTCTACCACTTCTCGAACGAAGGAGTCTGCTCCTGGTACGATTTCGCCCATGAAATCGCCGCACTGGCAGACCATACCTCCTGTAAGATCCGTCCCTGCCACTCTGCGGAATTTCCGTCCAAGGTGCAACGGCCGAATTATTCGGTACTCGACAAGACCAAAATCAAAACGACATTCGGAATCGACATCCCCCACTGGCGGGATTCGCTCGTACGCTGTATGGCAACCCTCCGGTAAGCCGAAGCGAACCGCCGGGATCATCCCGAACAACGAGAAATAAAAACAGAAAAAGCAAATACATGAAACGCAACATCCTCATTACCGGCGGCGCCGGATTCATCGGCTCGCATGTGGTGCGGCTCTTCGTAAACAAATATCCCGACTATCGGATCGTCAATCTCGATAAACTGACCTATGCCGGGAACCTGGCCAACCTGCGAGACATCGAAAATGCTCCGAACTACACCTTCGTCAAGGCCGACATCTGCGACTACGACACCATCCGCGAGGTGTTCCGCAAGTACGATATCGACGGAGTGATCCACCTGGCCGCCGAAAGCCACGTCGATCGTTCGATCAAGGATCCGTTCATCTTCGCCCGCACCAATGTCATGGGCACGCTTTCCCTGTTGCAGGCAGCCAAGGAACAATGGAACGGCAACTGGAAGGGGAAACGCTTCTATCATATTTCGACCGACGAAGTATATGGTGCGCTGCAATTCGACGGCACGCTCTTCACAGAGGAAACCCGCTACGATCCCCACTCCCCCTATTCGGCGGCCAAAGCCTCGTCCGACCATTTCGTGCGGGCCTACCACGACACCTACGGTCTGCCGACGATCGTAACCAACTGCTCGAACAACTACGGGCCCTATCAATTTCCCGAAAAGCTGATCCCGCTGTTCATCAACAACATCCGCCACGGCCGGCCGCTGCCTGTCTATGGCAAGGGCGAGAATGTCCGCGACTGGCTCTACGTCGAAGACCACGCCCGCGCCATCGACCTGATCTTCCACAAAGGCCGCATCGCCGAAACCTACAATATCGGCGGATTCAACGAATGGAAGAACATCGACCTGATTAAAGTCATCGTCCGCACCGTCGATCGGCTGCTGGGCAACCCCGAAGGCGAGAGCGAGAAGCTCATCACCTACGTCACCGACCGTGCGGGGCACGACCTACGGTATGCCATCGATTCGCGCAAACTGAAAAACGAGCTGGGCTGGGAACCCTCGCTGCAATTCGAGGAGGGCATCGAAAAAACCGTGCGCTGGTACCTCGAAAACCAGGAGTGGATGGACCATATCACCTCGGGCGAATACGAGAAATACTACGAATCCATGTATAAAAACCGGTAGTAAGTCCGGCAGTGCATAATTCTGTCACACAAGACACCCCCCTTTTGCAAACATCAATAAATCTAAAAAACAAAATCAATGAATATAGCAATCGTCGGCACAGGCTACGTGGGTCTCGTATCGGGAGCCTGTTTTGCCGAAATGGGAATCGATGTTACCTGCGTGGACATCAACCCGGAAAAAATCAAGTGCTTGTTAAACGGTGAAATCCCTATCTATGAACCGGGACTGGACGACCTGGTAAAACGGAACGTCGAAGCGGGCCGGCTCCATTTCACCACGGACCTGACCACCTGCCTCGACAACGTCGAAGTCGTTTTCTCGGCCGTAGGCACGCCGCCGGACGAAGACGGTTCGGCCGACCTGCAATACGTACTCGAAGTAGCTCGGACATTCGGCCGGAACATCAAAAAATACACGATTCTGGTCACCAAGTCCACCGTACCGGTAGGTACGGCCAAAAAAGTCAAGGCCGTCATCGAGGAAGAGCTGACCAAACGCGACGAGCAAATCGACTTCGAAGTGGCTTCGAACCCCGAATTTCTCAAGGAAGGCGCAGCGATCAAGGACTTCATGTCGCCCGATCGTGTGGTCGTCGGCGTAGAGAGCGACCGGGCAAAAAAGGTCATGGAACGGCTTTACCGTCCGTTCCAAATGAACAACTACCGGCTCTACTTCATGGACATTCCCTCGGCCGAGATGACCAAATACGCGGCCAATGCCATGCTGGCTACACGCATCTCCTTCATGAACGACATCGCCAACCTGTGCGATCTGGTAGGAGCGAATGTCGATATGGTACGGAAAGGTATCGGCGCAGACACCCGCATCGGTTCGAAATTCCTCTATCCGGGCTGCGGATACGGCGGCTCCTGCTTCCCGAAAGATGTCAAGGCCCTGGCCCGTACCGCCCGCGAATACGGCTATACGATGGGAGTGATCGAAGCGGTCGAAGCGGTCAACGAACGACAGAAAGAGATCGTAGTCAAGAAACTGCAAGATAAGCTCGGAACACTCCGGGGCAAGACGATCGCCTTGTGGGGCCTGGCCTTCAAGCCCGAAACGGATGATATGCGCGAAGCACCGGCTCTGGTCGTTATCGAAAAGCTGCTCGAAGCGGGAGCCTCCGTGAAGGTATATGACCCGGTAGCGATGGACGAATGCCGCCGCCGAATCGAGGACCGGGTCGTCTATTGCAAAGATATGTACGATGTGGTGATCGACGCCGACGCTCTGGCGGTATTGACCGAATGGAAGGAGTTCCGAATTCCCTCCTGGTCGGTCATCAAACGGGTTATGAAACAACCGGTATTGGTGGACGGGCGCAACATTTACAGCAAGGACGAAGTGATTGCCGAAGGATTCGAGTACGCGGCGATCGGCAAATAGCTTTCGAACGACGAGAAGTCACAATCCGTTTTTCGAAATTTCGGCCTCCTGTACCGTAAAATATAGAAGGTCGATTTTTGAACATACAGCCTAAAACTGAAAATCGTAAGGTCGATAAAAAATACGAAAAACATATGAAAATATTAGTGACCGGTTCTGCCGGATTCATCGGCTACCACCTATCCAAACGATTGCTCGAAGCGGACAATCAGGTCGTCGGCATAGATTCTATCAACGACTATTACGATGTCCAGCTCAAATACGCCCGGCTCGAAACGGCAGGCATTCACCGGAATCTCGTTGCGCAAGAACAACCGGTACAAAGCGATCGTTATCCCGCTTACAGGTTCATCCAAATGCACCTCGAAGACCGACAGGCCCTGCAAAACCTGTTCGGAACTGAAAAATTCGATGCCGTCGTCAATCTGGCGGCACAGGCCGGCGTACGCTATTCGATCGAAAACCCCTATGCCTACATCGACAGCAACATCGTGGGATTCCTCAACCTGCTCGAGTGCGTGCGACACAATCCGGTCCGGCATTTCGTTTACGCCTCCTCGAGTTCGGTTTACGGCGGCAATACGAAAACACCCTTTTCGGAGGAAGACCGGGTAGATAACCCCGTATCCCTCTATGCTGCCACGAAAAAATCGAACGAACTGATGGCGCACGTCTATTCCGGATTGTACGGAATTCCGACCACCGGTTTACGGTTTTTCACGGTATATGGCCCCTGGGGACGTCCCGATATGGCCCCCATGCTATTCGCCGGAGCCATCCGGGAGGGACGACCGATCAAAGTATTCAATCACGGCAATCTTTCACGCGACTTCACCTATATCGACGACATCATCGAAGGGATGGTCCGCGTCATCGGCAAAGCCCCGGCCCCGACACAAGACCGTCCTATTCCGGCCGAAGTCTATAACATCGGATGCGGACATCCCGTTCAACTGATGGATTTCATCCATACGCTCGAACAGGCCCTCGGCAAGAACGCCCAACTGCAAATGATGCCCATGCAACAGGGAGATGTATACACGACCTACGCCGACACGACAAAACTCGAACGCGATTTCGGCTATCGGCCGCAGGTTTCTCTGGCGGAAGGGATCAAACGATTCGTTGACTGGTCTCTTGAAGAGTCACTTAACCATGAAGACGTCAAGTAAACCCCGCGATCTCTCATTCGACATAGCGCGTGTCATCTGCACACTCTGGATTGTGGGTATATGGCACTTAATGAATTACATCCCAAATCAAGCGCCTGCAGCTCTGACTACCGGGATCGGGGAGCCTGTCACCGTTACGGTACTTTCCTGCTTTATGTTCATCTCGGGGTATTTCCTCCGGAAATATCCATTCAACAACAGAGCCGATGTCCTCATTTTTTACAGGAAACGATTTTCCCGTTTTTACGTCTTATATTTTCTTTCGGCAGTTACACTGTTAATCGGAGGTTGTTTCACGGCCAAATCCTGGTTTAGCAGCTACCCTCAATTTATCCTGACCCTATGCGGACTTACGACTTTCTCGCCCCCGCAACCTGGCACCTTATGGTTCATGAGCATGCTGATGTTCTTTTATGTAGTCACACCTTTTATCCAATACGGTAAAAATCCGAAAACCAGGATTCTACATGCAGCGGTTCTGCTTCTACTCATGCTACTTTGGGGGCAAGTCGCAACGATCGATCGCAGTGTGTTTCTCTATTATTTAATGTATGTTCTGGGATTACATTGCACGCCTCAACTCATAAAAAGATTTAACGGACACATTTGCGTACTACTGATCAGCCTGACTATCTGGATCTGTTTGACCGAATTAATTCCTTCCGGCTGGGGGGGGGCACAGTTCTCTGTCAAAATAACTTACTCGGTCGTTGGCATTATTTTCCTGCTCTGTCTCTCCACCCAATTGGCAAAAATTACCCGACTGCACAAAATAATTCAAATCCTGGCTTATTTGTCGCTGGCGTTATATCTCTTCCACCGGCAAATATACCAATTCGTTATGGTGATATATTCCTGTTTCGACCTACAAGTCACAATATATACGGCATATCTGCTAATGTTCCCCCTCGCTATTTTAAGTGCCTACGTAATTCAATTCTTGTATGACAACGCCGTCTCTAAATTCAAGACCGTATAAACCGTACAACATGCAACCTTCATCCGTTCTTTTTCCCAAAAACCGAAATTCGAATCTCGAATTGCTTCGGATCGTCTGCATGCTGTTCATTATATGCCACCACTGGATCGTTTTCATTCTTGACAACTGCGGATATAACCTTCCACTTGGCGACACGAAACAAGATTACACGTCTGTTTTCCTGAATTCATTCTTTATCATCGGAGTAAACTGTTATGTTCTGATCTCCGGATATTTCGGAATAAAACTTTCTTGGAAGCCGATCAAAAAAATCGTAGGTGCCTGTCTCTTTTACGGGGCCTTGTGTTATCTCATTTCTTTAGCTATTCCCGCTTTCAATTTGGAGGGGGGGGGAAAATTCGACGTCTTGACCCTGTTGAAAAGAATATACCCGGGTAACTGGTGGTTCCTGATGGAATACATCGTCCTGATCCTACTGTCTCCCATGTTGAACAAAAGCATCGAAAACATCGACTCTAAAACATTCAGACTGTATATCATCCTACTATTAATCGTCAACGTCGGAATCGGCTATTGCCTCAACGATCGGGTCAATAAAACCGGATACAACATAATGAATTTCATTATGCTCTATTACATCGGACGCTTTCTGCATCGAAATTTCGAACAGCACGCCGCTTGTCTGAAGCGAAAATGGCTGTGTCTGGTCTATATCCTCTCTTCGGTGATGTTATTCCTCGGATTCATCACCCTCTCGAAATACGTGGACTCGACTCGCATCGCCCTGAAATGGTTCAGTTACAACAATCCGCTGGTACTGATTTCATCCATTGCATTTTTCCTGATCTTCGCTTTGACAAAAATGAAGAACAGCGTTGCAATCAATACGATCGCGGCATCGACACTGGTGGTATATATCTGCCATTCCTCCAACTTGTCGATGAGTCCAATCATTCGGGCGATATTCGCCAAAGTAAACGGGTGGCACGACTTTCCCCTATCGTACGTTTGTCTTTTGGGGTATGCCATTGTAGTTTTTGCGGTGATCGTCGGATTCGATGTCTCAATGAAAACGATCATCAGGAACGTAAAGTTAATTTTCAAATAATCGGATGACTCCTTCTAATCGCGTCATTGTAAATACCGGAGCACAATATATACGGACAGTCATCAATGTGCTGCTTGCTCTGTATGCAACTCGTTTGATCCTGAAGTCTTTGGGAGCAGACGATTACGGCATTTACACCTTGATCGCCGGTGTGGTCGCCATGTTGTCGTTCCTGACGAATGCCCTGGTCATTACCACACAACGATATATGTCATTCCACCAGGCAAAAGGAGAGACGGAAAAACAAAAACAGATCTTCAACAACAGTTTGATTCTGCATGCTATTCTGAGCCTGCTGCTCATTGCGGCCCTAGAAATCGCAGGACTCTTTCTTTTCGACGGATTCCTGAACATCGCGCCGGGTCGCATCGGCGCGGCGAAGATCGTTTACCAGTTCACGATTCTCATGCTATGCTGCGCATTCATGGCAGCACCGTTTCGGGCATTGCTGATTTCACACGAAAACATCGTGTACATCTCGGCGATCGATGTCATCAACGGTGTATTGAAAGTCATCATCGCCGTAGCAATCGCCCGGTCGGATGCGGATCGACTGATTTTTTACGCGGCATTAATGAGCTGTGTGCCCTTATTCGACCTGCTGGCTTTTTCCATTTACGATTACATCAAATACGAAGAGTGTTCGACTCCGAAACTGAAACACTTCGATAAGCAATACATCTATTCCCTCTCCTCCTTCGCCGGCTGGACACTTTACAGCACCGGCTGCATTATCGGACGCACCCAAGGAATTGCTATCGTACTGAATAAGTTCATGGGAGCGACAATCAACGCCGCCTACGGCATCGCCCTGCAAGTCAACGGCGCCGTAAGTTTCATCTCCCAATCGCTGCTGAACGCCATGAACCCACAAATCGTCAAGGCGGAAGGAGCCGAGAACAGACAGCGTGTGCTGCGTCTCTCTGAAATAGCCAGTAAATTCGGTTTTTTACTGCTTGCTTTGCTGGTCATACCGCTGGTGATGGAAATGGCTCAGGTACTCAAATTATGGCTGAACGAATATCCGCAGGGAACAGTATATCTGTGCCAGTTGATTTTGCTGACGGCATTGGTTGACCAGTTGACAATCGGCTTGGCCTCGGCCAATCAGGCCGTAGGTAACATCAAGGCCTACTCCCTGATCGTGAATACGATTAAACTCATCACATTGCCGATCGTGATCGTACTGATGCTATTGGGAGTAAATTACCAATTGGCGATGATCTCCTACATCGTCATCGAATTCATTTGCTGCATCTCCCGGTTGTTCTTCCTCAAGCACACAGCAGGACTGTCCATTCGGCATTTCGTACAGGTCGTCTTCAAAATGCAGTCGATTCCGCTGATCGTACTCGTCGGACTCTATTTCGCCACACGACACATTCCGTTTTCGATCTTCTCATTCGGTATACGCACCGTCGTAATATCCGGAATCTATTTTGCTACGATTTATTTTTTCGGATTATGTCCCGATGAAAAGGAAATCGTCAACCGAGTTCTAAAGAAATTAACACGAAGATAAAAATCTACAAGGAAATTATCATTCGAATTCTAAAAAATCAACACAAAGATGAAAAACCTGCAACGAATTACATTATTCCCCTACTATGCAGTGCGCCGTATTTACTATCGATACCTGCAACGATACAATCCACGTAAATATGCAAAAATACTCCACAGCCACAGTTGCGGCCGCAAACTCGACCTGGAACATCCGCGAGATTTAAATGAAAAAATCAACTGGATGAAATTCAACACCGACACGACTCGCTGGAGCGAACTTGCCGACAAATACCGGGTTCGGGAATATGTCCGCAAATGCGGACTGGGAGACTTACTCGTCCCATTATACGGCGTGTGGGAAACTGCCGACGAAATCGATTTTTCAAAACTGCCCGAATCTTTCGTTCTCAAAACCAATAACGCCTCGGGCACAACTCTGATCGTTCCCAATAAAAAAGAACTCGATATTCCCGTTATTCGTAAAATATTGAATCAATGGTTAAAACAACCTTATGGAATCAAATCGGCCGAACTCCATTACCTATCCATTCCTCCTTGTATTATCGCTGAAGAACTGTTGGATGTAACCAAACAGCCAATCGCCTCAACTTCCCTGATCGACTATAAAATTTTGTGTTTCGATGGAAACCCTACATACATAATAGTTGGGACTAATCGTACACCCAAAGATGTCGAGTGGTCTTTATTTGACATGAACTGGAACTATCACCCGGAAAAACTAGTTTTCACAAACCACTATAAAGAATGCACCAACCTGGTCCCCCGTCCTGAAACTCTGGATGAAATGCTTCGCGCCGCCCGTATTTTATCGGCCGGGTTGCCTCAGGTGCGGGTAGATCTCTACGAAGTCGGGGGCAAACCCTATTTCGGAGAGATGACATTCACCGGTTTGGGCGGATATATGAATTACTTCACAGAAGAATTTCTCCTTGAACTAGGTGGTTACACGAAATTACCAAAACAATAAAAATGCAGCCTCAAAGAGACCTCCACATCGATTTTTTACGATTCATCGGAATCTCGCTAATCATACTGGCTCATGTCGAAGCTCCGTCGGGAATCACTCAATTCCGGTGCTTCGACGTCCCGCTAATGGTATTCGTTTCAGGACTTTCATTCCGGATTCAAAAGGAGGGGGGGATTTTGGAAATACGTATGGAAGCGGGTAAAACGGTTGTGCATTCCGGTTTACCTGTTTTTGACCATTTTGTTTGCAGCAGTCATCAGTGCAGGGATTGTCGGATTGAAAAATCCCTGGGGTTGGGATCAGATCGTCGGCACTTATCTGTTATTGAACGAACCGAGCATCGGCTACGTATGGATCATTCGGGTTTTTCTGATGATGTCGATAATCGCACCGCTACTTTCCCCTCTCGTCGCAAAAATGAACATGCATAAATTCATTCTCGTGTTATTCCTGATTCTGGGTATCCAGGAAATACTCGTCAAGAGTTCGAACTATATCCATATTCCCGCCTTAGCGACATTTTACCGGGAATATTTGCTGTATGTCATCGGCTACAGTATCCCGCTGATGCTGGGACTGCGGCTCAAAAATGCGACCAGACAGGAATTGCGAGTGACCGTTTACTACGCTATCTTCGCACTAATCGCAGGAATTTTAGTGTATAAACTCCAAACTACGGGTCCCATCGTCATCTCGCCTGTCTATAAATATCCTCCGCACGGCTATTTCATTCTCTATGGCGCATGTGTATCGGTCATTTTATGGGCGGGCAAACCGTTGCTTCAAAATATAATAATACCCGGTAAAACCGTTATTTCTTTTATCGGAGCTAACACTATGTGGATTTATCTGTGGCACATTCCCGCTATTATTGTAATAAACCGACTGTTGCACCCCGACTACCTGTGGTTCGCAAGATGGGTAGTCATGTATGCCGTAGCCGCAGGAATATATTGGATTCAATACACTTCGGTCAATTACTTGTCACGCAAATATCCCAATCGGACAGACTGGACTTATTTAAAGTAATTACCCATACGCTATAACTACTTATGTCAATTGCGTTTATCATACTATTCTTTGCTTTGCTTATCTGGATCAAAGCCTTTATCCATGACAAAATCTCACGGTTCGTCCTGCTGTCTTTCGTAGCCTATTGGTGTTTTGCCCTTTTCTCCTCGACACTATCGCCGTTGGGCCTGTTCCCGATCAGCAACAGCACCTATGGAATTATGACCCTGGGCGTTCTGTCTTTCGTCTTCGGAATGAGCATTGTGGGTACAAATTCCGAAATGAAATTGAGCACATACGATCTGACGCAAATCAAAACGATATTCGACAAAACCCTGTCCAGCAGGATTTTGATCTGTGTCTATATAATTTTCACACTAATCGCACTCAAATACAGCACGAAGGCATTGATCGTATCCGCACTACAAGAGAGTGCCTCAGAAATGGTCGCCGAACGTGAAGAGCTGATTTTCGAAGGAAACTATTGGGTAAGCCAGGCATATACCTACGTGATGTTTCCCCTGTTTAATTTCGCATCGATGGCCATTGCTTACATCATCCTGTATCAACTCAAAGGTCATCGTCTGATGTTATCCATACTATTGTGTTACGCCGCTGCCTTTTCTATTCTGGCGGCAGGCCGTTCGCAATTCATGGTCATCCTGCTCTATTTCCTGATCGTTTTCATTTGCCTGGAAAGAGGAAAAGCTATTTTATCTGTAAATTCCAAGCAGTTGAAACGCATCGTCTTGATCGGATTATTCGCCATAGGAATGTACATCGGAATGTCCTATATGACAAATTTTCGCCGTACCGGAGAACTTCAAAATTCAGAAACGACAGCCGACTCGCAATTGAATTCAAACATAGCGGAAACCATATTATCGTATTCGACCCTGCCTCTAAAACTCTTTGACACCGCATTGAATGATGACTATCTTACACGCCTGGGAGGCTATCGCTACGGCCGAGCGACTTTTGCAGGTATGGATGTCGTAGCATGCGGTGCTTTACGGCGTGCTGGCATCGACGTAGAGTCCTCCTCAGAAATCGTATATTATCTCCAGGATACTTGGGTACCGGTTTCTCCGGCCACCTCGGCAAATTACGCCTACACCGGTTTGTTTTACCATTACATGGACTTCGGAATCTGGGGTGTATTCTTCTTTCCCTTTCTGTTCGGCATGGCATTTCGATACGTAATCCGACTATTCAACCGCACTCCTTCGGTGCCTATGCTCGCCCTGATAGGCATTTGCTATTTTATGATGCTGCATTCAGTTTTCACCTGCTATTTTATAAAGCCCTGGATTGTCCTATATATCATCCTGTTAATTATCTGGAACCGCAAATTACAAAAGAATGTCCCAATCTACTCTGGAACCAACTCTGCATATCGGCTGTAGTACCGACGACAATTACGTGCACCATGCCTGCGTAATGCTCTGTTCGTTGCTGGAAAACAATCCCGACGATCGCATCGTCGTGCATTTATTGCATGAAAAGCTGACCCCCGAGAATCAGAAAGCGATCTCGCGTCTGGTTGAACGTTACAAGGCGGAAATAGTCTTCCATCGGGTCGATACGACCAAGCTGGCCGGCGTGAAATTCCGAAAAAAAAGGCCTCTTTCGCTCGCAGCATATTACCGGCTTTTACTCTCATCACTCCTGCCGCAAACGGATAAAATACTCTATCTGGATGTCGATATGGTCGTTCTGGCCAAAATCAGACCGCTGTTCGAACTGGACATCGAGCCGTATGGCGTCGCCGCAGTAAAAGACGTCGTTCCATGCATCGATGAGCACCGGATGCAGCTGTCCATCCCCTACGGTCAGGACTACTTTTGTTCGGCACTGATGCTCATCAACTTGAAATACTGGCGTGAACACGATTCAGAGGCACGACTATTGGAATTCGCAAAACGGGAACGCAAAATTTTTTGTCACGATCAGGACGCCCTGAATTATGTATTCAAAAACAGTTGGTACCAGCTACCTCCCAAATGGAACCGCTTCAGCGGATGGCTTTTCCCGGACCGTTATTTCAAAACCAAACAAGATAAACAAGAATATTACCGATCGCCGGCAATTATCCATTTCAGCGCCTACAATCCGACGGATCGTAAATTATTCGTTCC
>OLRE01001273.1_pt1 | contig 25375 bp, 25 predicted proteins | sample 1672461 | NCBI WGS metagenome assembly OLRE01 (sample SAMEA3136688, study PRJEB25190) | human gut metagenome | biome: human gut; feature: human-associated habitat; material: faeces | place: Austria | collected 2013
TCGTTTTACATTAGATATCGATGACAGTGATGTAAACTTTCAGGAAGCAGAGATTGACGGCTATATGTTTGCCTCAATAGATGAGATCAAAGTATTTGCACAGGAAGGAATTTTCCTGCACTATGACAGTATAAAAAAGGTATTTGAGTAAGGCAATGAGTTCAACAATAAAACGTAATAAATATGAAATTGATATGTGCAATGGAACGATTATGGATAAACTGATCTCATTTTCGTTACCATTGATGTTATCCGGAATTTTGCAGCTGATGTTTAATGCAGTGGATATTATAGTTATTGGAAGATTTAGTGGGAGCCAGTCGCTTGCAGCGGTTGGATCAACCACTGCCCTGATCAATATGTTTACCAATTTATTTATTGGAATATCCCTTGGAGCGAATGTTTTATCCGCAAGATTTTATGCGGCGGGCAAAGATAAAGAAATGTCTGAAACCGTTCATACGGCAATCACACTGGCGCTGATCAGCGGAATTATTATGGTCTTTGTAGGATTGATCTTTGCAAAACCAGTATTAGAATTAATGGATACACCAGATGATGTGATCAATCTTTCCACTCTTTACATGAGAATTTATTTTATGGGGATGCCGTTTTTTATGCTTTATAATTATGGAGCATCCATTTTAAGAGCGGTCGGAGATACAAAACGTCCGCTGTTTTATTTGATCGTTGCTGGAATTGCAAATGCAGGTCTTAACATGTGTCTGGTTATCATTTTTCATCTTGGCGTTGCAGGAGTTGCGATCGGAACGGTAATTTCACAGCTGATTTCAAGTATACTTGTGCTTCGATGTCTGTATCGATCAGAAACAAGTTACCAACTGCGTTTTTCAAAATTAAAGATTCAAAAGGAATATTTAAAACAGATTTTTCAGGTGGGAATTCCAGCAGGAATTCAAAGCACTGTTATTAATTTTTCTAATGTATTATTGCAGTCATCAGTGAATTCTTTTGGATCGATCGCAATGGCAGGATATACGGCAGCAAATAATATTTTTGGATTTTTGTATGTTACAGTGAATGCAGTGACACAGGCTTGCATGAGTTTTACCAGTCAGAACTATGGTGTTGGAAAATGGAAACGAATGGATCGTGTCTTGATCGACTGTCTGATCTTATCATTTGTTGCAATGATGATCTTGGGAAACAGCGCTTATTTCTTTGGTCCTAAACTCTTGACGATCTATACAAGTAATTCAAAAGTAATTCAATGTGGAATGGAAATCTTGTTATATACAACGGTTACGTATTTCCTCTGTGGATTTATGGATCTGTTTCCTGGAGCACTTCGTGGAATGGGGCGTTCTGGTGTGCCAATGATCCTTTCGATCATTGGGACAGTAGGAACAAGAATCGTATGGATTTTCTGGATCTTCCCGAATCATAGATCTTTGGATATTTTATTTATATCATATCCAGCATCCTGGATCATAACAATCGTATTACAGGTGATCTGTTATTACTTTGTGAGAAAACAATTATATGCAAAAATGAGAGCAGAAGCATAATAACAAACAGGCAGTACATTAACCAGAACTGGAAGAATGTACTGCCATTTTTTGTTGGAATCCTGTATATCGGAATTCTATTTTTCCTTTTTATGAATATGAACCTCAGGAATTGCTACATTATCATAGAGAATAGAGTGTTTTTCTTCTTTTTCCTGTTCTATTTCATCAATATGTTCCTCAATCTCATCAAAATCTTTTGTATGGATCTCGGGTATTGCAACATTTTCGCTTTTCATTTTATATTCTGATTTCTCACGGAGCTTATTTCGGATTGCTTCGCGTCTTTTTTTTCTTTTTCCAAACATTTTTCATCGTCTCCCTCTAGATTATAGAAAATTGATAAAGAACGTGATCACCAGACTATTTAAGAAGTCTGCAAATAAACTACCGATCAAAGGTACCAGAAGGTAAGCTTTGACGGATGGGACATAACGTTCACAGATTGCCTGCATATTCGCCATGGCGTTTGGCGTGGCACCCATTCCGAAACCACATACGCCAGAAGATAATACAGCGGCATCATAGTCTCTTCCCATGATATTAAATATTACAAAATAAGTAAATAAGAACATCAAAATAGTTTGTCCTGCAAGTAATGTGATCAGTGGAAGTGCAAGGTCTGCAAGCTGCCATAATTTTAAAGTGATCATGGCGATTCCTAAGAATAAAGATAGGCTGATACCACCAATATCATTGATCTCACCCATATAAATTGTAAATTGTCCAGAATATTCGCCGATGTTACGCATAAATGCAGCAGCAATCATGGCACCGATATAGATTGGGAATGTCATACCTGTCATGGAAAGCAATTTGGAAATGATCGTTCCGATCCCCATGGCGATGATCAGCTGGAACACGGCAGCTGGATACATACTTGTGTGACGTTCATGCTTTTTCTCTTCTTCAATTAACAGGCTGTTATCTTCAGGAATTGCAGTCTTTAAAAGATTTTTCTTCTCAATCAGACGTTTTCCAACGGGACCGCCCATGATACTTCCAGCGATCAATCCAAATGTAGCAGCAGCTGTACATAAAGTGCTGGCACCTTTAACACCAAAGTCTTCAAGAACAGGTCCAAATGCACCAGCGGTACCATGACCACCGATCATAGGGATAGAACCTGTACAGAGTCCAACCAAAGGACTGATCTGTAGTGCTTTGGACAGACCGACTGCAAGAAAGTTCTGGCATATGATCAACATGATCACAAGGATCAGGAAAATGATCAAAGATTTTCCACCACTTTTTAAGACTTTTAAGTTTGCCTGAAATCCAACAGATGTAAAGAAGAATACCATACAGACTTCTTTTAGAATATCATCAAAGGAAAATTCGGCAAATCCAGTTACATAACATACACAGGTAAAGATTGCAAAGATTACACCGCCGATCACAGGTGCAGGAATACAAAATCGTTCTAAGATCGCAATCCTATGTTTTAAAAAGTTTCCTAACATCAAAACGACTACGGCAACCGCAATCGTCTGATACATATCTAGTTGTATTGTCATTTATTTACACCACAGCGGTTAATTGCTTCCTTTCTCTGTATTTACTGTGATTCCATGTTGTTTATAATAGGCAGCAGCACCGTCATGGAATGGAATCGTGATACCCTCAACAGCAGTTGTCTCATCAAGAGAAATATCTACAGGTAGTGCATACTGAATCTGCTGTTGATTCTTAAACAGAATCTGTGTAATGTCTTTGACAGTATCTTCGGAAAGTTTATCACTTGCAAGAAGAACAGCTTTGACACCAACAGTTTTAATTTCTTTAGTCTGATTTACATATGTACCTGCAGGTATTGTATATTCTGTGTAAAATTTATAAGATTTCTTCAGACGAGAAACCCCTTTTTGATCAAGACTGACCAGACGAATCTTACACTGTTTTGACAGCTCATTGATCACAGTCGTCTGAACACCTGCGGTACAGAAAAATGCATCAATATCGCCAGATTTTAATTTCTTGGCGGCATCTGTATAATTCAGATTTACAGTATCAACAAGTCTTTTGTTTAATCCATAAGCATTTAAAATCTGCAACGCATTCTGTTCAGTTCCAGATTCTTCTTCACCAATGCAGACCTTTTTCCCTTCTAGATCATCCATAGACTGAATGTCTGAATCCGCAGGAACCACAATCTGACAGGCTTCTGTATAAAGGGAAGCAACAGCACGATATCCCTGATATTTCTTATCATTTTCAAAAATACCAGTGCGGTTATAAGCATCATTGATCAAATCCATTTGGGCAACAGCCATCTGAATGTAATCTTTAGATAACAGACGAAGATTTGCAGCAGAACCTGCAGTTGTTTTTACTTCAATGTTATATTTTTTACTCTTAGATGAGATAAGGTTGGCAAAAGTATCACCAAAAATCTGGTAAGTACCACCGATTCCAGCAGAACCAAAGCGGATTTTTCCAGAATTCATCTTACACCCAGTCAAGCATGTACTGATCATAATTGCGACAGCACAAAGTACCATAAGTTTCTTTTTCAAAATATCACCTCTCATTTTTTACCTTTCCTTATCTTTATTTTAACATTAAATTGTTATTTCGAATAGTTTTAGGGCAAAAAAATTATTCATGACCTTCGTTATATAGTTTTTGTATGTTTTTAGGAAGTTTATCAGGCAACATGGCATTTATAGCATCTTCATTACCATCTTTCATTGCTGTTTCATAATACCAGCACTTGAATTTTAAGAGGGAAAGAGTTTTTTGAAGTTCTTGGATTTCAGTTTCAACAGCTGATTTTCTGGTTTCAAATAATTCTTTCCTTTTTTCATAGCTTGCGCTGCCTTCAGATACCCAGAGAAAAAATTGCTTTATATCTTTGATCTCAAGACCGGATTTCTTCAGACATTCAATAATACGAAGCGCTTCCAATTCATTATCACTAAAATAACGGATGTTTCCTTTACGTTCCAGATTAGGGAAAAATCCTTCCTTGTCATAATACCTTAAGGTAGAAACAGGAAGATCAAACATTGTAGAGACTTGACCGATCGTGTACATAGAAAAACCTTCTTTCAAAAATATTCTTGACCTAAAGTTAACTTTAGGTTGTATGATATAAATATCATACACTATTGCTAGTGTATTTACAAGAAACCAGACAAGGAGAAAAATAGATGTATATTGAAAATATTAATGGTCCAGAAGATGTCAAGAAATTATCCGAGGATCAGTTAAATGTACTTGCAGAAGAAATTCGTGATGCATTATTAAAAAAATTAAGTAAGCATGGAGGTCATTTTGGACCGAATTTCGGTATGGTAGAAGCAACGATCGCCATGCATTATGTATTTGAATCGCCAAAAGACAAGATCGTATATGATGTTTCCCATCAATCTTATCCACACAAAATGTTGACTGGACGTAAGGATGCATTCTTATATGAAGAACATTATGATGATGTATCAGGATACAGTAATCCAGGAGAAAGTGAGCATGATCATTTCACAATTGGGCATACATCAACTTCTATAAGTCTTGCACTTGGACTTGCCAAAGCAAGAGACCTAAAAGAAGAAAATGGAAATGTGATCGCAGTGATCGGAGATGGATCTTTAAGTGGAGGGGAAGCATTAGAAGGTCTTGATTATGCCGCAGAATTAGGTGGAAATCTGATTATCGTAGTTAATGATAACGATATGTCGATCGCAGAAAACCACGGTGGATTATATGAGAATCTAAAAGCGCTTCGTGAAACAAACGGAGAATCTAAATGCAATCTATTCAAAGCCATGGGATTAGATTACATTTATGTCAAAGAAGGGAATAAAGTCGCTGATCTGATCGAAGCATTCAAACAGGTCAAAGATACAAAAAAAGCAGTTGTCGTTCATATTAATACGCAAAAAGGAAAAGGATATAAATTAGCTGAGGAACATAAAGAAGACTGGCATTACTGTGCGCCATTTGATGTGGAAACAGGAAAGCCTTTAGATTCTTTTGATGGTGAGGATTTCTCAAGTGTAACAGCACAATACCTGTTAAAGAAAATGAAAGAAGACAAGAAGGTTGTAGCGATCACTTCTGCAACACCAACAGTTATGGGATTTACAGAAGATAAACGTAAGGAAGCTGGAAAACAGTTTATCGATGTTGGGATCGCGGAAGAAACAGCAATGGCAATGGCGGCAGGAATCGCAGCAGGTGGTGGAAAACCGGTTTATGGAGTATATTCAACATTTGTACAGAGAACTTACGACCAGATCACACAGGATCTGTGCATCGATAGCAATGCAGCAACGATCGTGACTTTCTGGGGATCTGTTTATGGAATGAATGATGTTACTCATCTTGGATTACAGGATATTCCAATGATGAGCAATATTCCAAACTTAGTATACCTCGCACCAACAACAAAAGAAGAATATCTGGCAATGTTGGACTGGAGTATCGATCAGGATCAATATCCAGTCGCGATCAAGCTTCCAGGTGGAGAAATGACCTCTGACGGTAAAAAAATAACAAAAGATTTCAGTCAGTTAAACAAATATGAAGTCACAGAAAAAGGAAGCAAAGTTGCAGTCATTGGACTTGGAACATTCTACAATATGGGATGTGAAGTTGCAAAAGCAGTAGAAGAAAAGACAGGAACAAAAGCAACTGTGATAAATCCATATTATATTACTGGAATTGATGAAGTATTATTAGAAGATCTAAAGAAAGATCATGATGTAGTTATTACATTAGAAGATGGATTTTTAGAAGGAGGATTCGGAGAAAAGATTGCACGATTCTATGGGGATTCTGATGTGAAAGTGCTGAATTATGGCGTGAAGAAGGAATTGTTAGATCGATATGATGTTACCGAACTCCTTGAGAAGAATCATTTGACGGTTCAGCAGATTGTGGGGGATCTTAAAATTTAATTTGTATGAGTTGAAGGTCATCGAGTATTTAGAGAAAAAATGAAAGATAGCATGTGAGCAACACGAATTCCATTGACGGAGTTTTGACAGAACGCCTATTCGCTGGATCTCCTGCGATAACTCGCGTTGAAAGCTACTGAAACCAGTAGTCTTTGACGCTCAAACAATCGCCCGATCCAGCTGCGATTCCATCAAAACTCCTATGGAATTCGATCGTTGCTCACATGCTATCTTTCATTTTTTCTCTAAATACCTGAAGACTTTCAATCATAAAAATAAGAAGATTCAAGCGGATGGATGTATGTTAAACATTATTGTTTTTCAATTTTTGTAGTGGTAGACAAGAAGTTATAATAAATACCAATACAGTAAAACATACACATTCACTAGTGGTTTCGATAACTGAAATTATTGAATATTATAAAAATGGTTATATGTCGGCGACCGTAGGAACACGCCTGCACTTAGCGAGTGGATGATCGTAAGATCATTCAGGAGCTTAGTACAGCTGCGTAGTGAGTCGAGCGAGAGCGCGTCGCAGACATATAACCATTTTTATAATATTCCACCAATAATTTCCGTCATCAAACTACAAGTTACTCCCCAAAACTAATTCCAATAGTCTTAGCATCTTTGATCATCTGGCATTCTGGATCTACATACTTTAATTTTCCAGCAACTTCTGATAATGGAACTTTCTGAGTATCTCCATCAACGATACCAACCATATAGCCATACTCTTTATTAAGAATCAATTCAGCGGCATATGCTCCAACTCTTGTAGCAAGTACACGGTCGTAAGCACAAGGAGCGCCACCACGCTGTGTATGACCAGGAACGGTAACTCTGATTTCACGATTTGTTTTTTCTTCTAATGCAGCTGCAATCTCATAAGCAACGGAAGGATATCTTCTTTCTGCAAGTTTTGCTTTATACTGTTTCTTCTTTAACTTCGCATCTTCTTTTGAAATTGCACCTTCAGCAACTGCGATAATTGAGAATTTCTTTCCAGCTGCAAAGCGGTTTTCTACAACTTCGGCTACTTTATCAATATCATAAGGAATTTCAGGCAGCAGGATTACGTCAGCTCCACCGGCAATTCCTGATTGCAGGGTAACATGTCCGACTTTATGCCCCATAACCTCGATGATAAATACACGGCTGTGAGAAGAAGCTGTTGTATGAATTCGGTCGATTGTATCAGTTGCAATATCAACGGCACTCTGGAATCCGAATGTCATTTCAGTACCCCAAAGATCATTGTCAATTGTCTTTGGAAGTGTTACAACATTTAAACCTTCTTCACGAAGTAAATTTGCAGTTTTGTGAGTTCCATTTCCACCAAGAACCACAAGACAGTCTAATTTATATTTGCGGTAATTACTTTTCATTGCCTCGACTTTATCAAGACCGTTTTCATCAGGAATACGCATCTTTTTGAATGGCTGTCTGGAAGTTCCAAGAATTGTACCTCCGCGGTTTAAAATTCCAGAAAAATCATCTGGTGTCATACGATCAGCGATATCGTAGATCAGACCTTTATATCCATCGCGGAAACCATAGATCTCCAGATCATTTCTCTTTACACTTAAACCTTTTACTACACCACGCATGGCAGCATTCAATGCCTGACAGTCGCCGCCACTAGTTAAAATTCCAATTCTTAACATGGGTTGTTTACCTCCGGATCATTTTTTAAAAATAAATTAACATAAACTAACTGTTATTTTACCATATAATTATATGCAAAAAAACATAAAATCTAGTAAACAAAATGTTAAAAAAATGTAAAATAGGATTTTGATAAGGTTAGAAAAAGTTCATTGAAAATAAATAAAAAACCAGATAATATAAGTATAGAAAGCCACATATGTAATGTGGGTATGTTCACAACGGAGGGAATCAGATGAAAAGTGATCGTTTTTTAATAAAAGTAGCAGAACTTTATTACCGCGACGGCTTATCGCAGCAAGAGATTGCGAAGAAATTACATACATCAAGAACCAGCATTTCAAGAGCACTGATTCAGGCACGTAATGAAGGGTATGTTCAGATCAGAATTCAGTATCCAGAGCAAAGTGATCTTGGATTGGAACGTGAATTAGAAGAAAAATATGGTCTGACAGAAGCATTGATTGCAGTCCCAGCGTATGATCAGTCATCCGATCAAGAAGTAGCATTTCAGGCGGTAGATTATATTTTGAGAGTCTTAAAGAAAAATATGGTGCTTGGAATGACATGGGGAAGAGCCATGCATGGATTTGTAGAACAGTTGTCCAAGGATGAACGGCTTAGATCCATGTCCTTTCAGAATGTAAAAGTGGTTCCATTTCTTGGAACACCGGGAGTGACTCAGTTAGATTCGTGGGATGCAACGACATATTCGAATACACTTGCAACGAAAGTGGGGAATTTATTGCATTGTGCAAGTTATAATCTGTCAGCGCCAATGTATGTAGATGGAGCGAAAGAAAAGGAATTGATCGAAAGTATTGATGAGATTGCCAAAGTTCTTCATATGGCAGAGACAGCAGACATTGCATTAATAGGAATCGGATCAATGCAGAATGATTCTTCGATCATTAAGACAGGAATACGGACAGAAGAAGAGTACAAAGAATTGATGAGAAAAGGTGCAGTCGGAGAAATCGTTGGAAGAATTTATGATAAGAATGGTCAGACGGTTGATGAAGATCTGCAAAGAAAAATGATCGGAATTTCTTTAGATAAGATCGCAAAGATTCCAGTCAGGATTGGAATGTCTTATGGAAAAGATAAGATCGAAGCAATTAAAGGTGCGATCACAGGTGGATTAATAAATGTGTTAATTACAGATGTGCCGACGGCAGAACTATTATTAAAATAATCTAGAGAAAAATATGAAGCAGATATGCAAAGAAATGGGCATATCTGCTTTTTTCTTTGCCAAAAACCTTGTAAATCCGTACTTTTTTCATGATGAAAGAATAAAAAATAAAAAAGTGTATTGACAAATAAAAATGAGGAATCTATAATGAACGTATCAAATGACAAGGTACATGGTCAAATGACCACGCAACGCAAACAGAAAGGAAAAGGAATAAGCTATGAAGACAAAAGCAGTCAGACTTTATGGAGAATCAGATTTAAGATTAGAAGAATTTGACATGGGAGAACTAAAAGACGATGAGATCTTAATGGAATTGATCACAGATAGTGTCTGCATGTCTACTTACAAAGAATCCATTCAGGGAGCAAAACATCAGAGAGTCAATGATGATATCAGCGAACATCCAATTATCGTAGGACATGAATGTGCAGGAATCATTCGTGAAGTTGGAGCAAAATGGAAAGATAAATATAAAGTTGGAGCAAAATACACGATGCAGCCAGCGTTGAATATCGAAGGTTCCATGGCAGCGATCGGATATTCTTATGAATACTGCGGAGGAGCAGCAACATTTATTAAAGTTCCATCCATTGTAATGGAGAAAGACTGCTTATTACCATTTGATGAAAACAGTGCATATTTTGAAGCATCACTGGCAGAACCGATGAGCTGTATCATTGGAGCATTTCATTCTATGTATCACAGCGAACGTGGTGTTTACGAACATAAGATGGGAATCGTAGAAGGTGGAAAGAGTGCACTTCTTGCAAGCTGCGGACCAATGGGATTAGGAGCGATCAGTTACATGTTAAATTGTGACCGCAAGCCATCTCTGCTGGTGATCACAGATATTGATGAAGCAAGATTAAAAAGAGCAAGCGAATTATTTACAGAAGAATATGCAAAAGAACGAGGCGTTGAAATTCATTTTGTAAATACAGCGAAAGTTGATGATCCAGTAAAAGCCTTAAGAGATTTAACTGGTGGAACAGGATTTGATGATGTATCTGTATATGCGCCAGTCAGACCAGTGATCGAGATGGCAGATGAGATCTTAGGATTTGATGGATGCTTAAATTTCTTCGCAGGGCCGGTTGATCCAAAATTATCTGCAATGTTTAACTTCTTTGACGTACATTACAAGATGCACCATCTGGTAGGATCAAGCGGTGGAAATACCGATGATATGAGAGAATGTTTAAAACTTGCCGGAGAGGGAAGATTAGAGCCAGCTGTTATGATCACACATATCGGGGGAATTGATGCACAGATCGATACTGTATTGAATCTGCCAAAGATCCCAGGAGGAAAGAAACTGATCTATCTTGGAAAGAATCTTGAATTAACAGCAATTGATGATTTTGAAGAAAAAGGAAAAACAGACGATCGATTTAAAGAATTAGCTAAGATCACAAAAGAACACAATGGTTTATGGTCCAAAGAAGCAGAAGATTATCTGTTAGCGAATTTTTAAGAATGAATGATAGAAAATAATACAATGGATTTTAGGAGGATATGAGAGATGTTAGTAAACAGCAAAAAGATGTTAGAAGAAGCCAAAGCAGGACATTACGCAGTACCAGCTGCCAATATTGTAAACCTTGAGAATATCAAAGGTGTCATTGAGGCAGCCGAAGAAACAAAACACCCACTGATGGTGTGTCTCGCAGAGGTACATACACCGACATTAGGCATTGAAGAAGCCGCAGCGATCGTAAAATATTATGCCCAAAAAAGTAACCAAGATATCGCGCTTCATTATGATCATGGATTTACGATCGACTTGGTTAAGAAAGCCATTGATGCCGGATTTACCTCTGTTATGATTGATGGATCAAGCCTTCCATTTGAAGAAAACGTGGCCAAGACAAAAGAGATCGTAGCGTACGCACATGAAAGAAATGTGACAGTAGAAGCTGAGATTGGACACGTAGGAGAAGGAGACAGCTATCATGTTGAAGGAAATACAATGTTAACAACACCAGAAGAAGCAAAGAAATTTGTGGAACTGACAGATGTTGACTCCCTTGCAGTCTCTATCGGAACAGCTCATGGAGAATACAAAGGAACACCACATCTTAATTTTGAGAGATTACAGGAAATCGCAGCAGAGGTTTCTGTACCATTGGTACTTCATGGAGGATCTGGTTCAGGAGATGAGAACTTATCCAAAGCAGTGGAACTTGGAATCTGTAAAGTAAATATCTGTACAGATTTATTAAATGCAGCAAGAGATAATACAAAAGATGGATACGCTGAAAGAAGCTATTATGACAGTGTAACACTTGCAAAAGACGGAATTAAAGATTGTTTAAAACATTACTACGAAGTATTCCATACAAAATAAGAAGAAATCCCCAAAACATACAATTTCTATATTGACGAACCGCCATTTCAAGTGTTAAGATAACTTAGTATGATAAAAGCGAAGAAGGAGACAGTACTTCTATCATGAACGCAGGAGCGAGTCCGGGGCGGTGGAAGCCGGATGTTAGTAAGATAAGAAGGAAGATCACTCCCAAGCTGCAGGCTGAATGAAGTAAGCTGTGCCGGTATCCTCCGTTAACGGGATAACATATGATAGTATGTGAAATAGGTGGTTTAGAAGCAACGGTGTTGTCCTATTTTTAGGACGGCACCTTTTTTATTTCCTATTTCATTAGATTTTCTAAGAAGTAAAAGGAGAGATGAAGATGTACAAGAAAGTATCATCTGACATGAACTTTGTCGATCGAGAGAAAGAGACCGTAAAGTTCTGGAAAGAAAACGAAATTTTTGAAAAGAGTATCGAAGAAAGAAAAGACGATCCGACATATACATTCTATGACGGACCACCAACAGCCAATGGTAAACCACATATCGGACACGTTTTAACTCGTGTTATCAAAGATATGATCCCTCGTTACCAGACAATGAAAGGTCACAAGATCATTCGTAAAGCTGGATGGGATACACACGGACTTCCAGTCGAACTTGAAGTTGAGAAGATGTTAGGTCTTGATGGAAAAGAACAGATCGAAGAATACGGTATGGAACCATTCATCAAGAAATGTAAAGAAAGCGTTTGGAAATACAAAGGTATGTGGGAAGATTTCTCAGATACAGTAGGTTTCTGGGCTGATATGGAGAACCCATACATCACATACGATAATAACTTTATCGAATCTGTATGGTGGGCATTAAAACAGATCTGGGATAAAGGATTACTTTACAAAGGATTTAAGATCGTACCTTACTGCCCACGTTGTGGAACACCATTATCAGCACAGGAAGTGGCACAGGGATACAAAGATGTCAAAGAACGTTCAGCGATCGTTCGCTTTAAATTAGTAGATGAAGATGCATATTTCCTTGCATGGACAACAACACCATGGACACTTCCATCTAATATCGGTCTTTGCGTAAACCCAGAAGAAACATACGCAAAAGTAAAAGCTGCAGATGGATATGTATACTATATGGCAGAAGCACTGCTTGATACAGTTCTTGGAAGATTAGCAGATGAAGAAGCAGGAACACCTGCATATGAAGTCTTAGAAACATACAAAGGAAAAGACTTAGAATACAAAGAATACGAACCATTATATGACTGTGCAGCAAAAGTTGCAGAGAAACAGCACAAGAAAGCATTCTATGTAACATGTGATGGATATGTAACATTAACAGATGGTACAGGTATCGTTCATATCGCACCAGCATTTGGTGAAGACGATGCGAAAGTCGGACGCAAATATGAGATGCCTTTTGTACAGTTAGTAGACGAACGCGGTAATATGTCAGAAGAAACACCATTTGCCGGATTATTTGTTAAGAAAGCAGATCCAGAAGTCTTAAAAGATTTAGAGAGCCGTGGATTATTATATGATGCTCCAAAATTCGAGCATAGCTACCCACACTGCTGGCGTTGTGACACACCACTGATCTACTATGCAAGAGAATCTTGGTTCATCAAGATGACAGATGTAAAAGATCAGCTGATCGCAAATAACAATACAGTTAACTGGGTACCAAAGAGCATCGGTAAAGGACGTTTTGGAGACTGGTTAGAGAACGTACAGGATTGGGGAATCTCAAGAAACCGTTATTGGGGAACTCCATTAAATATCTGGGAATGTGAATGTGGACATCAGCATTCAATCGGTTCTATCGAAGAATTAAAGAGTATGTCTGATAACTGTCCAGACGATATTGAACTTCACCGTCCATATATCGACCAGGTAACAATTAAGTGTCCACATTGTGGAAAACCAATGCATCGTGTAGAAGAAGTAATCGACTGCTGGTTCGATTCAGGATCTATGCCTTTCGCACAGTGGCATTACCCATTTGAGAATAAGGAAATCTTCGAAGATAACTTCCCAGCAAACTTTATCTCAGAAGCTGTAGACCAGACTCGTGGATGGTTCTACTCCTTAATGGCAATTTCAACTTTATTATTTAATAAAGCACCATATAAAAACGTTGTCGTATTAGGACACGTTCAGGATGAAAACGGACAGAAGATGAGTAAGTCCAAAGGAAATGCAGTTGATCCATTCGATGCATTAGAAGAGCATGGAGCAGATGCGATCCGTTGGTATTTCTATACAAATAGTGCTCCATGGCTGCCAAACCGTTTCCATGCAAAAGCCGTTACAGAAGGACAGCGTAAATTCATGGGAACATTATGGAATACTTATGCATTCTACACATTATACGCTGAGATCGACCAGTTTGATCCAACAAAACATGCGTTAGAATATGACAAGTTATCTGTAATGGATAAATGGCTGTTATCTAAGATGAACACAATGGTCAAATCTGTGGATGATAACTTAGGAAACTACAGAATCCCAGAAGCTGCAAGAGCATTACAGGAATTTGTAGATGATATGAGTAACTGGTATGTAAGACGCTGCCGTGACCGTTTCTGGGCAAAAGGAATGGAACAGGATAAGGTAAATGCATATATGACTTTATACACAGCATTAGTTACTGTATGTAAAGCAGCAGCCCCAATGATCCCATTCATGACAGAAGAGATTTACCAGAACATCGTAAGAAGTGTTGATGCATCTGCAAAAGAAAGTATCCACTTATGCGACTTCCCTGTATACAATGCAGAACAGGTAGATGAGAAATTAGAAGCAGATATGGATCTCGTATTAAAGATCGTCGTATTAGGACGTGCATGCCGTAATGGAGCAGCAATCAAGAACCGTCAGCCAATCGGACAGATGTATGTAAAAGCAGAAGCATCTCTGCCAGATTATGACGAAGCGATCATCTTAGACGAGTTAAATGTAAAGAACATCACATTTACAGATGACGTATCAAACTTCACAACATACAACTTCAAACCACAGTTAAAGACTGTAGGACCAAAATACGGTAAATTAGTTGGAGGAATCAGAAACTACTTAGCAGCAGTTGATGGAAATGAAGCGAAAGCTCAGTTAGACTCTAAGGGAGTATTAACATTTGAAGTTGATGGAACACCAGTAGAATTAGCAGAAGAAGATCTGTTGATCGAAATGGTAAAACAGGAAGGATTCGTAACAGAAGCAGACAACGGAGTGACAGTTGTACTTGATACAAACTTATCCGAAGAACTGTTAGAAGAAGGATTCGTCCGTGAAGTAGTCAGCAAGATCCAGTCTATGAGAAAAGAAGCAGGATTTGAAGTAACAGATCATATCACATTCTCTTACAAAGGATCAGACAAAGCCGCAGACATCATCGGAAGAAACGAAGCAGCGATTGCTGGAGACGTTTTAGCGGATGAAGTGAAAGCCGGAGAAGTTGCTGGATATGAAAAAGAATGGAACATCAATGGTGAGAAAGTTACTTTAGGTGTTGAAAAAAGATAATTTCATATAATGATGAGAGTGTCAATAAGTATAAATTGCTTATTTGTGCAAGCACAAACGCAATTTATACTTTTGACACTTACATCATATAACGAAGAAAATATAAAAAAAATCAGCTGTAGAAAGTTTTACAGCTGATTTTTTTGCTATTATTTATGAAATTTTCTTTGAAAGTGAAATCACATTAAGACCATGTTCTTCCAGAAAGATATTAATATCAATGAGATTCCATTTTTCATTATTAATATGCATCATGATCGCTGCATCCCTTGGGACTTTTGCATAAAGTTCTCCTAACTGAGCGGTCCGAAGAGCATGCTGCGTCGTTTTCAGATCCATGTGAGCCCCAAGACACAAAGCAAGCAGATAATCTCTGGAAGGATGAGGTTTCGTTCCATTTAAGATTACATGGGCATAGCTTTGTGATATCCCACTGTTTTTGATGATCTGCGAAATTTTCAGGTCATGCTTTGCAATATAAACAGAGAAAAAATCCTGCAGGCTTGGTAACTGCTGAAGATTCTTAAGATAATCCGAAAAATTCTCCAAAGAAGTAGATTGTAATTGTTGATCTAAATGATCGGTTAATTGATCCTGCATATGTAAATATCCTTTCTCTCTTTGTGCTTATAATAAACGATCATTGCCCCTTCTTTAAGGAAATTGCTGCAAATACAGCACAGATCAGACACCAGGCAGCCCATACATTTAAATCTGCATAACTTCCTGCCATAGTAAATCCGCAAAGTGCACCAAGTGCAAATAAAACGATCAGTGCGATATTACCGCCCTTTGAACCATTTCTTGTAGCAATAGAAACAATTCCACCAGCCAATAAAATGATCGCAACGATCAATCCGGCAGAACCGCCACTTTCCCCATTTTCTGCTAAAGAATTTGAAATTCCAGCAGCACAAGACTGAAATATAACAAAAGCAAAAAGTACAATTGAGATGATTCCAGAAACTAATTTCCAAGTTTTCATATGTAATTCCTCCCTTCTATATGAACAATAATAAGAGTAGCAAATATTCATATAGAAATGTTTCGCTGACAGCGTAAATTTTTACTGTCAGTGATAAAGAACCTACCATATGATTTCTTCGATCAGTAGCATAAAGACCATAAGAATGACCAAAATCCCCAAAGAAATCAGACACTGCAGAACAATTCGAAGTACAAAAGGGAGAGAATGACCCAGAAAAGATCTGGTTCGGATATTTTTGTAGTTAAAATTATAAAAAATAAGGCTGAGCAGCATCAGAAATACAAAAAAACGTTCATGCCATAGTTGCAGTCCAGTTAGAGGAAGTCCGTTTTTGGCATTTGTGAAATCTGAAGTCATACTACAGTAAAGAAAAGAGAGATACCCGAAGAATGCCAAGATCATTTTCCACAGCTTTCCAGTACGAAATCCTGGAATATCAGAATGTATCGAAGAAAGCGTAAATCCAGGTTTTCCAATATCAGAGGAAATATTATCGTGTAAAGCTGTCTTAAGTTCCTCAACCGTCTGGAAACGTTCCTCAGGATTCCATCGAATACATTTTGAAATGACGGAACGATATCTGTCATCAGCCAATTGATGTTTTGGATATTCTCCTGTCAATAAGCGGTTAAAAATAATCCCCAATGCATAAATATCAGATCGGGCATCAGACTGCCCAAATCCATACTGTTCTGGAGGGGCATATTCTTTCGTTCCAAGCAATTCGGTATCTTGTTCCTGCCCAGATTCATAATATCTGGCAGTATCGAAATCCACGATATAGACAAGATTTTCACTGGTCAAAATGATGTTCGATAATTTCAGATCACGATGAATGATCGGTGGAGTCAGAGCATGAAGTGATTTTAACACATCACAAAGCTTACGCATGATCGCAAGAGCATCCGAATAGACCAGTGTTGTCTGTTCCTCAAGCAGCTGTTCCAAAGTTTGTCCATGAATATAATCTTCGATCAGGATCAAGGAATCATTTTCAAGGATCAGGTCATGGATGATTGGAATTCCGGGGATTTGTAAGTCCCTCAACTGTTTATAAACATCCAAAGAAAATCTGGATAAAACTTTCTTAACGAAAATCTCACCAGACAGTTTGTGTTTAACTAAATATATATGATTGTGATTTCCAAGAGTCGTCAGTTCCTCATAGCAGGATAGACGATATTCTTCTTCTAAAGTCATGTGTTAGGATTCCTTTTGGTTTATGTAATATGTCGTTGAATAATTGTTATATAATGATGAGAGTGTCAAAAGTAAATTTTGCCACTCTCTGATGTATCCGGATTGCTTCATTGCTACGTAATTTCGCAATCCCCGAACACCTCGAACTCCCATAAAATGGTGTGTTCACACCATTTTATTCCGTTCTCGTTGTTCGGCGTGTCAATAAGTATAAATTGCTTATTTGTGCAAGCACAAACGCAATTTATACTTTTGACACTTACATCATATAATTAGTTTAACATAGGTTGATTGTGGAGGAAAGATGTAGAGAAGATGGATTGAAGATAGTAGGATTACATGAGGTTTGATTAAACAAAATGAGTATTGAAAACATGAAATAACTATAGTATACTAAAAATAAATAAAATATGTGGAATAAACTGGAAAATACTTGCTGATATTTGTAAAATAATGTAAACTAAAAATATGATGAGTCTAGATTAAAATTAACAATGCAGATCTGCAGATTTAAACGCACACAGACCTTTTTAGTTTACAGGCAAAGGAGGCAGGCATGAGACAGAAAGATAAAGTAGAGAAATTATTAGAAGATTATCCAGACGTATTTGCAGATATTATCAATGTGCTGATCTATGATGGAAAACAGGTCATAAGTCCAAAGCAGCTATCAGAGACTAAAGTAAGATCACAATACAAAGCAGCAGACAGTATCCTGCATGAGCAGGAAAGAGATATACTGAAAGTGTGGAAAAAAGGAAAAGATCACAAAGTGATCTTCGGGATAGAAAACCAGACGAGTACAGATAAACAAATGTCATTTCGAATAATGGGATATGATGGAGCAAGTTATCGATCACAATTAAATGATGATGAAGATAAGAAAGAGTTATGTGAAGTAGTAACTTTGATCTTATATTTCGGCAATGGGCACTGGGATACATCGAAAGAACTTAGAGACACGTTTGCAAAGAAGGGTAATGTAGAAAAATATGCGAATAATTATAAGCTGAATGTATTTGAAATAGCATATCTGACGGAAGAACAGATTAAGATGTTTCAAAGTGATTTTGGAATTATTGCGGATTATTTTGTGAAGAGAAGGAAAGGGTATAAAACCATTGAAAATCATAAACCAATTAAACATGTAGATGAGATGCTAAAATTTATGAGGATTTTTGCAGAAGATGAAAGATTTCTGCAGTTGGATATAAAGAAAGATGGGAAAGGAGAAGTTACAATGTGTACAATATTAGATAATGCAATTAACAAAGGAATTGAGCAAGGAATCGAGCGTGGAATTACACAAGGAGAAAATCTTAAACTAATTATGCAAGTTCAAAAGAAAATGAAAAAAGGAGATTCAATAACAAAAATAGCCGATGATCTTGTAGAAGATGAATTCGTGATTTCACCAATATATAAGATGGTAAAAGAATATCCAGAAGATACAGAGAAAGATATTTATCATAGATTAAATTAAAGTGATAAAATAACTCAAATTAATTAAACAGGATCTAAAATAGAATGTAAAATATTTTAGATCCTATTTCACTTTTAAGAAGATGATTTAAGATTCTCGAATAAACTAAAAAAATGTGATAGAATCTGAAATAAAAGGAGAGATTTGTATGAAAACAAGACAACAGGCAATCACTTACGGACTGACTTTCCCACACACATATGTAGAATCTCCATTCAAAGATCCTAATTGGGAATTAGTAAGGGTAAAAGGAAGTAAAAAAGCTTTCTTATGGGTCTATGAAAAAGATGGTTATATCAATCTGAATATCAAAGTAGATCCAGAATGGAGAGAATTCTGGAGAGAGGCCTACGATGCCGTAATTCCAGGATATCATCAGAATAAAAAATATTGGAACACGATCATCTTAGATGGGACCATTCCAGAAAAAGACATTAAAAAAATGATCAAAGAAAGCTACGATATCATCACGGACAGTCCGACAAAAAGAATCTACGAAGCAGTCAAACAAATTCCAAAAGGGCATGTGGCAACCTATGGACAAGTAGCAGCCATGGCAGGAAATCCAAAGATGTCACGAGCAGTAGGAAATGCCCTGCATAAGAATCCAGATCCAGAGAATATACCATGTTTTCGAGTCGTCAATGCAAAAGGAGAACTAGCGGGAGCCTTTGCGTTTGGAGGAGAAGGAAAACAGGCGAAATTGTTAGAAGAAGATGGAGTTGTGGTTGTTGATGGGAAGGTTGATCTGGATGTGTATGGGATGTAAAGAAAGATGGGAAAGGAGAAGTTACAATGTGTACAATATTAGATAATGCAATTAACAAAGGAATTGAGCAAGGAATCGAGCGTGGAATTACACAAGGAGAAAATCTTAAACTAATTATGCAAGTTCAAAAGAAAATGAAAAAAGGAGATTCAATAACAAAAATAGCCGATGATCTTGTAGAAGATGAAATCGTGATTTTGCCAATATATAAAATGGTAAAAGAATATCCAGAAGATACAGAGAAGGATATTTATCAGAGATTAAATTAAGAGTAAAAAGAATTTATAATAACATGTAGGAACACGAACAAAAGGAAAAACACCATGAACTATCTTTTACACTGCATAATCATAGAAATATTTATGGCAATCTACTGCTATCGATTTGGAAGTATTGCATTTCATGTGCCACAAAAAAATAAAAAATATCTCGCAATGACAGTAATTACAAAGTCATGTCTGTACAATGTTATAACGCTATATCTATGTTACATATCAGTTATAGAGAATACATACAGATATGGGTTGCTGAACATTTTTTGTATTGTAGTGATATTTGCAATATATAAATTGATTACAGGATTAGATTATATAAGAATTATTATAGGTACGATGCTAATCGATACGTTTTGTGGAATTACGATTGTTGTACCATATACATTTATATATTCAGTTGCCAATAAAGATTTTAGTTTTGATCGTAATTTTGAAGCAGATTTAGGAATTTATACAATAGTAGCAATTCTCTTAATTATTTGTGTTGGATATCTGATGGATCGGTGTATTGTAAGAAGATTTTTACGAAATTTTGCGATTTGTAAGATTCCATTTCAAAATTTGTTTAGAATTATATGTATTATTGGATTTGTGTGGACAATGTATACTTATTCTGTTCAGGAAAGATCATCTATTACATGGCTGTATGTGGCAGTCCAAATAATTTTGGCACTAGGATTATTGTATATTACATCATGGTTTTACCGTTGGAGAAAAGATCGAAGAATTCGGATGGAGAATGAACAGTTAAACTATGAAAATAAAGTCATGAAAGAATATTGTGAAACATTAGAAAAACAAATGGAGACAATGGAACAGTTTCAGAATGATATTGTGAAGCAGATGGAAGAAGTAGAAGAGATTGCGAAAGAAGCAGAAGACGATAAAGAAATTAAACAGTATGCGGAAGAATTAAAGAAGACGTATGAAGCAATTCATCAGCAGTTAAAAGGAAATTAAATAATGTGATTTAGAGTGTTTAAAAGGCATGATTTCTGAGAAAAGAGGCTTGGAGATTGTGCCTTTTTTGTATGGATGGAAATGATGCATAAATAGACAAGAATAAGACATAAGAGGACAAAATATTTAGAGGTATCAATGATAAAATAAAACTGAAAAACAAAAGAAAATATAAGGGATTATAACATATGAATAAGAACATACTTGTAAAGAAAGCAAATAAAAAACAACTAATTATACTATTTATAATCGTAGCAGCAATAGCAAGCATTTCGTATTCTAAATTTTGTTCAAAAAAAGCAGAAAAAACAAAAGACGATACAGAAAAACAAACGATTGATCTAAATTCGAAAGAATATGATATGTCTCGAAATAAAGAATACATAGAGGATTTGTTTTCTGCACAGAAAGTTAAAAAGTGGAAGAAGTTGACGTTATTAGAGAAGCGAGTGCGACTCGAATATATTATAAAAAATCAATGTGTAAAATTAGGCATGGAAACCGTTCCGCCATTGATCCTTTCAGAAACTCAAGATAGTGATAGTGAGACAGCAACAATCGTTGCACAATATTCAAAAACAGAAGATTGTATCAGGATTAATCTGGACTATGTAAATAATTATCCAAGAACTTCTATGAGTGCACTGTGCCATGAAATGAGACATCGGTATCAAGTAATGCAAGTATCGCTTTATGATAAGTTGAAGAAAGACAAGAAATATAAAGATTATATGAATATGGAAATGTTTGAGGATATTAAGACTTATGAAAAGGATATAAAGAATTATAAGACAGATTATATCGATTCACAGGAAGAATATAGGCAGCAAGAAGTGGAGAAAGATGCAAATGAGTATGTGGGTCATCAGATGTCGGAATATTTGAGGTTTTTGGTGAAGTAGTAGTTGAATAAGAGGAAACAAAGAAATTTTAAATACGAGGACAAAAATATGTCTAATACAATTCAAGTAACAACAGCAACTCTGAAAAATAAAGCAAATGAATTAAAGAGCTTAAATTCAAAATTCAAATCTCAGGTAGAAAATTTGAAATCAGCAGAAAGCTCTTTAAACGGAATGTGGGAAGGTGAAGCAAAAACAGCGTTTCATAAAGCCTTTACACAGGATATTACACAGATGCATAACTTCTATAATGCAATTGAACAGTATGTGCAGAAGTTAGATCAGATTGCAACAGCTTATGAACAGGCAGAGAAGAAGAACATAGCCACAGCGACAACAAGAAAGTATAAATAGAGATTAAGGAAGCGAGGGAAAACATTATGCCAGATATTATTAAAGTAAGTACATCAAAATTAACAAGCACAGCAAATTCATTTCAGGCGACTGGAAATCAGATCAAATCAATCACAAATCAGATGACAACATTAGTAAACTCCTTAAATGGAAGTGTATGGAGTGATGAAGCAGCAAGTGCATATAAGAAAAAATTTGGACAGCTTCAGGATGATATCAATCGAATGATCAAAATGGTAAATGAACATGTCACAGATTTAAATGAAATGGCAAGAGAGTATGAAAAAACACAGACAGCCAATACAAATCTGGCAAATTCTTTATCAGGAGATGTGATTATTTAAGATTTTAAGATCATGAGTGGAGTACAGAGGTTTTTCTGTACTCCCTATTATTACTATGAAGTAAAATGGCAGGTGAAAACGATTGATAAATAAAAGAATAAAAAATATCCTTTGGCTGTTAGTCATAGCATTTATGATCACAATAAATATAACACCATCTGATGTTAAGGCGCGGGATGCGGGAGTAGAAAAAGCAAAAAACAGTATCGTAAAAATATATACAGGAACTCAAAGCAATACAGGAAACTTTAGCAAACAAAAGAGTGGAAATGGATTTATCATTGCCAAGACAGACGGACGCAATTATATAGTGACAAGTCATGATGTGATCAATACAAGCAAAAAAAGTGACAAGGTTATAAAAGTTGTGGTACGTGGAGATACAACCGTAGAAGCACAGCTTCTAACAGAAAGCGTACAACAAAATTATGCAATTCTGGTCGTGGAAGAAGGATTAGAGAACAAAGGAACTCTCGGAATCAAAGATCAGATGGAAAAAACGAATCCAGTTTATGTATTAGGTTTTGATGAACAGACAGGAATAAAATATGAGAAAAATAATGTAAAAATGGTCAAAGGAAATTCAGATGATCTTTATGAGTATCAAATAAAATTAACCAAGAATCTTAAAATAGAACAAGGTGCTGCTGTGATAGATTCCAAAGGGTATCTTGTAGGTATTTATAATGGAATCAAGAATTCGAAAGAATCACTAACAGCACAAATTACACCAGCAAGTGAACTAAAAGAAATCCTAAAAAGTTTTAATATATCATTTGCAACCGACCAGACGAATCAGATTGATCATAACTTTGAAGAAACATTAAAAAGATGCCAGAAAAAAGTAAATGATTCCAAATACAAAGATAACTCAAAACAAAAGTTAGAGTCAGTGATCCTGCAGATTGATACAGCACAAAGTAATGGAACACTGAGTGCAGCGCAAAAACAGACTTATACAAAACAATTAAAAACAGCAGAGAAACAGCCAAAAGAAAAGATGACAACATCCCGTAAAGTTATTTATGCATTGTTGATCGTCATTGCCGGACTGGGACTATGGTTCTTCCGTTTGATTGGACAGATGTCTGAATTCTCAGAAGAAGCAAATGAAAATTATGATGGCAGAGAAGAAGAGGTAAGATCAGAACCAATTGTAGAAGAAAAGTATAAGAAAACAGCATATTTAGAAGTAAAAGATATACATAAGATTCTTAGAATTGACAAAGATGAATTCTATATCGGAAAGAAAGATACAATGGATCTGGTATTAGATGGAATATCCACCATCAGCAGGTGCCATGCATTGATTACGTTTGATGGCAACGATTATTATATTGAAGATCAAGGATCATCAAATGGAACATTTGTAAATGGAAGAGAATTAGAAGAAGGAAGAAAGAAAAAACTATCTTCTGGAGATGTCATAATGCTTGCAGAAGTCACAATGATTTTTGAGGAGAAATAAAGGTGAAGTACAAAGTAGATTTTATAAGTCATCGAGGAAAGATACGAGCCAAAAATGAAGATAATGCATACATAAACGGAAGATACAGAGAAGACGTTGAAGAATCCATATGGCAATACAAAGAAGAGTTTTTGGATAATGCATTACTGGCGGTGTTTGATGGTGTTGGTGGAGAAAGAGGAGGTGAAACGGCATCAAAAATAGCAGCCCAGACAATGGATGAATATAACAACGGATGTTTTACAAAAAATATCATGGATTATATTTATGAGGTCAACTTTCGTATAAGCACTAATACCAATCGAAAGATGGCAACAACGTATGCAGCAGTATCAATCGAAGATAACATATATCATTTTAGTAATATTGGAGACAGCAAAGGATATCTCTGCCGAAACGGAAAGCTTCGAAAGATGACAAAAGATCATAATACAGTACAGCTTCTTGTAGAGGAAGGATTACTAACAGAAGAACAGGCAAAAAAACATCCACAGAGACATGTGATCTATCAGGCTTTAGGAATGCAGGAAGAAGATATAGAACCAGAACCTTATATTTCAGAAAAGCAAAACGCACAGGAAGGAGATCTGTTACTGCTGTGTACAGATGGCGTTACAGATATGATCACAGAGGCAGAAATCGAGGAAATATTACTAGATAAGATGATTCAAAATAAGGCAAAGATTATTGTGGATAGAGCTATGGAGAAGGGAGGAAAGGATAATATAACTGCTTTGATAGTAGAAGTAAAAGAAGATTAAATTGAGCATAGGCTGTCACAAAAGTGGCAGCTTTTTTGGTTATAAGATATGCCTACATAAATAGACAAAAATCTGTAATAACACGACAAAAATATAAAAACTTTAAATGATAAAATAAAAATATGAGAATTAGAAAAAGATGAAAAAGGGAGGAGAAAAGATATGAAGAAAAGATTATTTTATGTTTTAAGTTTGGCAATAATTGTTCTAAATATTGTACCGGTAGCAAAGGTATATGCGGCAGAAACAAAATTTGAATGGGTAAATCAGGAAGGAGCATTAGAAGAAGATGGAGATTTCTGGACATGGGGATATAATTGTGGGCAAATTGAAGATGCAGGATATTCAGGAGAAACAAAGAAAATAATGAGAGGAGTAAAAAAGGTTATTGGTTTAGGTCAATACAATACTATCGCATTGAAAAAAAACGGGGATGTTTTGACATGGGGAAGTTGGAACCAATGGGGAGCATTAGGAAATGGAAGTAATAAAAGTAGTTACAAACCACAAAAAATTTTAGAGCAAGTAAAAGATATAAGTGTTGATGCTAGTGATGAGGATAATTTTGATACAGGAGCAGCAATAAAAGAAGACGGGAGCCTTTGGACATGGGGGAATAATAAATGTGGAGCATTGGGAAATAGTTCAGAAGATGAATATTCATTAAAACTGAATAATCTTGGACTGATTGAGCCATCTGTCCGACATGGTTGAGCCACCATT
>OLRE01001284.1_pt1 | contig 25198 bp, 19 predicted proteins | sample 1672461 | NCBI WGS metagenome assembly OLRE01 (sample SAMEA3136688, study PRJEB25190) | human gut metagenome | biome: human gut; feature: human-associated habitat; material: faeces | place: Austria | collected 2013
GACGGGTGGTCTTGATGCCCAGGGGCTTGATGAGCTTTGCCAGATACATGGCCGTTGCCTCACCTTCAACGGTGGGGTTCATGGCCATGATCACTTCCTTCACTTCACCATCTCCCAGACGGGCCAGCAGTTCTTTGACCGTCAGCTGTTCGGCACCGATGCCATCCATGGGACTGATGAGACCGTGGAGCACATGGTACATTCCATGGTACTCCCGGGTGCGCTCAAACGCCTGCACATCACGGGGCGTTTCCACCACACAGATGACAGAGCGGTCCCGCTTGGCACTGGCACAGATGGGGCAGAGCTCGGCTTCGGTATAATTCTGGCAGACACGGCAGCGGTGGAGCTTGGTGTGGGCGTTCTGGATCGCACCCGCCAGTGCGGCGGCATCCTGATCCGACATGCTCAGTACCTGATAGGCCATCCGGGTCGCGCCCTTCCGCCCAATGCCCGGGAACTTGCTGAATTCTTCGATCAGCTTTTCCAGCGGGGCTGCATTATAACCCATGGTGCTCCTCCACTTTGATCAAAGACCGGGAATGTTCAAGCCGCCGGTCAGTTTGCCCATTTCGGCCTCGGCAGTCTCATCCACCTGCTTGACGGTTGCATTGACGGCAGCAGCCACCAGGTCTTCCAGCATCTCGATATCATCGGGGTCCACGGCCTCAGGCTTAATGGTGATGCTCAGCACCTCGTGCTTGCCGTTCATCTTCACAGTGACCATCTCACCGGATGCACTGCCGGTGTACTCAGCAGCTTCCAGCTCTGCCTGCTTGGCCTTCATATCTTCCTGCATCTTCTGGGCCTGACGCATCAGGGAGTTCATATCGGGGCGGCCGAAGCCTGCGGGCATTCTTGCTTTCATGGTTGGTTCTCCTTTTATTTATCGTTTTTTGCGTTCACTATCCTCAATCGACACCTCCAGCCCCAGCTGTTCCAGCTTGCGGAGGGATTCCTCGGCGTTGGCCGAAGCGCGATTGACCGTCTTGGATTCATAGGGGCCGATGGGCACCGCCACACCGGACACCTGCGCGATCAGCTTTTTGATGAGCTTCTGGCTTTCCTTGTTGGCGCGGATAAAATCCCGGAAGGTCTTTCCCCCATCGATAAGCACCCGGGTACCATCAAAGTAACCCTTGGACTTTTTCAGGTAGGTGTAGAGCATGGGATCCTGCTCCTGCAGGAGCTTGATGACCTCTGCCCATTGCGGGAAGGGATTGATCCCCTCTGCCGCCACCTTGCGGGGCTTGTTCAGCGCCGGGTCAGCCGTATATTCCGGCTTGGGCTCCGGCTGAGGCTGGACCGCAGACACTTCCTGCACGGGAGCCGGAGGCGCTTCTCTCTGCGGCGGCGCAGCCGGGGCCGGCTCGTCCCAGGGAGGCGGGGCTTCCGAAGTTACCGGCGGTTCCTCCGGCAGGGGTGGCAGCTCTTCTTCCGCAGAAGCTGCTGCTTCTGCCTTGGGCGGTTCCACGGGCTGAGGTGCCGGTTCCAGCTCAGACTGCTGCATCGGCGCCGGTTCCACAGAAGATTCCTGCACGGGAGCCGATGCCGCCGGTGCACTTACAAAAGGTTTGACCGGTGTCGACGCAAACGGTCTGGGGGCCTCCTGTGCAGGGACCGCAGGCCGGGCGGCGGGCAGAGCCTGTACCGCCACCTGCTGGGGCGGCTCCGAAAGGCTGAACAGGGCCAGTTCCAGCTCTATCCGCTGGTCACTGCCCCGGGTCATGTGCTCCAGAGCGTTGCCCAGAGCCCGGATGGCCCGGATCGCCTCCCGCTGCCCCATCCGGGGGCCTTTTTCCAGATAGAGCTTTTCTTCTTCCGGAGATACACCCGAGAGCAGCGCCTGCCCGCCGGGCAGGGCCGCCAGCATCAGCGCACGGTAATGGGCAATAAGCTCCTCAGTCAGCCGCTTCACATCCACCGACTGCTGGCGCAGCTGAGCCAGCTGTGCCAGTGCCGCGGCGGCATCCTGCGCTTCCAGCGCATCCGAAATATGGAACAGATAGCTCCGGTCGGTCACACCTGCCATCCGGCGGACAACGTCCGCATCGATCTTTGCCGTGACACCGGCACAGGTATCCAGAATGGACAGCGCGTCTCGCATGGCACCATCGGCAAGGCGGGAGATGAGCTCCGCCCCCTCGCCGGACAACTCCAGTCCCTCCTGCCCGGCGATGTACTCCACACGCTGGGCGATATCCTCGGGGCCGATGCGGGTAAAATCGTACCGCTGACACCGGGAAAGGATGGTGGCGGGAACCTTCTGGATCTCCGTGGTCGCCAGAATAAAGATGACGTGGGCAGGCGGCTCCTCCAGCGTTTTCAGCAGGGCATTGAACGCTGCCGTGGAGAGCATGTGCACCTCATCGATGATATATACCTTATAATGACAGGCGCTGGGGGTGTAGGCCGTTTCATCACGCAGATCACGGATATCGTCCACGCCGTTGTTGGAGGCCGCGTCCATCTCCACCACGTCCAGAATGCTACCATTGTCGATGCCTCTGCAGATCTCGCACTCACCGCAGGGGTCACCGTTCTGGGGATGCAGGCAGTTGACTGCCTTGGCAAAGATCTTGGCACAGGTGGTCTTGCCGGTGCCGCGCACGCCGGTAAACAGATAAGCGTGGCCCACACGGCCTGTGGCGATCTGGTTGCGCAGTGCGGTCACGATGCCGCGCTGGGCCACCACATCCTCAAACCGCTGGGGCCGCCACTTGCGGTACAGGGCTCGATACATCTGCTTCTCCCCTTTCAACAAAAAAGCCGGGCAGCGCTGACGGGGTTTGACCCCCGCCTTGCGTAACTCGGCATACGGATGCAGGCTGACTGAAACGCACGGGGCGCGCCGCTTAAGGCTGCTTGGTTCCCCACCTGACCTGGTTCACAGCGGCCCCATCGTACAGGGCCCGCATCCGTATGCCGAACCACGCAGCAGGCGCTGTCCGGCATGGCACATTTTGTGCTTGATTATTATAGCATGTTTCGGGGGAGAATGCAAGTATTAAACCTTGCCGACATCGCTTAGGAAAAGCCTTTCTCTGTACAACCTCTCAGTCACGGGCTGCGCCGTGACTGAGAGGTTGTACGAAGCTGCACGTTCCCTTATACAGCAAAAGCCCCCTCCGGTACAAAACCGGAGGGGGCAAAAGCGCTTAATTCGCCGATTAAGACTGGCAGGCAGTGATCAGGCTCATCTTGTAGACCTCGTCAGCGTTGCAGCCACGGGACAGGTCGTTGATGGGTGCGTTCAGGCCCTGCAGAATGGGGCCGTAGGCAGCGTAGCCGCCCAGACGCTGAGCGATCTTATAGCCGATGTTGCCGGCCTCGATGCAGGGGAAGATGAAGGTGTTGGCCTGGCCAGCGACCTTGCTGCCCTTGCACTTGACCTGTGCAACTTCGGGAGCAACGGCAGCGTCAAACTGCAGCTCGCCGTCCACAGCCAGCTCGGGGTCCATCTCCTGAGCCTTGATGGTAGCGTCATGGCTCAGAGCAACGGTGCCGCCCTTGCCGGAACCCTTGGTGGAGAAGCTCAGAACTGCGACCTTCGGATCGATGCCGAACAGCTTTGCGGTCTTGGCAGTCTCAACGGCCACCTCAGCCAGCTTTGCGGATGCAGCGATCTTGACCTCGCCGGTAGCCTTATCAACGGTATCGGTGTAATCAATGTTGACAGCGCAGTCGCCCATGGCAATGCGCTTCAGGCCCTCTTCGCCAAAGTCACGGTCCAGAATGAAGCAGGAGCTCACCAGGTGTGCGCCCTTCTTGGTCTTGACCAGCTGCAGAGCGGGGCGGATGGTATCGGCGGTGGAGTAAGTAGCGCCGCCCAGCAGGCAGTCAGCCTTGCCCATCTTGACCAGCATGGTGCCGAAGTAGTTGGACTTCTTCAGCATTGCGGTACACTCTTCAGCGGTCTGCTTGCCCTTGCGCAGCTCGACCATGGTGTTCACCATCTCGTCGAAACCTGCGTAGTTCTCAGGGTCAATGATCTCAGCAGCGGAAATATCAAAATTGCCTGCGGCAGCAGCAGCCTTGCACTCAGCCTCGTTGCCCACCATGACAACCTTCAGAACGCCCTCGGCCAGCAGCTTGCTGGCTGCCTCCAGGATGCGGGGGTCATTGCCCTCGGTAAAAACGATCGTCTTGGGGTTTGCCTTCAGCTGTGCTACCAGCGGTGCGAACATATCAGCCATTGTTGATTACCTCCGAATTAACTATCCAATATTCACATCCGGGTGCCTGTTGGACACAAGGATGCCTTTCTCTTTTATTCTAGCACACCCGGCAAAAAGTTCAAGACAAAATTGGCTTTTTGTGCTATTATTTTAGGAGAAAACCATTTTTTATTTGTGAATAAATTATCATTCAGCTGTAAGGAGATCAAACTGCTATGGATTGGGATACATTAAAGGCCGAGTGTCTTGCCTGCCGCAGATGTGAGCTGTGCACCGACCGCACCCATGTGGTGTTCGGGCAGGGTGTCCAGACTGCTGAGGTGCTGTTCGTGGGCGAAGGCCCGGGCCAGAGCGAGGACGAGCAGGGCCTGCCTTTTGTGGGCCGCAGCGGCCAGCTGCTGGACAAATACCTGTTTGCCATCGATCTGGACCGAAGCAAAAACTGCTACATTGCCAACATCGTCAAGTGCCGCCCGCCCCACAACCGCGACCCGCTGCCCACCGAGAGCGAAGCCTGTATGCCATGGCTCCGGGAACAATTCAAGCTGCTGCAGCCAAAGATCGTGGTCTGCCTGGGCCGCATCGCCTCCCAGCGGATGATCCGCACCGATTTCTCCGTGACCAAGGAGCACGGCACCTTTGTGCAAAAGAACGGCGTATGGTTCATGGGCACCTTCCACCCCGCTGCCCTGCTCCGGCAGGCGCAGAACAAACCCGCCGCCTTTGCGGATTTTGTGGCTCTGCGGGATAAAATAAACGAAGTCTGTCTGCATACCTATTAACCCCTCCGTCCAAGTATCATCTTCCTTCATTTTTGCATACCCTAAAGCAAAAGTGAGGTGTTCTGATATGAAAACGATCCAAAGCCGTTCCCCCGATTTCTTTCTGGGGGCCACCACACCGGCGGGCTTCAAGGGTTATTTTGAGCCGCTGCGCCGGGAGCCCGGGATGCAGATGCTTCTCATCAAAAGCGGGCCGGGATGCGGCAAATCCACCCTGATGAAGCATCTGGCCCAGGCCGCCGAGCAGCAGGGCCAGCGCATCGAAAAGATCCACTGCGCCAGCGACCCGGACAGTCTGGACGGGGTCATCTTCCTCGACCAGAGGCGCGCCATCATCGATGCCACCGCGCCCCATGTGGTGGAGCCGGACGCACCCGGGGCTGATGAGCTGGTGGTGAGCCTGTACCACACCATCGATGCCGGAAAGCTGGCTCCCCACCGGGACGAGGTCAAGGCCCTGTTTGCCCGGAATGCCGCTCTGCGGGGCCGGGCAGCCCGGTATATCGCATCGGCGGGCAGCCTGATGCTGGACAGCCGCCGGGCCGAGGCCTGCAGCGCCAACTTTGAAAAGGTGCGCCGCTACGTCAAGCGGCTCTGCACCCGGCTGCTTCCCCGCACCGAGGGCACCGCCAGCGAGGAGCTGCGGCTGCTCTCAGCCATCACCCCCAAGGGGATGGTATTCTACCGGGGCACGGTAGAAGCGCTGGCCGACCGGTATGTGGTATTCCGGGATGATTACGGGGCGGTCTCCCGCCTGCTGCTGGAACTCATCCGGGCCGAAGCGCTGGCCCGGGGCTACCACATCATCACCTGCCCCTGTGCCATGCACCCTGAAGATCAGATCGACCACATCTTCATCCCGGCCCTGCGGCTGGCTTTTTTGACCGACAACCTCTGGCATCCCATCCAGCTGCCCGGCGTACAGGCCGTGCGCTGTACCCGCTTTGTGGACCGGGAGAATCTGTCCGGCTTCCGCGCCCGCCTGCGCTTCAACGACCGTGCCGCCTCCGAGCTCATCGACCAGGCTGTCGCCCTGATGGCTCAGGCCAAGAACTGCCATGATGAGCTGGAGACTTATTACCGGGCCGCCGTGGATTTTGACCAGGTGAATGCTGTTGCAGCAAATTGTCAAAAGATCCTGAGTCTCGGGTAGGCCCTGCTCTGTACAGCCTGACTGAAGCGCAGAATTTCAAGAGAAAGGAAGTGAACCCCATGCCAACCATCCGTCTCTCTGTCCGGGAGCTGGTGGAGTTCCTGCTCCGCACCGGCAGTATCGACAGCCGCTTTACCGGCTTTGACCGGGCCAACGAGGGCGCACGCATCCACCGCAGGCTCCAGAAGGCGGCGGGTGAAGGCTACGCCGCTGAGGTGTTCCTCACGGCAGAGCGGACGATGGAGGGAATCGGGTTCACCATCGAGGGCCGTGCCGACGGCATTTTTACCGATGAGGACGGCACGGTGGTCATCGACGAGATCAAGACCACCGCCGCGCCTGCCGATGCCATCACGGAGGACATGAACCCCTGCCACTGGGCGCAGGGCATGGTCTACGGGGCCATCTGCGCCGAACAGCGGGGTTTGAAGCAGCTGGATGTCCGGCTGACCTATTACCAGATCGACACCGATGAGATCATCCGCTATACCCGGCACTTCTCCGCCGCTGAGCTGGATGCGTTTCTCAACGACTTACTGCGGCAGTATCTTCCCTGGGCACGACGGCAGCTGGACTGGGTGGAAGCCCGGAACCGAAGCCTTGGGGCCCTGCAATTTCCGTTTCCGGCCTACCGTCCCGGACAGCGTGCCCTTGCCGGGGAGGTCTATCGCGCCTGTGCTGCGGGCAAGGCAGAGCAGAAGGGCGGTACCCGGCTGTTCTGCCAGGCACCCACCGGCATCGGCAAAACGATGAGCGCCCTCTTCCCTGCCCTGAAAGCCATGGGCGAGGGCAAGGGGGAAAAGATCTTCTACCTGACCGCCCGCAACACGACACAGGCCGCTGCTGAGGATGCACTGGCCCGTCTGCGGGCGGCAGACCCGGCGCTTTCCCTGCGCAACGTGACCCTTTCGGCCAAGGAGAAGGCCTGCCTGTGCAAGGATGCTGAGGGCCGTCCCGCCTGCCTGCCGGAAGCCTGCCCCTACGCCAACGGCTACTACGAGCGGCTGAAGGATGCGCTGGCCGACCTGCTGGACAGCGCCGTCCCCTATGACCGGGCCGCCCTAACCGAGACTGCCCGGCGGCACAGGGTCTGCCCCTTTGAGCTGGGGCTGGACCTGAGCGAGTGGTGTGATGTGGTCATCGGAGACTACAACTATCTGTTCGACCCCACCGTGCACCTGCGGCGCTTTTTCGATGCGGCGGGCGACTACATTTTTCTCATTGACGAGGCTCATAACCTGCCGGACCGGGCCAGAGCCATGTACTCGGCGCGGTTCTGCAAGAGCAGCCTGACCGATGCCAGACGGGCCATCGGCAAAGGAAAAAGCGCACTGAAAACCGCGTTGACAAAGGCTGACAGGGGCTTTCTGGAAGCGCGCCGGGCGGTAACGAAGCTGGCCCCCCGCCGGGGTTCAGCGCCCACCGAATCGCCGGCAGAGGATTTCACCCAACAGACCAGCATTCTGGACACCGAACCGGCAGAAGCCGCCTTCCCGCTGCCGGAGCCTTTGCTGGCGCGGGATGGCACGGTCTTTTTGCAAGAGCTGCCGAAGGAGCTGCTCCGGCTGCTGTTTAGCCTGCAGGCCCCCCTGCAGGACTGGCTGGAGGCCAACCCGGAGGCCGATGCCCACGCCCCGCTGCTCGAGCTCTACTTTGCGGTGCAGGATATCACCCGGGCAGCAGAGCGGTACGACGCGCATTTTGTCACCCAGCTGACAGCCCGGGGCAGCGAGCTGGAATGGGAGCTGCTCTGCCTTGACCCCGCCCCCTTTGTGGATGCCAGCCTTGCCGCCGGGCGGGCCGCGGCACTGTTCAGCGCAACGCTCACCCCGCCGGGCTACTACCGCTCCGTGCTGGGCTGTCCCGATGCCCGGGCCGTGGCTCTGGAAAGCCCGTTTCCGCCCGAACATCTGGGGCTCTACTGCCTGCCCGGCATCTCCACCCGCTACCGGGATCGGGAGGCCAGTGTGCAGGCCGTCTCGGATGCGCTGGCCGCACTGGCCCGGGCCAAGGTGGGCAACTATCTGGCCTTTTTCCCCAGCTACGCCTATCTGCGGCAGGTGCACGAGGACTTCACCGCCCGTTACCCGGACATCGGGACGCTGGCCCAGGAGAGTGGTCTGGACGACGCGGCCCGGGCGGCCTTTCTGGAACAGTTCGGCCCAAGCCCCGCAAAAACGCTGCTGGGCTTCGGGGTCATGGGCGGCATCTTTGGCGAGGGCGTGGATCTGGTGGGCGACCGGCTCATCGGGTGCGCCATCGTGGGGGTGGGCCTGCCTCAGGTGAACCCCCGGCAGGAGATCCTGCGCCGTTACTATGACGAGGCATGCGGCACCGGTTTCGACTACGCCTACCGCTTTCCGGGCATGAACAAGGTGCTGCAGGCGGCGGGCCGGGTCATCCGCACGCAGGAGGACAGGGGTGTAGTGCTTCTGCTGGATGACCGCTTTGCCCGCGCCGAATACACCCGCCTGTTCCCCCGCCACTGGCACCAGCTCCAATACCTGCGCAGCACCACAGAGCTGGAGCAGCAGCTTGCCGCCTTCTGGGCACGGAACCAATAGAAAAAGCCTGTCAGCGCAAAAACCGACAGGCTTTTTCTCATGCTCCGGACATTTTCCGGCTCTTACTTCTTTCTGGGCAGGGATCTGCGCAGTTCATCCCAGGCAGTCATCTCCACCAATGTGGTGGCGCGCAGGGCGGCAAACGCTTCATCCAGATACTGCATCTCGCTCACCGCACGCATGGCGTGATCCGAAATGCACCACTTCCCAACGACCGTCTGCGCCATCCAGTAGACCATCCGCTCGGTCTTTTTCCGCTGTTTGGTGCCCTCGCGGTAGCGGTCGGTGTTCTCCGCATCGTTCACGGGTACACCTGCCGCTTTCAGCATCTCACAGCACTCCCAGGCGGCATCCACGATCATCCTGCGCTGTTCCACTGTGGTGCGTGAAAGTTCCCCATCCACCGCATAGCAGGCATAGGCGCAGGGCAGGATAAAGGCGATGTGGCTCTTGAGCCACTCGTCCATATCGCTGTAATAGGTCAGCTTGTAATGAGTCCCTTCAAAGGCAGCCTGCAGCCGCAGACGGAATGCGCCGGACAGGGGAGCGGTTGCTCCGCCGACGGTCATTCCCATCCCCATGTGCACACTGACCAGCCGGTCATGCTCCCGGCGGCCCGCATTGTTCTGGAAGCCAAAGGCGATCTTATCCACCGGGCGCTGCATGGCCTGCAGCATCTCCTGCGCATAGGGATCATTGCCCACAAAGATGAAGTACTGGCTCCGGTTTGCTTTGAGGATGGGCAGCACATCGGCCAGCTGCCCGGCCTGTACCGTGACAAACACAAGGTCATACACATCCTCGGGGGCCAGCACATCTGTCGTCTGCATCCGATCCACCGTTGTTTTCCGCTGGAGCATATGGCGGATGGTCAGGCCCTTCTGGTCGATGACCTCCTTCCACTCGCCCCGGGCCAGCAGGGTGACCACATTTTTCTTGTTCTGTGCCAGACTGTGGGCCAGCTGACAGCCCTGAACGCCTGCGCCGTACACCAAGATCCTCATAACGAGATACCTCCTGTTTTGCATGATCAGCCCGGCCAGAAACACCGGGCTGTTACTTTTTCAGGAACGAGAAGAAGCCCTTTTTCTCATAGGGCCTGGTCTGCACGCCGGTCACGGTGTAGCCCGTTTCGGCAATGGCAGCCTTCAGCGTTTCCACATCCACCGGCTGCTCCGAGACGATGACCGTCTCGCCCTTGGTGTGGGAAGAAGTCACCTTGTTCACCCGGGCGGTCTTGCGCACCACATCATTGATGTGGCTCTCGCACATACCGCACATCATACCATCGACCCTCAGGATCGTTTCTACCATTGTTGTCCCCTCCATACTGTATCTGCGGGCACCCCTGTCAAACTGCACAAGTCCAGCCCGCTGTTTTCGTCATTTTGTTAGTTTTGGCTAACTCATTGTGGAAACAAAAAGGCTCCTGCCCCGCACAGCACTGCTCTGCGGAACTTTGCCGATCTGTTTTCAATTTTATCATACCATACCGGTGGGCAAATTTCAAGCTGCCCGCAAAACCGGCCGGGGACTTTATCAAAGGGTCAGTTCATGGAAAACAGCGCTGCTTTCCAGCTCTTTCCATTGCATTGTGTTTTCTTCCAGGGTCATGTAGCTGTGGGGGCTGTTCTCCTTGGGGATGCTCACAGAACCCGGGTTCAGATAAAGATTTCCCTGCCCGAACTCTGTCCAGGCCGGAACATGGGTATGCCCGTGCAGCAGCACATCTCCCGGGGCCAGCGGCGGCAGATTTTTTACATGATAGATATGCCCGTGGGTCGCATAAATAAGCCGCTGCCCCACCGGAAGCACCGCATAATCGGCCAGCACGGGGAATTCCAGCACCATCTGGTCCACCTCGGCATCACAGTTGCCCCGCACGCAGAGCAGCTTCTCCTTTTTCTCGTTCAACAGGGGGATGACCTCCTTGGGGGCGTACTCTCGGGGCAGGTCGTTGCGGGGGCCGTGGTAGAGCAGGTCGCCCAACAGGAACAGCCGGTCGGCTCCCTCCCGCTCAAAGGCCTCCAACATTTTGCGGCAGTAGTAAGCCGACCCGTGCAGGTCTGACGCGATCATCCATTTCATGGCAGATCCTCCTTTTGTGCGTTCTGTTCTTATTTTACCGCCGCCGCGCCCCTTGTCAAGGGCAAGGACCCACCGTAAAAAGTCATACTTTTATTTCAAAAAGTCCTTGACAAGTATCCCTGTGATGTGGTATCTTTGAACCAATAAAATATCGTGTGGATTTTTACAGCATTCTGCAACTTTTCGCCACACAATGGTACAAAAGCCATTGTGTGGCTTTTGCTTTGCCTTCAAATCCAAATCTGACCCTCAGGAGCAATGAAAATGAACGATACTTTTATGAAAACCAAACCGGTGTTCCCGCTGCTGCTCTCCATGGCCCTGCCCAACGTCATCTCGATGCTGGTGAACAGCCTGTACAACATCGTGGACAGCCTCTTTGTGGCCCAGATCAGCGAGCAGGCCATGACGGCGCTTTCGCTGGTGTTTCCCATCCAGAACTTTGTCAATGCAGTGGCCATCGGCTTCGGCATCGGCATCAACGCCCAGATCGCGCTCTACCTCGGTGCAGGCGACCACGAAAACGCCAACCGGGCCGCCACCCACGGCATGATGTTTTCCCTGCTGCACGGCGTGCTGGGTATGGTCCTCTGCATTGCCATTATGCCCGGCTTCCTGCGCCGCTTCACTACCGATCCCACTCTGGTGGACATGGGCGTGACCTACTCCACCATCGTGTTCCTGTTCTCGCTGGTCAACATGGCAGACCTCGCCTTTGAGAAGATCTTCCAGTCCGTGGGCCGGATGAACGTTGCCATGGTGGCGCTGATCACCGGCTGCGTGACCAACATCGCCCTCGACCCGGTCCTCATCTTCGGCCTTGGGCCGGTGCCCGCCCTGGGCATTGCCGGTGCGGCCCTTGCCACCGGCATCGGGCAGGCCGTTTCCCTTGTGGTCTACCTCTATGTCTACTGCACCACCGAAGTCGCCGTCCGCTTCTCCCGCCGCTGCCTGCGGTTCGATGCCGCCCTTGACGGCAAGCTCTATGCCATCGGTGTACCGGCCATCCTGAATCTGGCCCTGCCCAGCCTGCTGGTCACCTTCCTGAACGGCCTGCTGGCGGTCTACTCCCAGAGCTATGTGACGGTGCTGGGCATCTACTACAAACTCCAGACCTTCCTTTACCTGCCGGCCAACGGCATCGTGCAGGGGATGCGCCCGCTGGTGGGCTACAACTACGGTGCCCGGGAGCATGGCCGTGTGTCCAGGCTCTACAACCTGACACTGGGCCTGAGCGCCGGGATCATGGCCATTGGCACCCTGCTCTGCCTGACCATTGCAGGCCCGCTGATGGGTCTGTTCACCTCTAACCCCGAGACCATCGCCATCGGCCAGACCGCCCTGCGGGTCATCTGCCTGGGGTTCATCGTCTCGGCAGTGTCTACCACCTCCTCCGGCGCGCTGGAGGGTCTGGGCAAGGGCGTGCCCTCGCTGGTCATCTCCCTCTGCCGCTACATCATCTTCATCATGCCCATTGCGTGGGTGCTGTGCGGCCGCATGGGCCCTACCGGTGTCTGGCACGCCTTCTGGATCACAGAGGCCCTCTCTGCCGTGATCGCCTACGCGGTATATCACAAGGCAGTCCATCAGAAATAACCCTCTCTAACAAAAATTCCCGCTCGATGGAGCGGGAATTTTTGTTATCATCTCTTCTTTTGTGGAAGGCTGCTCTCAGATCAGGCCCAGAGTTTTGAGCTCCCTTGCCACGCCGTCCTCCGTCACAGCCGGGCAGATGCGGTCGCAGAGCTTTTTCAGGTTGTCAGAGCCGTTGGCCATGCAGACGCTGATGCCTACCACATCGGTCATCTGCAGGTCATTGTCGCTGTCGCCAAAGCCGATGGTATCGGCCAGCGAACACCCCAGCTCATCACAGATGGCCTTGATGCCAGTGCCTTTGTTGAACTTGCGGTTGATGAGCTCCCCGTTGACGATGGCTGACGGGGTATCCCCCAGCCGGGACTCGCAGAAGATGAACTGATCCTCATACAGCTGCTTCGCCTCGGCAAGACAGGCCTCGTTGGGGGCGATGAACACCACCTTGTAAACCGGCTCTCCGTGGTATTCCTCAATGGGCCGGATGGTCATGCCATACTCCATCGTTTTGCACCAGCGCTCGGCCTCGCTGTTCAGCTGCCCCGGCTTGCGGGGGAACAAATGGGCGAACCGCTCGATCATCCTGATGCCGCCATAAGTATCATCCCGGGCTTCCAGTGTACACTCGGCACCGGCACGCCCCAGCACCTCCCGCAGGCCCTCGACCTGCGCAGGCTCCATGGGAAGATCCACGAGAATTTTCCCATCACAGCCTACATAGCCGCCTGCAGAGCAGACAAAGCCATCGAAACCGTAGGCAAGCAGCGGTTTCGTCATGCGCAGATTGCGGCCGGTGCACAGAAACACCTTGTGGCCGTTGGCCCGGGCCTGCCGGATGGCCTCCACGGCACTGGCCGGAACGGTCATCTCACCGGGCGGCAGCAAAGTACCGTCAATATCCAGAAAAATCAGTTTTTGCTTCATAGTTTCCTCACTCTTTCACTGCCAGTTCATGGTAAAGCCGCGGATCAGCAGACCCACGGCCAGGATCGCCAGCAGTACCAGCAGAACGGTGCGGTTGGCCTGTTTCTGCTTCTGCCTGGCCCGGGCACGGCTGTTCCGGCTGTTGCCCTGCTTCCGGTTCTGGGATCTGCCGCCGGAGCTGCGGCCGCTCGTGTTCTGCTTTGTTGTGCTGCTGCGGCGGGAAGCACTGCCGGAAGTCCCCTCTTTTTTCCTGCCCGCAGTGTTCTGGCCGGACTTTGCCGCGCGGGGTGCTTTCTCTTCCGGGGCCGCCGACGCAATGGGCTTTTTGGCCCCGCAGCGGCTCAGATAATCCTCAGCCAGCCGGTAATACTGGCCCAGCTCACTGGTGCGCAGGGGCGCGCCTGCATAGCCCTCTTCCAGTGCTTCCACTGCCTCGTTGAAGAGGATCGCCGCCTGCGCAGCCGCCGTGCGGTCAGAGGCATGGGCCGCTTCATTGCGGGCGGTGCGCACCGCGTTGCAGGCCCGGCGGGCAGCAGCGGGGTGCTCCGTATTGCCCAGCAGATCCAGCGGACGGGCAGCATCCTTTTCAGGGTCCAGCAGTACCCGCATACACAGGGTGGTATCCAGCTGCTGCCAGCTGTTTCGGCCCGCCAGATCGGGCAGACGGTCATAATATTCGGGGCTCTCCTGCTGGCGGATACGGATGTGATCCAGCAGGGCTCCCAGGCTGTGCTCCCCGGGTTTGTTCTCCCAGTGCCAGCGCAGTAGCTTGCGGCTGATCTCATCGCAGGTAGTTTTGATCTCAAAAGCGGTTTGCAGTGCTTCGTCAGGCATAACGTTTCTCCTTCGTACAACCAAAAAACGGAGGAAGCGCAGCCTCCTCCGTCATTCATTTACATCATAAACTGATAATAGACGAAGCCCCACAGCGCAATGCCTGCGCAGACGATGGCGGTGATGGGCGGGACCCAGCGGACGAGGGTCTCGGCAATGCCGTCGCGGCTCTCTTCCGCATCGTCCTCCTCATCGTACTGCTCTACCTCGGGTTCCGGCCGGCGGGCCGGGGCGGCACGGCGGGCAGCAGCAGGCATCACACGGGTGCCCTCGTCATCCACAGCCGCTGCACCGCTGCCGGGGAACGCCGCGCGGGTGGCGGCATCCAGCACCCGGGTAGGCTCTGCTTCCGGAGCAGGGGTGTGTTCCACCGGCGGTGCAAAGCTGGTCGGAGCGCCGACAGGCTCTGCCGGGCGGGCCGTCGGGATGACCCGGGTGGGTTCTGCCTGCACCGGCGCGCTGGCCACGATGCGGGTCGGCTCTTCCTGCGGAGCGGCGCTCACCACGCGGGTGGCCTCCGCCGCCGGGGCCTGCTCTGCAGGGGCGGCCTTCTGGCCGGGCTGCAGCAGGGTGTTCAAGGCGTTCTGCAGCAGGATGCGGTCACAGCCGCACTCGGTGCAGTAGACCGTGTCCTCTTCCTTCGGGTGGAAGGAACCGCAGGCACAGTACCAGCCGTTCTCGAACACCTGCGGCATATACTTGAGGCCGGTGCGGTTCATCCGGCTTTCCAGTGCCTTTTCCAGCTCCGGACTCAGGCGGCGCGGGGCCGGCAGGCGGACGCGCTTGATGGCATCCAGATGCACGACCTTTTTGCCGCTGTATACGTTCTTCAGGACCACATCCACGCTGGTGATGGCCTTCTGGGTCACGAACACGGCATCGTCCATGCCAAAGCTCTCACCGGGCTTGACCTCGATCTCGCGGTATTCAAAGGCATCCTCACACAGGATGATGCCGTCCACACCCTTACACTTGAAGTGGATCTCCAGCGCAGTCAGGGTAACCTTGGAGATGTTCTTGAAGGTCAGGCAGACTGCGTTCTCGCCGCTGAGTTCGCCCTTGAGCAGTTCCACACAGACGAACTGCACCGGGCTGCCCGGGGTATAATAGTTGGCCCGGGTGCGTGCGACCGGGTTAAAATTTTCCTCCACGACACTCGCTCCCTTCGATCATTCGTTTTCCTGCGGGGCATCCTGCGCCGGGTCGGGCATTTCCTCGCCCAGCACGGCCTGCTCCGCCTGTTCAGCGGGCTCTGCGCTCTCGGCAGGTTCTGCGGTCTCCACAGGGGCTGCCGGTGCGGCGGGTTCCTGTGCAGGCTCGTCACCGTCACGCGGGGGCAGCTTGCCGCCAGCCATCACGGTGTTGAACTCCTTCTCGTTGAGCTTTTCGCGTTCCATCAGAGCCTGTGCCAGCGCATGGAGCTGGTCGATGTGCTCCGTCAGGGTGCGGCGGCAGGTCTCGTAAGCCTCATCGATGATATCCCGCATCTCGCCGTCGATCTCGGCAGCGGTGCTCTCGCTGTAGCCCTTGCCCTGGGTGAAATCACGGCCCAGGAAGGTCTCCTCCTGCGAGGTGCCGTAGACCACAGGGCCCAGGCGCTCGGAGAAGCCGTACTTGGTGATCATCTGGCGGGCAATGTTGGTTGCCTGCTGCAGGTCGTTGGAGGCACCGGTGGAGATATCCTCCAGGATCAGCTGCTCGGCCACACGGCCGCCCAGGCTGGAAACGATATCCTCGAACATCTCACCCTTGGTCACATAGCTTCGATCCTTTTCGGGCAGATACATGGTGTAGCCGCCAGCCTGGCCGCGGGGAATGATGGTGATCTCGTGCACACGGGGATGGTGCTTGCAATAGAAGCCTGCCACGGCGTGGCCCGCCTCATGGTAGGCGGTCAGCTTCTTTTCCTCGGCAGTCACAACGCGGCTCTTCTTCTCAGGGCCTGCCATGACCTTCATGGAAGCTTCCTCGATGTCCTCCATGGTGATGGCCTTGCGGCTGCGGCGGGCAGCCAGCAGAGCGGCCTCATTGACCAGGTTCTCCAGGTCAGCACCCGCAAAACCTGCGGTGCGCTGTGCGATGACCCTGAGGGAGACATCGGGAGCCAGAGGCTTGTTCTTGGTGTGGACCTTGAGGATCTCCTCGCGGCCCTTGACATCGGGCAGGCCCACATAGACCTGACGGTCAAAGCGGCCCGGACGGAGCAGTGCCTTATCCAGAATGTCGGCACGGTTGGTGGCTGCCATCACGATGACACCATCGTTGGCCTCAAAGCCGTCCATCTCGACCAGCAGCTGGTTCAGGGTCTGCTCCCGCTCGTCGTGGCCGCCGCCCAGACCTGCGCCGCGCTGACGGCCCACAGCATCGATCTCATCGATGAAGATGATGCAGGGCATGGTCTTTTTGGCCTTATCAAACAGGTCACGCACACGGGACGCGCCGACACCGACGTACATTTCCACGAAGTCGGAGCCGGAAATGGAGTAGAAGGGCACCCCCGCCTCACCGGCGCAGGCACGGGCCAGCAGGGTCTTACCGGTACCCGGAGGGCCCACCAGCAGAACGCCGTGGGGGATGCGGGCACCCAACGTGTTGAACTTGTCGGGGCTCTTGAGGAACTCCACGACCTCCTTCAGCTCTTCCTTTTCCTCGTCCTCACCGGCAACGTCGGCAAAGGTCGCGGTCTTTTTGTTCTCGTGCTCGTCCTTCACCTTGGCCTTGCCCACGTTCATAATACCGCCGCCGCCAGCGCCGCCGCGCATCATGGAGAAGAGCAGGAAGCCGGTGCAGCCCAGCATTCCCAGGTAGAACAGGATCTCCATCCAGGGGATGGACTCCTTCAGGGTGGTGTAATCGTACTCCATGGGCGCGGTCGGGTTGGCTGCGTCGTAGGAATCGATATACTGCTGGACATTCTCGATGAACACATAGGCGTAGGGCAGCTTGTAGCGCACCGTCACCGTGCCGTCATCGTTTCTGGTCGCCCCCACGGAAGAGGTGGAGGAGGAGAACAAATTGCTCAGCAGACCGCCGGAGGCCTGTGTGGCAGCGGTGGCACCTGTGGTTTCGGGCAGCTCCTGCTTGCCCTCCTTCAGCGTCAGGGTGATGATGCTGGTGTTGCGGTCCAGCGTAAAGGCTGTGACCTGATTGTTCTCAAAGTAGTGCACCACAGTCGAGTAGCTCATGGTGGAGCCGCCGGTACTGCTGTCGCTGGTGCCCAGCACCGACCAGATCATCAGAACACCGGCCAGTGCCAGCGCCAGGATCAGGGGATTAAAGCGAGGTCGTTTCGGTTGCAAAAGGGATCAACTCCAGTTCTAATTCGTTTTTGTTATGCGTAGATTTCCGGTTTCAGCACACCCACATAGGGCAGGTTGCGGTATTTCTCATCGTAGTCCAGACCATAGCCCACCACAAACTCGTCCGGCACCTGGAAGCCCTCGTAATCGGGCTGGATGTCGGCCTTGCGGCGGCTGGGCTTATCCAGAATGGTGCAGATCTTCACGGAATTCGGGTTGCGCATCTTGAGCATGGGCACCAGCTTGGAAAGGGTGACACCGGTATCCAGAATGTCCTCCACGATCAGCACGTCCTTGCCGGACAGGTCGCCGTCCAGATCCTTGATGATCTTGACCAGACCGCTGGTGGTGGTATTGCTGCCGCCGTAGCTGGACACGACCATAAAATCAATGCTGCAGGGGATGGTCACGGCCCGCATCAGGTCGGCCATAAAGACCACCGAACCCTTGAGGATGGAGACGAGGACAAGGTTTCTGCCCTCGTAATCCCTGCTGATCTGTGCACCCAGTTCGGCAACCTTGGCTTTCAGTGCTTCCTCACTGACCAGGATGTTCTTGATATCGTCATTCATGCTCATGGGTTGTTCCTCCATTTTCCAATTCCAACTGCAAGATCTGTACAGTCTCCTCGTCCGGGGCCAGCCCCTCGGCAAAGCCCTCCCCACAGACCCACAGGATCTCACTGCCCGCCGCCAGCAGCGGCAGGCCCTCTCGTATTCCGGCAGGAATGCCTGCCTCATTCATCCATTTGCGCAGGGGCTTGCTCAACCCCCGCCCCGCAGGCCGGAACCGGTCTCCCGGTTGACGGGTGCGCAGCGTAAGGGCAGAATATAACAAGGTTATTCTAGCATAATCCGCCCGATTTTTTAAGTCTTTTTTATGAACACCCTGTGTTTTTTCTCGAAAACCGCTTACAAAAAGCCGTGTTTTCAGGGTTTGGCCCCCGGGCAAGGCAAATTCTGCCCCATCGGCAGGGGCAAACGGCAGCGAAAACGCAGGGGCCGCAGCTGCTTCCGGCCGGCCCTCTTCCTGCCAGAGCATCCCGCTGCCTGCGCAGAAGCGGACCGTATCGGTCAATTGCACCGCCCCGCTCCCCTGCTCCACCAGCTCTGCCAGCAGGCGGATGTACTTTTCCTCGGCATCCCGCACCGGGGCAACAAGGCTGTGGAGCGCTGCCTCCAGAATGAGCGGGTCAGCGCCCTGCAGCGGCTCCAGCCGCCACGCCGCCTTAGCTTTCGGGGCCTTGCGGGCAGTCTGGGCTGCATCCAGACATGCGCCAGAAAGCAGCTGTTCTGCCTGCCTGGCAAAGTAGGCATCCGCGCGGGCCGCCTTTTCACAGAAGCGGGCCAGATTTTCCTCTGCCGCATCGTTGACGCTGCGCAAGGCCGGAACGGCCCCATGGCGCAGGCGGTTGCGGGCGTAAGCATCGGACTCGTTCGTCTCGTCCGTCACCCAGCCCTGCTCAAAGGCGGCGCAGAGCGCTTCGGTCTCGGCCCGGGTCAGGCCCAACAGCGGGCGGCAGTAGCCGGGCCGCCTGGGCCGGATGCCCCCTGCCCCGTGCAGCCCGGTGCCCCGGGCCAGCCGGAACAGCAGGGTCTCGGCCTGGTCAGTAGCAGTATGGGCCGTTGCAATGCAGTCTATCCCGCCTGCCAGCAGTTGGGCAAAGCAGGCATAGCGGAGTCTGCGGGCCCAGTCCTCCCCGGCATGGGGCGGCACAGCCATTCCCACATCTGCCGGGCGGAAGACTGTCAGCGGCACCTCCAGCCGGGCACACTCGGCCCGGACAAAGGCTTCGTCCCGGTCCGCAGTCTCACCCCGCAGGCCATGGTTGACGTGGCAGGCCGTAAGGGGATACCCAAAAGCTTCCCGCAGTTCCAGCAGCACCCGCAGCAGCGCCATGCTGTCGGCTCCGCCGGAAACGGCGGCGCACAGGTGCAGAGCCCGGCCCGGCTCCGCAGGCGCAAACAGCTGCTCCTGCCGGGCAAAGCGTTCTACTTTTGCGATCAATTTTGATGCTTTGTCGTTCATCAGCGTTTGAAGTCCACATCCATAAAGCGGGTGTGTGCGCCATCCCAGCCCAGAGGCACCGTGCTGGTCTCGCCGTGGCGGTTCTTTGCCACGATGCACTCCGCTGTATCGGCATCCACCTCTGCCCCATCGGGGTTCTGGCTGGCGTAGTAGGAATCACGGTAAAGGAAGAGGACGCAGTCGGCATCCTGCTCGATGGAACCGGAGTCACGCAGGTCAGACAGCTGGGGCCGGTGAGAAGAGTTGTTGCCCTGCTTCTCCACCGCACGGGACAGCTGAGAAAGCGCGATGATGGGCACATTCATTTCCTTTGCCATGATCTTCAGGTTTCGGGTGATGGAGCTGATCTCCTGCACACGGTTCTCGCTGCGCTGGCCGGTGGTCATCAGCTGCAGGTAGTCGATGACGATCAGGCCCACATTGGGGCGGGTGGGATCCTGATTGACCCGGCGGATCTTCGCCTTCATCTCGGTGATGGTGATGCCCGAGGTGTCGTCCATATAGATGGGGGCATCGTGGAGCTTTTCCGTTGCCAGTGCCAGATACTCCCAGTCCTCACTGCGAAGGGCACCGGTGCGGAAAGCCTGGCTGTCGATGCCAGCTTCCGCCGAAAGGATGCGGTTGGTCAGCTGCTCCTTGGTCATTTCCAGGCTGAAAATGGCCACCGGCACCTTTTGCTGCATGGCAACGCGGGTGGCAATGTTCAGCGCAAAGCTGGTCTTGCCCATACCGGGGCGGGCGGCCAGAATGATGAGGTCGCCGCGGCCCAGTCCGGTCAGAACGGTATCCAGCAGACGGAAGCCGGTGGGGATGCCCTTGTACTTGTCGGCATCCGGGCCGCTGATCTTCTGCAGGTTGGTCAACGTCTCCACCATGCTGGAGGAAAGCGGGGTCAACGCGCTGGAATCCCGCCCGGAGCGGATCTCGTAGATGCGCTGCTCGGCGTTTTCCAGCAGCAGGTCAGCGTCCGGCTCATCGCCCGCGTCCTGCAGAATGTCCTTGGCAACGCCCATCAGCTGGCGCACCAGATACTTTTCCTGCACAATCTGGGCGTATGCCTTCACATTGGAGATACTGGGCACCGTCTCGGCCAGACCGGTCAGGTAGACCTTTGCCTCGTCCGCACTGGGGAACACGCCATCGGAGATGACGGCATCCAGCAGGGTGACAAAGTCGATGGTCTGGTCCGCCGTAAACAGGCGCAGCATCTCAGAATAGATCTGGGCGTTCTGCCGGGTGTAGAACATTTCCGGCCGGATGATCTCCACCAGGTCGGTCAGGGTCTCGGGCTTGAGCAGCACCGCGCCCAGCACGCTCTGCTCGGCCTGCATATTGTAGGGCAGATTGATGCCCACACTCTCCAGATTCAGTTCATTGGAATAATGTCGTTGTTCGTTGGGCATGGTTCATCCCCCTCCATACTGGGCCAGCTTCCCAAAACGCCAAAAACGCCCCCTGAAGGCAGGGGGCGCAGATGGCATTTCAATCAGGCCTGTTCTACTTCCACCATGATCTTGAAGGAAGCCACGACACCGACATGCAGGCGCACCTTTGCGTTGAACACACCGGCATCCTTGATGTCCTTGGTCTCCAGCTCGATCTTCTTTTTATCAATGGGAGAACCGGCCAGCTGGGCCAGAGCCTCGGCAACTTCCTTGCCGGTGACCTTGCCGTGCAGGCGGCCGGATGCGCCGCCCTTGGCCTTGATGGTCACGGTCTTGCCCTCGATCTTTGCAGCCACAGCCTGTGCGGCGGCCACAGTTTCAGCCTCGTGGAAATCCGCAGCGGCCTCCTTGCCGCGTGCGATATTCACCGCAGAAGCATCGGCCACAGCGGCCAGCTTGCGCGGGAACAGAAAGTTGCGGGCGTAGCCGTCGGAGACCTCATGGATCTCATCCTTCTTGCCAATGCCCTTTACGTCCTGCTTCAGAATCACTTTCATGGTGTTATCCCTCACTTCTCACCGGGGAACCGGTGGATTTCTATGGTTAGTATACAGCATTCAGACCGTTGCGTCAACGCCTTCGATGACAGTGGGGTTACCCCAGCTCCCGTGCCGCCGCATCCAATGCTGCTTCGATCACCTTATCCATATCATAATACTTGTACTCGCCCAACCGGCCGCCAAAAATGACCTTTGTCTCGGCATCGGCCAGCGCTTTGTATTTTGCGTAAAGCGCGCCATTCTTTTCATCGTTGACAGGGTAATAGGGCTCATCGCCCTGATGCCACTCGGTGCTGTACTCCCGGCTGATCACCGTTTTGGGCTGGGTGCCGAACGCAAAATGCTTGTGCTCGATGATCCGGGTATAGGGCGTTTCCGCATCGGTATAGTTCACCACCGCGTTGCCCTGATAGTTGTCGGTATCCAGCACCTCGGTCTCAAAGCGGACGCTGCGGTACTGCAGCGCGCCCAGACGGTAGCCGAAGTAGGCATCCACCGGGCCGGTATAGACCACCTTGTCGGCCAGTGCGTTCAGGCTCTCCCGGTCGGCCAGATAATCCACATTCAGCCGCACCTCGATGCCCTCCAGCATCTTTTCCACCATGGCGGTATAGCCGCCATCGGGGATGCCCTGATACAGCGCGTTGAAATAGTTGTTGTCGTAGGTAAAGCGGACCGGCAGGCGTTTGATGATGAAAGCCGGCAGTTCGGTGCAGGGGCGGCCCCACTGCTTGCCGGTGTAGCCTTTGATGAGCTTTTCGTAAATGTCCGTGCCCACCAGACTGATGGCCTGCTCCTCAAGATTTTTCGGGTCGGTGATGCCCGCTTCCCGCTTCTGCTCCTCGATCTTTGCCTTGGCCTCGGCGGGGGTCACCACACCCCACATCTTATTGAAGGTGTTCATATTGAAGGGCAGATTGTAGATCTCGCCGTGATAGTTGGCAACGGGACTGTTGGTGTAGCGGTTGAACTCCGCGAACTGGTTCACATACTGCCACACTGCCTTGCTGCTGGTGTGGAAGATGTGGGCCCCATAGCGGTGGACCTGTATGCCCTCCACTTCCTCGGTGTAGATATTCCCGGCAATGTGGCCGCGCTTATCAATCACAAGGCACGTTTTACCCGCTTTTTTTGCTTGCTGGGCAAACACCGCACCGTAAAGGCCTGCGCCTACGATGAGATAATCGTAATGGTTCATCCCTGCTTCTCCTTTTTTCTGGATTCAGGTTCATTTTTGGAGAGCGGCTTCTTCTGGCTCTCACGGTACTGGTCGATGGCGGTCTGGATGCGTGCCCGGGCTGCCTCGGGGGTAATATGCTTGAGCTGGGCCGCCGCCATAGTCTGGTGGCCGCCGCCGCCCAGACTTTCCATGATGACCTGAACATTGACCGCCCCCAGACTGCGGGCCGAAATATTCACGCCGCTCCCCACCTGCACGGCCACAAAGCTGGCCTCCACATTCTGAATGGTCAGCAGGTCGTTGGCTGCCTGCGCAATGGCCACACGGGCCTCGGGGGGCACCTCGCCGCTCACCGAGATGGCACAGCTGCGGTACATCTGGGCAGCCTCCACAAGGTCTGCCTTGGCGTTGTACTCCACCATGGTCACATCAAAGAGCTGGCGCACCCGCTCCGTCTCCGCACCGTAACGGCGCAGAGCGGCGGCGGCTTCAAACGTGCGCACGCCGGTGTGCAGGGTGAAGTCCCGGGTATCCAGCATAATGCCCGAGAGCAGACCCTCTGCCTCTACCCGGCTGGGCTTGTCGTCCCGGTCGCCCACATACTGCAAAAGCTCCGTGACCAGCTCACTGGCCGAGGAGGAGTAGGGCTCGTGGCAGACAAGGTCTGCCTGCTCGATGAAGCCCACGCCCTTGCGGTGGTGGTCGATAATGGCCACCTTGCCGCACCTTTCCAGGATCTCCTTACTTTCCACAAGGCCCAGCTGGTATGTATCCACCACCACGCAGAGCGTTTTCTTGGAGATAATGGGCAAAGCCCCCTTGGGGTCGATAAAATCATCTGCCTGGCCGGCCCGGCACAGGGCATCGATCAGACTGCCCGCCAGCGTGGCATCCCGCCTGACGGCGATCACCGCCGGAACATCGCAGATCTTGCAGATGCGCAGCACGCCCTCGGCAGCGCCGATGGCATCCAGATCGCTCATCCGGTGGCCCATGATGACCACATGGTCCGCCTCCTTGACGAGCCTGACCAGCTGGTCGGCCACGATGCGGCTGCGCACCTTGCTGCGCTTTTCTACGCCATGGCTCACGCCGCCGTAAAAGGTAAAGCCGTCCGGGGTCATCTCAGCGGCCTGATCGCCGCCGCGGCCCTGCGCCATATCCAGCGCCTGCACGGCCATATCCTGGGCTTCCCGCAGGGTCTTGGCTCCGCGCCCGATGCCAATGGAGATGGACAGGTTCACGCTGGGGTCCAGAGCACGGATCTTATCCAGCACATCGTAGCCGCGCTGGGCATACTGCTCCAGATGGCGCTCTTCCACCACGGCAATATAGCGGCCGCTGGCAACGCGGCGCAGAAAGCCTGTGCCCCGGCCGATCATATCCTCCAGCACCCGGTTGATGCCCTCCAGCAGGCGGGCGCGCTCGCTGTCCAGCATATCGCTGAACACATCGTCGTAGCCATCCACCAGGAACACCATGTACCCCGGGCGGCTGGCCTTGTACTCCGTTTCGATCCTGCGCAGGGCGGTCTCCTCATTGAACACGAGCAGCGTCATGCTCTCGCTGCCGCCCGGCACGGTACTGCTATGCACATTCCACACACCGTCGGCCAGATTGAGCTGCTGCCCTTCCGGGGTGCGGGCCTGTGCGGTGTCCAGGCCGGGCAGCAGCTTCTGTGCCCTGCCTGCAAGCCGGTCCTCGCCGCCCAGCAGCGCCGTGCGGAAGCGGCTGTTATACCACAGCACCGTCTCGCCAGAAAGCAGAGCTGCCGGCTGAGAGAGGGATTCCAGGCTGTATTGGGTCCTGGAATTTTCAAAGCTGCCGCCAGCCACCCACTTGGCGGTCCAGCGCCGCAGCTGATACCGGAAAACGCAGATGCCGATGCCCCACAGCACCACCAGCACTGCCAGCGCAGGCCAGCCCGCGGGCCGCTGCACCAGAAGCGCCAGCGTCAGCAGTGCACACAGCACTGCCAGCGCGGCGATCAGCATTTCCAACGTCCATCTCGGTTTTTGTTTCATGGAATCTTCTGCCTCCTGGTCTGCCTGCCCCGGCGGGGCGGCTTCCGGCTTATACCTCCATCAGAATGGGGAGGATCATCGGGCTGCGCTTGGTGCGGCGGTAGATATAGCTGCTCAGCGCCTCACGCACCCGGGTCTTGACGCTGTTCCAGTCGCGCACATGCTCTTCCACGCAGCGATCCAGCGCGTTTTCCACAATGCTCTGGGCCCCGTCCATCAGGCTCTCGTTCTCGCGCACATAGACAAAGCCGCGGCTCACAAGGTCAGGCCCCGCCAGCACCTTGCCGGTCTTGCTGTCCACGGTGGCCACGATGATGACCAGACCGTCCTCAGAGAGATGCTTGCGGTCACGCAGGACCACATTGCCCACATCACCCACGCCCAGGCCGTCCACCATCACGGCACCGGCGGTGACAGGCTCGCCCAGCTTGATCTCGTCCCGGCTCAGGATAACGTTGGAGCCGTTCTCGGCAATGAGGATGTTGCTGGTGGGAATGCCCAGAGACGCAGCGGTCAGGGCGTGCTTTTTCAGCTGCTTGTACTCGCCGTGCACGGGCAGGAAATACTTGGGTCTGGTCAGGGTGAGCATCAGCTTCTGCTCCTCCT
>OLRE01001287.1_pt1 | contig 25109 bp, 32 predicted proteins | sample 1672461 | NCBI WGS metagenome assembly OLRE01 (sample SAMEA3136688, study PRJEB25190) | human gut metagenome | biome: human gut; feature: human-associated habitat; material: faeces | place: Austria | collected 2013
ATGAAAAAAGCGCCCCTGCCCGGATGGGCAAAGACGCTCGCGGTATTTGGTTGTTGTCAGCACCAGTCGATTTCAGAGATGTCACCAGCGATCTCGGAAAGAGAATGGCCGTCGAAAATGGGGGTGTGCATGACGTCCTCCATGCTGTGAACGAGTTTTTCATCTCCATCGTACCACAGAAGATAAGAGAAATTTTCGTCTCGGGTGTCATAAGGGTCTACATGACCTTCTTTTCCGTGATACTGAAAGACGAGCATTGCCCAGCCTTTAGAAAGCTCCTTCTGTAAAGAATCCGCCGTCATAAAATATCACTGTTCTCCTTTCGCTCAGCATCTGTCAACTCACGGGATGGACGACCACACAAATGGCCCTCTGCATCAAAAATATAGTCATGGGCGTGCTCGCCATGTTTTCCGAGGGCTTCTTCGACCTTATGGCCGTGGCCGTTGTTGCTGATTTGCTTGGTCTGACGACCATCCGGGCCGTAATAATTGCGGTCGATGCCGCCCTTTGCATTGGTCTTTTGCGTGATGCCGTTGCGGGGGCCGGTAATGTTGCTCTTGCTGACTTTAATGATAGTTTGCCCAGCGGTGTTTGTCAACGTGTTGTGTCGGACAGCCCACGCTGCCTTACTGCTGGCGCTCCGCCCAAACCCATGCACGCTTGTCCGGGCACTGTCCACCCGCCCGCCGGTGGCCTTGGCAAACTCGCTCAGGCTCTGGCGGGCTGCTTTCAGGCGCACGGCGCTGTCGGTGGTGTCAGACCCGGCGGCACTCTCGGCCAGATACCGCTTCTTCCATTTGCGCACGTTCCGCTCCCGGGCACGCTGCATCTGGTTGACCTCGTACTGGGTGTACAGTTTGCCGTTGTACTCGATGTTCCGGGCGTTCAGCTCCTGCAGGCTCTCCTCCGTCCAGGTGGGCGGGTCGCCCAGCTCAGGGAATACGGCAAAAAAGGTGTGGCGGCAGTTCCAGCCGCAAAGCCCAGCGCCGGTTCCGTAGCCGGTGGCCTGCTCAAAGTCCGGGTAATGCTTGCCCATGTAGTCCACAGCGCCGCCCCGGTGGAACTGCCTGCCCTGCCACTCGGCGTGGGAAGGACGCGCCCCGCCGTGGGCGGTGGTCTCAACGAACTCCACGTTCATTTCGTCCATGCGGGCTTCCTGCAGCTTGCCTGCGGTCTGGTTGACACCGGTCAGCACCGCCCGGCGGGCCGCAACTTCCAGCGAATCTGTGTGGCCGCTGGGGTAAGTGATCTCCGGCATCTCGTCTGCAAGGCTGTCCACAGCCTGCTTGACGGCGGTTTTGTAGTCAAAGGCACCTGTGGCCACCTTGCCCCAGGCGACATCCAGCGTGCGCTCAAAGGCCCCGGAGACGGTGTTGGCCGTTGTGGCCGTGAGGTTCCGCCATGTGCCGCAGGTCTGCCGGGCACCGGCGTTGAGCAGGTTGTTGAGGGCGGCGCTTTCTTCAAAGGGTGTGGGCTCGAGGTTGTAGTGGTAATAGATGGCATCTTCCCGCTCCATGGCTTCGGTGGCAGCCTCTTTGAGCAGCCTGCGGATGGTGGCTTCGCTCTTGCCGCTGTACTTTGCCAGCAGCTTGACCACGTTCTCCCGCACCGCCTCGGTCTGCTGGTAGCGCCACAACTGCCAGTCGGCCGTTTCGGTGAGGGTACCCATTTTGCCGATGCGCCGGGCGACATCCTGTAAGATCTCATCCTCGACCTGCTGCGCCAGCTGCACAAAGGCATCCGGCATGGCATCGAGGTAGCTCGGCGGCAGCATCAGGCACCTCCGAAGGTGAGCTGCTCATCGGTCTGGCTGTCAGCCTTGGCCTCTGCCGCCCACTGGTGGGCCTCGTCCTCGCTCAGACCATACCGGGCGGACAGATACCGGCAGCGGGGCACAAGCCCTGCCAGAGCGTCCTCCCGCAGCTGTGCGGTGCGCTCCTGCTCGCTGACAATGTAGCTGTCGTCCCAGTTGACCGAGATGCTGGTATCCGGGTCCACATCTGCACCCAGCAGGTTCTTTGCCGCCCACAGGATGGCCCGCAGAATGCCGATCAGTGCCGTCTCAATGGGGATCTGGTTTTTGTTGGCGTTCTGCACAAGGTCCTGTCGGCTGCCGGTGTACTCGGTGGCGGTGGCCACCTTGCCCAGCTCAAAACTGTAGCGGTGGCAGCCAAGCCCGCACTTGAAGCTCATCATGTCCAGAGCGTCCTGCACGGCCCGGTGGTTGTCCTCGGTGCGCAGGTCGGGGTTGTACTCCCGCCATGCGGCCGGCTGGTCGATGCTGCCTTCCGGTGCGGGCAGCTCGTAGAAGATCTGGCGGTGAACGGCATCCGGCGGCACAGCGTGCTCCACACCGTCCTTGTCCACCCACTTTTTGCACATGGAGCGGTCATAGAAAATTTTCTTGCCGCCCAGGCGGAGGTCCTGCCGGTAGTTGTCAAAGGCGTAATCCGCCATCTGGGCTGCGTCCAGCGCCTCGGAAAAGACGCTCATACCCAGCCCCATGCCGCCGTCGATGTTTTTGGCGACAGCCGGGCTGAACAGGCTGAACCATGCCGGCGCGCCGGTGACCGTGATGTGCTCCACCATGCCCGGCGGGGTCTTGGCCTTGGCAAATTTCGGCGTGCCGGAAACATCGTCCATCACCTCGAACCATTCATTCGTGATGGTCCGTTCGCCGCCCTTGCAGGTGTGGGTCTGCAGATAGACGGCGGGCTTACCGCCCATCACGCACTCGGACACAAAGGCGGCCTCGGTCACCACGCCCCGCTCCACGCTGATGGGCAGGATGCAGCAGGCGGGGTCATAGTCCAGCTGAATGCGCCCCTGCGGCGAGGGCAGGGCGTTCCCGGCGGCATCCACCGTCAGGCCTTCCACACTCAGCACAAAAGCACCGGTGCCGGACCAGTAGGCCTGCTCCACCAGCTCGTTGGCATTCTCCCAGAAATGCAGCTGCCGCAAAAGGCCGCCGGTCTGCTGCTCATCACTGCCCAGCAGGTAGGCGGCACTCTTTGCGTCGCCGATCTGGAAGGTGGTCTTGTCGTTGAGCAGCAGGTTTGCCCAGTCCTCGCAGACATGTTTCGGCATCCGCAGGGAAGCCAGACGCCGGGAAATGACGCTGCCGTCCGGGGCGTCCTCCTTCTGGTCGTGGATGTCGGGAACATCGCCCTTCCACCATTGCCGCCAGACTTCAATGTTGCCGTAATAATCCGCATCCAACTGCAGATGTTTGGTTTTGTTCAGATATTCGATAAAGGCCGAAACGTTCATCTTGCAGTCAGTCTCCTGTAATCACGCTCAATGGTGTACTCAAAGGCGTCGAGGGTGTCAATGTCGGTGGTGCCGTCGTCCAGACGCTCGTCCACGCCGGGGCGCTTCTGGCTCCACAGGGCGCTTGCAAGGGCGTCCCGCAGGGTGGCGGCCTCCGGCATATACCAAAAGCGCCCGCCGCCCATGAGAATGGACGTCAGGCGGATGCGGTCGATAATCTGAATTTTTGCGGAGTTATTCACCCGGTCGGCCAGCCAGTACAGTTTAGAGGCCCGCAGCCGGGTGCGGATGTGGTTGATCAGCGTCTGCTCGGCGCTGTCACAGAACATGTAATGGATCTCGCCGTACCGTGCGAACACGGCCAGGCAGAAGGTGAGCAATTGGTTGGCCAGGTAGTCGGCATCCTGGTTGCGGGGGTCCACCCGCTGGGATGCCAGCCCCACGACGCCGGAATAGTACGGCAAAATGCCCGTTGCCACAAAGGCGTGCTGTGAACCGTTGCCGCCGAAGTCCACCCCGATGTGCACCCGCCACGGCTTGCAGGGCTTGTCTGCGGGCCAGAGGAAGCGCTTGTCGTCGGCGGCGATGCTGTCCGCAAACGGGCGGTAGATGATGCCGCCTGCCGCTGCCCACTGGCCGAGAATAAACCGGTTGTAGTACACCGTGCCGGCATATTCTTTTTTCAGCTGCGCCACGAACTCCGGCGGCAGGGTGGGGTTGTCGTCGATGGTGTAGGCCTGACAGTAAATGTCAGCATCACTGTCGAGGAACCGCTTGAACCAGTGCTGGGGGTTATCCGGGTTGCAGGTGCCGTCAAAATGGCTGTGCGGGCAGGAAAGGCGGCTCTTGAGCATCTGAAAGACGCCCTCGTCCCAGGTGGTGATCTCGTCACCGTAGGCATACTCGAAGGCAGCGCCCTGAATGCGGGCAATATGCTTTTTGTTGTCAGCGCCCAGCACATACACCTTGCGGCCAAACAGCTGCACGACATTGCCGGCAGCCGAGGTGCGCACGACGCCCACCAGCTCCGCCCCCCAGAGCGCCCGCATGGGTTCCAGCACGTTGCGTTCCAGTGTGCCGAGGGTGTTGCCCAGCATGACCAGCAGGCCCTCGTCCCGGGCCGCAAGGATGCGCTGCGGGATGGTGACAGCACAGTCCAGATAGGTCTTGCCGGAGCGTGTGGCACCGGTCTTGATGTTCCAGCGGTGGGAGCAGTTGCGGAGAAACTCCTGCTGATACTCAGTCAATGGCACTGTCCACACCTCCCAGCAGCTTGCGGGCATTTTCCAGCGTGTCGGCACCGGGATCCTCCTGCGGTGCTTCCTCGCCCAGCATCTTCAGCAACACCCCGGCGGCGCGGGCATCGCCGCGTTTGGCGGCTTCGGCCATGCCCATGACCACGCTCATCTGGTTGTCCACGTCCTCAGGCTCCACCTCGTCCCGCAGCAGGGCGTTCACCCGGCGGCGGTCGGTCTCCGGCAGGCTGAGGTAATAGTCGGCGGCTTCCTTCATGCTGCGTTTGCGGCGGCGTGCCTTGCCGGACGCAATGCCGCCCTGCTGGCCCAACGACCTAGCTTCGTCCTCGCTTCGCTGGTCCATGGGCACCAGATTTTTATATCCATCTTCACGCGGCACGTCACCACCTCTCTTGTCAGAATCATAGAAAAAGCCGCCCCTGCGGACGGCGGGAAATATCAAAAAAGGCCCGGCTGGTACATTCAGGCTGTTGGGTGAGTAAATGTGTGTTCCCCTGTCGCAGCCGGGCAGCACAAAGCCCGCAGGATTGAAGGGAGTAAACCTTTCCTGCGGGCTCTTGCGATGATACTATTTTATCATGAAATCAAAGACATGTCACTGACGTCGTACTGACGTTTTACTGACATCTGTCACAGTTCCAAAGCATCCACACCTTTACGGTGATGACGGTAAACCTGCCGTACACAGATGCTCATCTTCTGTGCAATCTGCTCCCAGTCCTGAAAGCGGAGATACTTCAGCCGCAGGACCTCGTAGTCCTTCGGGTCGTCCACATCCTCCAGTCGGGCCATAAGTTCGGCGTGGAGATCATCACACAGCATGATCTGTGCATTCAAGGCTTTCTCGGCTCGTTCAATACGTTCTACAGTTCGTGCCAGACTCTGCCCATCACCGCTGCCGCCCGGCATTCCGGTCAGTTGCTGCGTGGTACAACCGGTGTCACGTTCTGCTTCATCTAAATCATCTCGCAGGTGCTTGGCCTTTACCATAGCGTCCCCGTACCGACTGAGCCAGCGTCTTTTCTCTTCGTAGGTCATGCCAGCTCCTCCACCCGGACGAACACCCCGCAGGGGTCCGACCAGAACTTCTCCACGATCTCGCTGCACACCTGCGCGTCATCCGCCCAGAAGTGCAGGCGGGTCATCTCGTCCTTGAGAGCCTTTTCCAGGTTGTCGGTGTCGGGTTTGCTGGTGCGCCACTCGCCGCTGCGGCGCTTGCCCTCGGTGGGGAAGCACCACTTGACCAGCAGGCGCACCGGTCTGCCGGCAGGGATGGGCTTTGCCGGGGCGTGGGGTGCCAGATGGGCATGGAGCTTGGCACGGGTGGCTTTGAGTTCCGGGCTGTCGTGGAGCACCGCGTGGGGCTGCCCGCCCTTCATGTAAGCGTGCAGTTGCTTTGCGTTGTGGGTGGTGGTGGGCGGCTGCATGGGGATAAAGAATTGTGTGTACATAGGGTTCACCTCGTTTTTCTTTTTTGATGCAGGCCAACGTGATGGGGAGGGTTCCCCGGATGGATGGGGGCTGTGCACGCCCCATCCTCCGGGATCCCCATCACACACGGACGGATTATGCTTATTATATATAGGCATTTTCCGTCCCGGATCCGTAGGAAAATGCGGCATTTTCCGAAATCCGGAAGCCGGACGCGGACGGATTATGCGGGCATTTTACTGTTTTTGTACGTTGCGTAAAACAAAATATTGCAATTTGTAATCATCCGTTGGAACCGGGTTCTTTGCGTCCCACGTCCGCGCCATCTACCCAGTAACCGCCGTCGGCTTTCAGGCGGCGGCGCACGGTGTCCGGTTTCAGACCCATATACTCGGCCATGGCGTAGACAGTGACCTTGCCGTCCATCGTGCAGGATTCGTAGGCGGTGGACAGCTCCACGGACTTGTTCTTGGCCAGCTTCTCCCGGCTGCCCCAGCGCTTTTCCGCGCCGCGTGCGGCAAAGCCCTTGACGTCTCCGTCCGGCTGGAGATCTTCCAGCAGGCCGCTGTCCGGCTTGTGCACCGGGTAATCAAACCAGAGGTTGACCGGGTCGAACCGGGCAAACTCGCGCAGGGTGCCCTCGATGCGCCAGGCGGTCATGCCGTCGGCTTTTTTCTCGGCGGCAGCCACCTCGGCGTCAATGGCCCGCAGGTCGGCCAGGCCCAGGCGCTCCTTGGCCACGGCCAGCATCCGGCTCTTGCTGAGGGTATCGTCCGGGCCGTAGGCATCGGCATGGCCGCGCTTATCCAGCATGGCCTTGATGACCCGGCAGGCGGCCTTGTTGTGCAGCTGCTGGCGGATAGCATCGGTGGGCACCAGCTCGGTCATGTCCAGCATGGCGTCCGGGTCACGGGCGAACACACCGGAGCCGGACGCACGGTCCATGCTGCGTTTGCCGCCCTGGGCACCCTTGCTGTGGTGGTGGCAGTAGATCACGGCGCAGTCCAGTGCGCGGCACACAAGGTCAAACTGGTTGCAGAACTTGGCCATCTGGTCGGCGCTGTTCTCGTCGCCGGTGATTACCTTATAAATGGGGTCCAGCACCACGGCCATGTAGCCCTTTTTCTGGGCCCGGCGGATGAGCTTGGTGGCCAGCTTGTCCATGGGCACGGACGCACCGCGCAGGTTCCAGATGTCAATGTTTTTCAGGTGCTCCGGCGGCAGGCCCATGGCGGTGTACACATCCTTGAAGCGGTGCAGGCAGGAGGCCCGATCCAGCTCCAGATTGATGTACAGCACCTTGCCCTGGGCGCAGGAGAACTGGCCCAGCCACGGCTTGCCCTCGGCAATGGCGATGCACAGCTCGATGAGGGCAAAGCTCTTGCCGGCCTTGCTGGGGCCCGCCAGAAGCATCTTGTGCCCTTTGCGCAGCACCCCGAAGATGAGCGGGTCTGCCAGCGGGGGCAGGTGCTCCCAGTCGGCGGCGAGGTTCTCGGTGTCCGGTAGGTCGTCGGTCTCGGCTTCCAGCCAGTCCACCCACTCGTCCCAGCAGCTCTTGCCGAAATTGGTCTCCAGAAGCACCTGCCGCTTGTCGCCGCGCAGGATGCCGGGCATCCGGCTCAGGCGGCTGGGGTTGCGGTTCTGCTGGTCGAGGGTCAGGCCGTTTTTCTGGCAGGCAGCGTAGAGGTAATCCACCCGCTTGCGGTACTCTGCATAGTCCGGGGCGTCCACCTTGACGATGGCGTGGACGCTCTTGCCGCCGGAGTACACCAGCGCGGCGCAGGGCAGCTCCAGCTGCTTGATGATGGCCTGCTGCTTGCCCAGCTCCATGTTATCGCACTCCACAAGGGCGTAGCGGTAGGCGGTGACGTTGGCGTCCTTGCGGCCTGTGCCGTCCACGGGGTTGAAGCAGATCCAGGCACCCACCTCCGGGTCCCAGTCGCCTAGCACCTTGCCGAGATCCCCGCCGCAGGTGCCCAGTTCGGCAAGGAGCTGCCCGGCGGTGCGGGTCCAGCTGCCCTTGGCCGGGCGGCGTTTGTCGTCGGCCATGAAACTCTCGGTGACATAGGCCACATACTCGTCCTCTTCAAACAGGGCCTGCAGGTAGCGCCTGAGCTGGTCCACAGGGTCCCACTGTTCCGGCAGGGCGAGATCGCGGGCTTCCACCCAACGGGGGTCTACCAGCTGGCCGTCCGTGCGGGCCGGGCCGGCGGAGATGTCGTCGTTCCAGTCCAGTGCATGGCCGGCAGGGCCTCTCCACCCGCTGGAATAGGCCAGCTGAAAGATACTGCTGGCCGTGACGGGGCTGCCCCCGCCGCCGTGGAAACTGGCCCACTTCTTGGCGCACTCGCCTTTGTGGTAGCGGCCCCCGTCCCGGGCGCTCCACTGTTCCCATGCTTCCACGGGCAGGCCGGCTTCCTTCAGGCCCATGCCCACCAGGATCCATTCGTCGTAGGTCAGGGCGGACGGGCTGAGAAAATCCAGCGCTTCTTTGAGTTCATTCGCATTGTCCATTCACGTTACCATCCAAAATCAAAAGGACTGTCTGCAGCAGGCGGCTCCGCAGCGGGGGTATAGGTGCGGGGGTTCACGCCCTTGGGCACGCCGCGCCAGCCCTGAGCCGCTATGCGATCAATCATGTGGCGGGCGGCCTCAAAGCTCCAGGTGCCCACATGCTGGAACCCGTACTTTTCCAGACAGCGGATCTGTTTGGGCGTGGTCAGGCCCTCGTCCCGGCGCTTGTTCAGGCGGTCCAGCAGCAGGGCGGCCTTGCCGGCGGATTCCACCGCATCCGGCAGGATGCCCAGCTTTTCCAGCGCGGCGGTCTGTTGCTCGCTGGGCGGACCGGCCTCCCAGCCAAAAGCGGGCACATACCCGGCCAGATCTTCGGCCTGAATGCTCATTTCGTACTGCAGCGGGTCCACCAGTTTTGCCTTTTTACGGCGCTGCTCTTCCAGCTGCTTGGCAAGGGCTTCTTCCCGCTGGGCCACCACGTCCTCGCTGGCCTGGGCGGCGGCCTCCTCGATGTCCTCCGGGCAGCCGGTCTCGGCCAGATGCTCGGTCATCTGGCGGGCCACAGTGCGGTCCTCACAGACCAGGTCTGCCGGGCGGCACAGCTCGTGCTTGTCGGTCATCCACAGGAAATCCAGCAACAGCAGGTCGGTCTTGCCCGGGGAAAGGCGGGTGCCGCGCCCCACCATCTGGCTGTACAGGCTGCGCACCTTGGTGGGCCGCAGCACCACCACGCAGTCCACGGAGGGGCAGTCCCAGCCCTCGGTCAGCAGCATGGAGTTGCACAGCACGTTGTACTTGCCGGCGTCGAAGTCGGCCAGCACTTCCTTGCGGTCGGCACTCTGGCCGTTGACCTCCGCCGCGCGGAAGCCGTGGGCGTTGAGCAGGTCGCGGAACTTCTGGCTGGTCTTGATCAGCGGCAGGAACACCACCGTTTTGCGGCTCTTGCAGCGCCGAGCCATTTCGGCGGCGATCTGCTCCAAATACGGATCAAGGGCTGTGCCCAGGTCGCCCACGGCGTAGTCGCCGCCGCTCATGGTCACGGATGTAATATCCAGCTGCAGCGGGATGGTCTGGGCCATGATCTTGCACAGATAGCCCTCCTTGATGGCGTCGGTCAGCTTGTACTCAAAGGCCAGGCTGTCGAACACCTCGCCCAGATTGCGCATGTCGCCGCGGTCCGGCGTGGCGGTGACGCCAAGCATCTTGGCCCCGCTGAAGTAGTCCAGGATGCGGCGGTAACCGTCGGTGATGGCGTGGTGGGCCTCGTCGATGATGATGGTGCCGAAATAATCCTGCGGGAAGCGTTCCAGCCGGGCGGTGCGCTGCAGGGTCTGCACGCTGCCCACCACCACCCGGAACCAGCTGTCCAGGCAGGTGGATTCGGCCTTTTCCACGGCGCTGACAAGGCCGGTGGAACGCTGCAGCTTGTCGGCAGCCTGTTCCAGCAGCTCGCCCCGGTGCGCCAGAATGAGCACCCGGTCGCCGGCACGCACCTGATCGGCAGCCACCGACGCAAACACAATGGTTTTGCCGGTGCCGGTGGGCAGCACCAGCAGGGTGCGGGTGTGGCCGGCGTCCCACTCGGCGTGGATGCGGTCACGGGCCTGCTGCTGGTAGGGTCTCAGTTCCTGCCCCATCAGAATGCCCCCTGCGTCCAGCCCTGCGAGGGTGCCGCCTTGGGTGCCGGGGGCGGCAGGAAGCGGGTCACCTCGTTGCTCTGGCCGGTCTCGCCTGCGTGGGGGCCGCTCTGCTTGGTGTATTCCCGGATGCCGAGGCGGCATAGGCCCTTGCTGCCCACCACCTCGTTCCAGCGGGGGCGGAAGGTTTCGCCGCGCTTGCACTGGCCGATGCTCTCAAAGAACGCGCCCAGCAGACCCTGGGTCTTGGTATGCAGGTACAGGCGGTGGGTCACGGTGGTGTCGCCCTTGGCCCCGCCATAAATGCGCAGGGTCAGTTTTGCCATGGAGCAGGGCGGCAGCTTGGCCCCGCCCTCATAGCGGGCACGCTCCATCTGGGTCACTTCAAAGGGGTACTCGCCCTCCGGCAGCAGCACGAATTCCTGCTGCTCGTTGGTAAACTCGTCATCCCAACCCAAAGCGAAACCTTCGTTGTTCATCTCGTTCATAATGCTTCTCCTTTATTTAATGTACGTTAAAACGGCAGGTCACGGCTGTCCAGAACCATCTGCAGCACCTGCGGCCATGCGGCGATCAGGCAGCCCTCCACAAAATCCATGGGGTAGTCCTTGATGGGCATATCCTCCGGGAAGTAGCCCCGCTCGCCCACTACATGCTGCAGCTCTTCCGGAGTCACGTTGTTGGCGCTCATGAGCGGAGCCAGTTTTTCCGGCACGCCCAACGCGATCAGGTCGGGCACCAGCAGGGCTTTGGGCACCGTCTCGGCGGGCGGTTCCGGCTGCGGTGCGGGTGCGGGCAGAATGTCCTCTTCCGGCGCACTCTGGGGCTTCTGCTGGGGGCGTGGCTGCGGTTCCGGCTGCGGTGCGGGCGCAGGTGTGGTGCCGGAGATGCAGGCGGCAATGCCGGCATAATCAAAGGGCATTTCGTCCGGCAGGCCAAAGCGGTTCTTGGCATCCCAGCAGGGGTGATGGGTGGTGTACATGACCCGGCGGCCGCCGCTGGCCTTGTTTTTGGCGTTTGGGCCGCTGCCCGCCTTTTCCACCACGGTCTTGTAGTTGGCGAACAACAGCATGTCGCACCACTCCCGCAGCAGCGGGGCCACCTGTTTGGAGGTCTTCATGCTCCAGCGGTCGTAGTTGCCCACGGCGTCCGGCTGCTCGAATTTGGTGATGGCGGCATGGGCCAGCACCACCACATTGTGCCCGGCGTTGAGCACCTCTTCCAGCGCGTCCAGCAGCTTGGCAAACTCCTCCTTGACGTAGGTGTAGCCCTTGCCGTAGCCAAAATCTTCGATGCCGTTGACCTTGGCACGGGCGCACACGGCCTGAATGCACAGGCGCTCGGCCCAGTCGGCTGTGTCGATGACCAGCGTGCTGCAGGGCACGTTGCCTTTGCGCACCTCGGCCACCTCGTCCAGCAGCATGGCCCAGCTGGTGGGCTGGGGCAGGCGGGCCACGTTCAGGCGCTTGGTGCCGCCCTCGGTGTCGATGAACACAGGGCTCGGGAAGTGGGAGGCAAAGGTGCTTTTGCCAATGCCCTCCGGCCCGTAGAGCACGGTTTTGACCGGCGCGGTCTGCACGCCGGTGGTGACTGCATACTTGCTCATTTAAAACGCTCCTTTCGTCCAGCTCCGGGGCTGGGGCTTCTCTTCGGGCGGCACGGCGTCCTTGACCATGCCGTCCTCAATGATGATCTGGCACTCACTGCCGGTGGAAACGCGGGTAGCAATGGCCTGCAGGCCCTCGGCTTCCAGCCAGGCGGAAAACTCCTGCAGGGTGGTCATGTCCATCTGCTCCAGCTTGTCCAGCAGAACAAAGCCGCAGTCCGGGTTCAGCCGGCGCACGATGGCGGCGGCCACCCGCAGCTGGTCACTGCCGGATATATCCCGCCAGTGCTTGCCTTTGTAAGTAAGGACGCCGTCCTCCACGCTCAGCCCCGGCAGCGGCAGGTCTGCGCCGTTCAGCAGGGCCATGCGGTCGGCACGCTTCTGCTGGATGGATTCGGTCAGGCGGTCGTACTCGCTGGCGTACTGGGCGGCTTCGTCCTCAGCCCGGGATTTTTCCAGGTTGGCCCGCACCTTGCGGTTGGTCTCCTCAATGTCCCGGATGGAGGCTTCCAGCTCGGCGGTGGATTCGTCTTGCAGCTGGGAGACGGTCTTTCTTGCAGTTTCCCGCTGATTGAACAACTTGGTGTGCTTGGCGTCCAGTTCATCTGCCAGCTGCTGCAGTGTGGCAATGCGTTCCCGGGTGCGCTTCAGCTCGTCCACACACTGCTGCACCTGCTGTTCAAGCTCTGCATACTGGGCCCGCAGGCGCTGGTTCTCGCCATTCCGGGCCAGAATGTCCTGCTGCTGGCGGATGAGCTCGGAGGCGCTCACCGGCTCGTCCGGGGCTTCCGGGTAGGAGATCATTTCCTCGGCAAAGTGCTTTTTCTGGGCGGCCAGCTGACCGGTGAAGGTGCGCTTGTCGTACAGGCCCTTGATCTCCAGATCCCGGGTGTGCAGCTCGGCCCCAATGCCGATGATGCGCAGCAGGATGTCAGCCTTTTCCTTGTCGCTGGCGTCCATGAAGCGGGGCAGGTCGAGGGCCAGCGGCTCCACAAAGGCGTTGAGCAGCTGCTGGCCGCTGCGGCGGCCCGTGGGGTCGGTGACGGTCAGGCTGGCATTTTTGCCCTTGCGCTCCACCACCACGCCGTTGGACAGTGTGACCTTGAGGTGAGCAGGAGCGATAGCACCGTCCCGCTGTGCGGCGTCCGGACGGAAACGGTCCCCGCCCAGGGCCCACGCCAGGGCGTCCAGCACGCTGGTCTTGCCCTGATTGTTGTTGCCGCCCACGAGGGTGAGCCCGGTGGGCGACGGGGTGAGCGCAACGGCCTTGATGCGCTTGACGTTCTCGGCTTCCAGCGCCGTGATCTTTACAGACATTTCGTTACCTCCCCTTGAATGCTGCCGATGGTGTGGACGATCTGGTTGGCAAGAGCCTCCCGCTGCTCTTCCGGCAGTTTGCGGAACTGCGGCTTTACCATCTGCCAGGTGTTCAGCATGGCCCGGCTGGCCAGCAGGACGCTGTCGTAAGCGTTCCGGGCGTCCTGCTCGGCGTTCCCGGTGACGGCGTCCAGCTTTGCCTGCAACTCGGCATTCATGGCGTCGGCCATTTCTTTTGCCTGCCGCCGGGTCTCCTCTTTGTCCACCACGGCGGTGATGGGCTGACTTTTCAGCGCGTCGTTCTCGGCCTTGAGTTTGTCGCCCCGCAGCTTTGCCGCTTCGGCCACCTGCCGGGAGCCTGCCAGCTGGTTCTCCGCGTCCTTGGCGCGGGCTTCGGCCCTGTCGCGCTCGGCTTCAGCTTTCTGGCGCTGGAGGTTGGCCGCAATGCGGCTCTCGTCTGCATCGTGGTAGCTCTGCTGGAGCTTGGCGTTCTGCTCGGTCAGGCCCTGAACATCCGCAAGGGCGGCATCCCGCTGGGCTTCGACATCTTGGATGTGGCTTTCCGCCCAAGCAGCCCGATTCTGGGCACCCAGCAGCTTGTCCCGCTCAGCCTCGGCAGCATCGGCCCGCTCTTTCTCGGCTTTGATCTGGGCAAGGGCTTCCTGATACTGCTTGTGCGTTGTGATATCACCGCTCTTGACCTGCTCCACCAGCTCTGCGGGGGCGCTGGGTTTTGCCACGGCATACAGCAGGGTCGGCGGCAGGGCTTCCAGAATGGCCCGCTGGCGGGGGCTGCTGCCGTCCATCAGGGCAGAGACCTGCAGCAGGTTGTAGGCGGTTGACTTGGTGATGCCAATGGAACAGCACCATGCCCGGAAAGAATCATCGCCACGGTTGCCGTGCTTGGAGTTGTCCAATTGTTGGACAACTCCGCACAGCGCATCATGGGCAGCAGCAATGGCATTACCCATGTGCACGAGGCCGCGCTCGGCCAGTTTTTTGCCGTGACGGTACTCATCCTCAGCAAAGTGCAGGTCATCCACCGTCTGTGCATCCAGCCCGGAGTAATCGAACGCCGGGCGGATTTCGTCCGGGATTGTGGTCAGGGGCTTGTTCTGTGTCGTCTGGGTTCCGGGCACTTCCGGTTTGTCAACATCCGCAGAGTGAGCGGGAGTTAAATGCTTTTCGCCTTCGGTCTGATAACTGTTGCACTCCTGCACGGGATGGCCGCAGCTGTGGCAGTTTCCGAAGCATTCTTCTTTGCACCCGCCACAGGTGCAGGTAGAGCAGATGCAGGAAGCAGGAACACTCGAGGAAGAATCCTCTTCCACTGGGTCGATGGGGGCATTTTTGCAGGGCTTGGCATTTTCTAATGCGTCCAGCATTGCGCAGTCGATTTCGTACTCGTCCAGCGGGGCGAACTCCGCGCCATTGGTCAGAAACGACTGTGGGGTCAGATTCTTGTCTGCCGCTCTGGCCAGCTCAAATCTATGCGTCATGATGCGGCTTTCTTTCCAAATGCTGCCGTTCCAGTACCAGAACCGGCCGCGGTAACAGGCATAAACCATCTCGTTGGAAATCTTGGAACTGATGGTGTAGTCCGTCATACCCGCACCTCCGTGTCCTTCAGGCGGTCCAGCAGCTCGGCCTGCAGGTCTTTGCTCATGGGCACGAGGCTGTTGTTCTTCCACCCGTAGCACAGGATGGTGCCGTAGATGTTCTGCCCGCGGTAGATGCGGTTCAGCCCCTTGCCGAGGATGCCGTACACCAGCACCGCCGGGGTGCGGGGCAGCACCTTCTGCGTGCAATCGCAGCCCAGCATGGCTTCGATGCCCTGCAGCGTGTCCGGCAGGGTGGTGACGACCGGGGCTTTGCCCGGCTCGATCAGGATTCCTTTCATTGTAAAACCTCCGATTTTGTGATATTATCGGGGTGATGTGATTGGGAAAATCCATCATCCCTTGGGCTCGTCGGTGCGCCAACACCGGCGGGCCTTTTTGGTTTGCGGGGCAGGCTGTCCACCTCGCTGCGCGGGATGAGCTCCCGCTGGCAAATGTACTTGACGTGCTGCCTGCCGTCCTTGAGCCAGTGCGAGACGGCAGACGCAAAACTGTTGGCGCTGGCGTAGCCCAGCCGCCGGGCGCACATGGCGGCCGTGCCGCTGGCCAGCAGGTCACCGCTCTTGGCGTCCCACACGGTGTACCACGGGACGTTGTTGACAAAGTCAGCCATGGGGGATGTCCTCCATGAGCCGCAGCACACCTTCCAAGTCCTCAAGCACAAGAACATAGACCTCAATTCGTGCTTCGAGCTTGTAAAGCTCAGACGCCCAGCGGGTCGTTGTCATAGCATTGCTGTCTTGCTGGCAGAGCTGCCCGTACTTCTGCTGCAGGCTCTCGACGTACTCCTTGGCGGTCATGCGTCGGCCTCCTTTGTGAGCTTAAGGACACGGTCGAGGATTCTGCCCTGTGCCTCAAGCGTCCGGACAGTGCACTTAAGCGCCCAAATTTCGGCGTCCAGCAGCTTGTCCTTTGCGTAGAGCGCCAGAGTGTACAGCAGGTTGATGAGCTTCTTTTTCAGCATCAGCCCACCTTCTTCCGGCTCTTCACGGTGTTCTGGGGCTCCTTGTGGACTTTCCGCTGGGCCCGCTCCTCGGCGTCCTGGGCGGCAAAGCCTAGGCGCATGAAAAAGACAGCTGCCAGCACAAGCACCATGGCGGTGACGAACTCGCCGTCGGTGACGGGCTGGCCCAGCTGGGCCCCGCCCTCAATGCCCAGGGCGTACAGCAGGCCCGCGCCTAAACTCCCGGCGGCCAGCACCTGCAAAACGGTGGATTTGATTCTCATGCCTCTTCCTCCTCTTCCAAATTCAGCCCTCGCTTCCACGAGGGGTAGCACTTATCGGTGTCCCAGCCCACGACGGTGTGCCACTCACCGTTGGCAAAGATCTGGATGGGTACGGACTTGAGCCCGGCCACATCTCGGCCCAGCTTGTAGATGCCAGACCCTGCGGTGATATCGCACCGGAACCAAGCGTGCGCCATGAGCGGCGCAATGTACGGCAGGCCGATGGGGGCCTGCGCCCGTTCACGGGCGGGGATAATTGTGGTGGTCATAATGTCCTCCTTACTTGTAGCTGCGCTTCTGGACGCTGGTGCGGCCGTAGCGCATGAAGTAGATAAAGCCAAGCCGCGGGATGCGGATGGTACTGCCGTACAGGATCACCGGGAAGCCCAAGGCTCCGGCGTCGATCTGTGCCTGGCTGCGGATGGACTGCACGCTGCAGCCCAGGAACTGCGCCACCTGTTCGGCGGTCAGGGTCTGCTGGGGGTAGGTCTCCAGCTCATCCAGCGTGGTGGGGAACGGGGTCTTTTCCATAGATCATTCCTCCTTCTTGTCCGGCAGGGCGATCTCCATCGCCGTCTGCATGATCTCGTCAAAGCCCGGCAGGCCAAAGGCCACGATGCTCAGCTGGTCAATGCGGCTGTTCAGCTCGCCCTGCGCCTGCTGCACAAGGTTCTCCGCTCTGCGCAGCCGGTCGCAGGCACCGCCGTACAGGGACTTCCATTTTTGGAAGTGTTCCTTGAAATCGTCCCGGTCTTTGATGAAGTCGTCACGCATGGCCGTGACGTTGGCCAGGGCGGCCTTGGCTTCGTTCACGGCCTGAATGGCGGCGTTCAGCCGGGTGTTGGTGGCTTCCAGCTGCTCGATGTGCTGCTTGGCCTGGAAGCTCTCGTATGCGCCGGTCTTGTGGATGGCGGGCAGCACCTCGCTGGTGACCCAGTGCTTGAAGGCCTTGGCCTTGGGCATCTTGCTGCTCAAAATCAGGCTGTACAGGCCGCTCTCGTTGATGAGGGCGGTCTTAGTGGCACCGGAGAGGGTGTCGTGTTTCACGATCCCAGCGCTTGCAGAGGGCACATCCCTTTTTTGGGTATCTGCCCCTTGCGGCAGAACCTCAAGTCGTTTGTCCTCGTCGTCAACGTGCTTGAGAATGGCGTTGCTGGGATTCTTGTACCCCAGTGCAATGGCAACGTCCTTGCCGACCAGCCAGGGCGTGCCGTTGATCTCCACGGTGCGCACCTGCCCGAACTCGGGGTTTGAGAATGTGGTTAAGTCGTTCATGTGGGTTTGACCTCCTTGTGGGTGGCTCCCTTCTGCGGTAGAATAGAGGGGCAGAAGGGAGGTGGAAATAATGGAACCTACGGCAAATGCGGGAATGTCTGTTTCAGACTGGTCATCGTTGGTAGCGATGGTTGTAGCAATCTGTGCATTGTTTTCTCCGGCTTTAACAGCCTTCTTCAACAATCAACATCAGCTTGAAATGAAAAAATTGGAGTATGAACATCAGGAACGCGAAGCACAGCAAAAGCGAGAATGCGAAATATATGAAGGTTATATTCGAGCTGCCGGTGCTGCGATTCAATATCAGACCAAAGAAAGCATTCAAACCTTTGGAGAGCATTCGGCTCTTGCAATGTACTATGTACCAGAAGAATTACGCGCTGATATGGTTTTGTTGGAAAAGCTCGCGCAACGTAGAGAAAGCTATGATGATTTGCTTGTAAGAAAAGTGGAATTGCTGAATAGAATCATTGTTAAAATGCGAGAGCTACGAGGAGCACAGTCGTCAACGCACCAACAATGATGGAGTAGATGGGATACCACGTCATGAGATCCGGCACGAGTTTCTTTGTGAGCAGATTGCACAAGACGATGACAGCCCAGAGTATCGGAATCAGCTTTAGCGTAAACACTGTGGACAATCCTCCTTATTCAGATTTATCCGAATTATGATATGGTAGCTCGACATTCTGCACCACCAGCTACTCTCTGCCGTCACGCCAGTCCGGTTGACCAACTCTTCCACAAGCTGCGAAGTCGGTACATCTTTCAGCGCCCAGCGTTCCTCTTCCACAGGTTCGCTGGGCTTTTTGTTGTTGTCCATCTTCTTCACCTCCTTGTGTGCACCTCGCTCCTGCGATACAATAAAAACAGGAAGGAGGTGGTAATCATGAATCGCGTTGTGGTAACGCACAAAGATGATGCACAGCGGTACATAAAAAGCGGTTGGACGCTTGAGAGTGAACATGAAGTGATTCTGCCGGGAATCAACAAACAGTACACGGAATGTACGCTGTACTGGAAACAGTCGGGCGAACCGGCTGCACCGGATGGGCCGGAAGTGGAGCTAAAGACAAAGGATGTCACACCCAGCCCAAAACGTAGACGATAGAGCCGTCTGCCGCAATCTTTGCATCAAAAGCTATCCAGTTGCCGCTGGATAGCTTTTTTGCTACCTCGTTGCAGTCAGCGGTTTTGTAAATCCCCCGCACGGCACGTTCTGCGTCATTTCGGGGCGGTCGCTCCATGAGCGAGAGCGTCACGGGGTACGCAGGAATATCCGAAAGTTCCTTCATCTTCTTCACCTCCTTTGGAATGAACTTGCGAAAACTAAAGTTTTGCGGCAAAAAAATAAGCGGGGATTTCTGCGTCAGGGATTGCGAGGACACGGCATAAATCACGGATTTCGGTCTGAGTGAAGTCCGTGTGACCACGCAACTTTTTGTTTAAAGTTGTAGGAGAAATGCCGATTTTCTGCGCAACATCGCTCTGCGTCATACCTCTGGCGCGGATGCGGCCAAGCAGATTTAAGTAATCCATTTGTATCACCTCCTTGCCAATACTATACAACTTGCGATTTCTAAAGTCAATACGTTTTCTAAAGATTTTTGAAAAATATCTTGCGTTTTCTATAAAATGGCGCTATACTGTGAATAAGACATGACGGAGGTACGTTCAAATGAAAAAGAGCGATTTCGCAAGTCGGCTATCACAGGCTCTCGAGGCACGAGGGATGAAGGCCGCAGACCTCTCCAAGAAAACGAAGGTAGCAGAAGGCACTATAAGTTGTTATATAAATGGACGCTATGAGGCAAAGCAAAACCGTGTGCAGGTCTTTGCTGAGGCGTTGGACGTGAATCCGGCATGGCTCATGGGCTATGATGTACCAATGGAAGCGGAGCGCTCCCAGCCCGCCCCCGCACCCCGTCCCATCCCGAAGGGGTTTGAGCCGATGCCCAAGATGAAGAAGATCCCGCTGGTGGGCTCGATCGCCTGCGGCACGCCCATCCTGGCCCAGCAGAACATTGAAAAAATCGTGGACGTGCCGGAGAACATCCGGTGCGATTTCTCCCTCACCTGCCACGGCGACAGCATGGAGGGTGCCGGCATCCATGACCGGGACGTGGTGTATATCCGCATCCAGCCCGAGGTGGAGAACGGCGAGATCGCCGCGGTGCGCATCGGCGAGGAAGCCACCCTCAAGCGGGTGTACTACCAGAACGGCACCCTGACCCTGATGCCCGCAAACGCCGCCTATGCGCCCATGGTCTACACCGGCCCGGAACTGAACGACGTGCAGATCGAGGGCAAGGCCGTGGGCTGGACCCACTGGGTGGGGTGAAACCCCGCCACGCCTCTCAATGATGCGTACCATGGCGGGGTCGCTTTATTATGAGTTGCCGAGGAATCCTCGGTAGTTGAACAAAACAAAAAACGCCCCCGGTGCTACCAACACCGAGAGCGTTTGCAGAATGGCTTGCCCACAAGGGTACAAGACAACCTAACCAACTGTTATTGTACTCCAAAAGGGCAGGCTTGTCAAAGTGTACCCTTCTGGAGGTGAAAACAATGTTTGAATGCCCGAAATGCCGCAAAGAACTGCCGGACGGTGCAGCATGGTGCTGTTGGTGCGGCGCAAAGCTGGTGGCCACACGGAAGCCCCGTGCCCGGTCGAACGGGGAGGGGAGTGTCTACCAGTACGGCAATGCCGGCAAGTGGCGTGCCGAGATCAACATCTATAAGGATGGTGTGCGTTACCATAAGATCCGCAGCGGCTTCAAGACCAAGCGGGATGCCGTGCAGGCCCTGCCGGAGATGCGGGAGATGGTGCTGAACGGGCAGGAATTTGCCCAGGATGCCACCCTGCAGGAGCTGTGGGAGATGATCTGTGCGCAGACATTGCCCAAGCTGAGCAAGGACAAGGCCAGCCACTACCGCACAGCCTGGGCGGCGCTGGAGCCGCTGAAGAACGCCAAGATCCGGAACCTGCGTTATGCGCACCTGCAGCCGATCGTGGACGCCCGCGAGGGCGGGTACTACCCCAAGCGGGATATCAAGGCCCTGCTGGGCAAGATGTACACGCTGGCCCTCAAGTACGAGTATGCCGATAAGGATTACTCCAAGCTGCTAGATCTGCCGCCGATCAGCGCCAGCACACGCACCGCCCTGACCGAGGACGAGGTGCAGCGGATCTGGCAGGACTACGATGCCGGCCACGAGTTTAGCCGGTACTGGCTCATCATGGCCTACACCGGAATGCGCACCGGTGAGATGCTCACGATTCTGAAAGCGCACACCCACCTGGCTGAACAGTACTGCACCGGCGGCATCAAAACGGATGCCGGCAAGGCCCGGCAGATCATCTTCCCGGACAAGATCATGCCCCTTGTGCGGGAAGCCTACCGTAGCGGCACCAAGCGCCTGTGCGAGGTGGACGAGAAAACCTTCTATGCCGAGTGGCACGACATGGCCCAGCGTGTGGGTCTGCAGCCAGACATGACGCCATATTGCCTGCGCCACACCACGGCCACGCTGCTGGCTGTGGAGAAGGTCGCCCCGGCAATTATAAAGGAAGTGCTGGGCCACACGGACTATGCGGTCACGCTGGGCTACACTCACATCCCGCTGGAAGAAAAGCTGGACGCGATGAACAAGTTGAAGTGATCAGCCGCGTGCAAGATCGTTGTACAGCATTTCGAGGAACTGTACAGCACTGGGGCAGCCGTCCAACGGATAGCCAGCCAGCTCCTGCACACGGGAAGGGTTGGTGTGCCATGCGGTCTGCGCGGCACGCCGGATGGTGCTTTGAATGGCCGTCCAGTCACTGCATTGCTTGTCAGCAATCGGCTCATAGACCTCTTTCTGGACAGCTTCCAGCCGGTCCTCTTGTTCCCAGATAAGCCGCAGGCAGTCGGCAATGATGGAGTAAGAACGCATACTGCGGATGATGCCCAGAGGCCGGAGTGTCTGAGCAATGCGCAGCGAGAGCGTGGAAGAATCAGTGATTGGCACTTTTAAACACATCCTTTCCGACTTGTGGAATATCCAAGAAAGAGTGTAAACGAAAAGTGTCGAATTGTGCCAAAAGCGCTGAAAAGCGTTGCAAAAGGTCGGAATTTGCTGAAATGCGGCGGGGCATAAAATGGGGGATTGATGGCAGATGACGAGAAAATGCACTTCCAAAACATTACATGAGCACTCCTTTTTTGTGCGGCAGTTCGTTTGAAAGTGCTTGATTTTTCTCCCCTGCTAAGGGCGTAGGTCGTCTAAACAACGGCGCGAGGGTTCAAATCCCTCCTACTCCGCCAAGAAAAAGCTCGATGATCCATTGAGATCACCGGGCTTTTTCCATTTTTGCACGCAAAAAAGAAGGGGCACCGGCTTTTGAAAGGCCGGTGCCCTTTTCCGCGTCACAGCAGCAGGTTGGTGATGCAGGCCAGCAGGGCCAGATGCACCGGGTAGAACCAGTAAAAGGCCTTTTTCTGCAGCGGACTGCACGCACCGCGCTGTCCGTTATAGAACCAGACCAGCACAAAGGCCAGCGGAGCGGTGAGCTCGAATAAAAACAGCACTGCGCCCACAAGGCACTGCCGCTTGCGGTCTGCGCGGGTGAGGTATAAGGCGCAGATGATCAGCACGCCGATGGCGTGGTAGTCGGTGCTGGCGGCCAGCGCCAGCGCGGCGCACCCGCCCGCCCACACAAGCCCCTGCCAGCCGGGCAGGCCGTTTTCCTTTTCAAAGCGCTTGAGCCCCGCCATGGCCAGCACGCCCAGCGCCAGCGTCCAGTAAACATTCTGCGCACTGGGGTCAAAGGGGGTGCGGAAGAACGCAAGGTCAAAAGGCACCTCGCTCAAAAGGCCGAACAGCACCAGCCGCCCAAGGTAGCCTTTGACGTTGTGGGTGTGCACAAAGCCCTCCACCAGCAGAAAACAGAACAGCGGAAAGGCCAGCCGCCCGGTGAAGCGCAACACCATGTCCAGCCGGTACAGCGGGTAGGCAGAAAGGGTGGCTTGGGAGAGGGTGCCGGCATCCAGCCCGGGCGTAAGGATGCCCGCCTCGATGCAGGACGCACCGATGTGGTCCACCAGCATGGTGATGCAGGCAATGGTTTTAAGAGCGGTGCCGCTGAAGGTGCGGCGCGGGGAAAGTGCAGTCATAAAGAACACCTCGTTCAGTTTGCAAAAAATCGTTACAGGAACTATAACGAAGGAAAGGCGGCGTTTCCTGCAGAAATCGCGGCAAAATCTGCACAGAGCGTGCAAAAATCGGGGCAAAAACGCTTGACAGAAAAGGCGCGGGATAGTACAATCAAGAAGATAATTGAACTATCTCAAACGAAAGATGAAAAAGATTCACAGAGAATCGGGCGTCTCCGAACCAGAATAATCAGGAAGGAGGCTTTGGGGCATGACGCTTTTTTCCTACGAGATCTTCGATGCAGTGGCACGGCAGGGCAGCTTCAACAAAGCGGCCCAGCAGCTGCATCTGACCCCCTCGGCCATCAGCCACGCCATTGCCGTGATGGAGGAGGAACTGGGCTTTGCCCTGTTCAACCGCGGCAAAAACGGCGTATCCATGACCAGTTACGGCGCTTCGCTGTACCCGTCCATCCGTGCGGTGCTCAACAGTGACGAGGCACTCAAACAGAGCATTGCCCGCCTGAACGGCCTGGAAAAAGGCAAGGTGAAGCTGGGTGCATTCAACTCGGTGTGCGCTTCGCTGCTGCCGGGCCTGCTCAAGAGCTTCGCGGCCCAGTACCCTCAGATCGAAATTGAAGTGTATCAGGGCACCTACGACGATGTCAAGGAGTGGCTGCGCACCGGGCAGGTGGACATTGCGTTCCTTTCCTCCACCTGCAAGGAGGAATTCAACCTCACCGAGCTGTTTCGGGAGCCGCTGCTGTGCATCGTGCCGCAGGACTGGCCCGAACCCCAGGGCGGCGTGATGACCCCTGCTCTGATGAACGGCCAGAGCTTTGTGGTGCAGTGCGATGCCACCGACGCCGAGATGCGGCAGTTCCTCAAGAAGTACAAGATCAGCACCGAGCGCCGCTGCCATGTCATCGACGACCAGTCCAACATCGCCATGGTGGAAGCAGGTCTGGGCATTTCCATCATGCCGCAGATGCTGCTGCGCGACTGCAAGGCTGCAATCAAGATCTATCCCATCGAGCCAGAGGAAGACCGTGTGGTGGGCCTGGCTGTGCAGCGCCCCGCCGCAATGGCCCCGGCAGTGGAACAGATGTTCCACCACATCGTAGACTACTGCAGGCAGATCGAGCTGAGGTGAGCCGGACACCTTTATACTATACCATAAAACAGTCTGTGTGTGGAGCATGGACTGTTTTTTTATTAAGAAAGAGCGATTGTATCAGCGTGCAAAATCCGCTATACTTAGAAAAACAGGCTGGTTTTATGCAGAAGCCTTGATTGGAGCAGAAAGATGAAGACCATAAAACGACGTGCCTTTTGCAAGGCGGCAGCAGCTGCCGTGGCAGGCGTGCTGGCCCCGCACGCGGCGGCAGAGGCTTTGCTGCCGCAGGCCGCACAGGCTGTGGTGGGCAGTGCGGTGCCGGAGGATTACTACTCCTTTGCCTTCCGCAGCGACCACAGCGAAACAGATCTCTCCCACGATTTTTATTATACAGATGCCTTTTTTGAGAACACGGCGCTGCAGTACAGCCACAAGCTGGCACTGGCAACGCTGGGCCTTGTGGCGGCATGCGGCAATACCTACCGCAGCGATGACCTCTATTGGCTGGAGGGGGAAGCGGGCCGTGAGGACAGCATTGCGGATGCCTACCAGAAGCTTGGCTTTGCCAATGCGGTCTATGCGGGCTACCAGTGCAGCCTGAACACCCCGGTGGATACCGCGGGCTGTGCTTTTGCGCAGAAAACACTGGTACAGGATGGCCAGCGCACCACCATTATTGCAGCCATGCTGCGCGGTGTCGGCTATGGCGCCGAGTGGGCCAGCAACCTGCATGTGGGCGAAGGCGGCGGGCACTATGGCTTTGTGACAGCAGCAGAGCATTTTTTTGAGGATCTGCAGGACTACCTGAAAAAAGCCGAGGCTGCAGCGGGAACGCTGGGCACCATCAAGCTCTGGCTGGGCGGCTACAGCCGCGGCGCGGCTGTGGCAAACCTGACGGCGGCGCGCATCCGGCAGCAGCTGCCGCAGATCGCGCAGGAAAATACCTTTGTTTACACCTTTGCCGCACCGGCGGCACTGACGGCAGCAGACCGCCCGGATCTGCAGGCGGACTACGACAACGACCACACGGCAGACGGCGGACTGAAAACGGATTGGGATGTAAGCAATATCTTCAACATCATTTCCAGCGGCGATATCGTGGCCCGCGTGATGCCGGAAGAGTGGGGCTACCACCGCAACGGAAACGACCGCTTTCTGCCCTCCACGGCGTACCAGAACGAGCTGGATGATCTGAGCATCATCGAGAGCCGGATGGGCGGCGTGCCGCTGCGGTTCGACCAGCTGGCCACAAAGGAAGATGTGGATTCGGTGATCGCGGCGGCTCTGGCGTTCTGCAAAAGCGCCGCAAATTACCACGAAAAATATGAAGCTGCCTTTATGGATATGCTGCAGTGTGCCTTTACCCTCTCGGAGAAAGAGGCAGCCGAGGGCGTGATCCTGGACGATGAAGCTGTGATGGAACGGCTGCGCAGCATGGAGAACATCCGTAAAATGTCGTGGACGAAGGTGCTGCGCTGCGTGATGACGGCTTCGGCCATGAGCCGACCCATTCTGGAGCAGGTGGGGGCCATTGTGCCGCTGCGGGCGCAGCAGGTGGTGGTGCCGGTGCTGGCGGTGGGTCTGTGCTACGAGGTGGAGAGCGATGTGCTGCGGATGCTGGTGTACTACATCCTCAGCCTGATGAGCGTGAACAGCCCGGCAGACAGCGTTCTGCGTGCGGCATTCTGCCACTACCCGGAAA
>OLRE01001289.1_pt1 | contig 25091 bp, 20 predicted proteins | sample 1672461 | NCBI WGS metagenome assembly OLRE01 (sample SAMEA3136688, study PRJEB25190) | human gut metagenome | biome: human gut; feature: human-associated habitat; material: faeces | place: Austria | collected 2013
CGATAAAAAACGCCAGGCACATCCCGTGATGAGGGCGAATGGGATATGTCTGACGATTCTTATTACTGTAATGGTACAAGCTTGCGTACTCTTCTGGACAGTACAAATGCCAGAGCGATTTTTACAAGGTCAGGAATGATGAACGGAATTACGCACCAGCCCAGTACGGTTCCAAGTCCAACAGCGCCTGTGGTTCTCGTGTATACAACCATGAACCAGATGGTTCCCATTGCGTAGCATACAAGCAGTCCTACAACCATGGAAATGATCTGTACTACAGGCTTCTTGCCCCAGAGGGATTCGATTGCCCACATTGCAAGTGCGGAGAATAAGAAGCCGATGATATAACCGCCAGTGTTATTGAGAAGGATTCCAAATCCTCCGGAGAATCCGGCAAATACAGGAACTCCAATTGCTCCAAGCAGAATGTAAACCAGAACAGCCAGGCTGCCTCGTTTGCCGCCGAGCACACCTACAGCCATAAATACACCGAATGTCTGTAAGGTAAAGGGAACGGTCATTGGAATGGAAATCCAGGAACAAATTGCGATCAGTACGGCAAAGATGGCGATGTAGGCCATGTCGTAGGTTCTTGTTTTTGTTGCGGTTACAGTACTCATAATCTCCTCCTCGGGCATATCCTATATTTCTTCGAATGGTAAATATAGGGATAAGAATTTTGTCAGATACAATCTAACATAGCAGCAAGGAATTGTCAACCATTTATTTGTTTTTGGTTTACAATCCATTTTTCGATGTTTACATATACATTTACCGCTAATTTTTATCGACAAAAATCTCAATTATAACTTTCAAAATCAGGGCAATCATGCTACACTTAGGAAAAGTAATCAGGTGGAGGTTTTTCCCATGGATGTACACAGCATCAGTACCAAATGCACACGCACAGAGTTTGTGGGGACTGCAGTTCTGGATACTATCGGACTTGTGATTTCAGGAGTAGACGATACTCTTTTAAAGGAAATGAATATAGGAACCCGTTACCATGCACTTGGGCTTTTTAGTTCCCGTACAGGTGCTGCCGGACAGATCACGGCGGTGGATGATGCGGTAAAGGCTACGGGCACGGAGGTTCTTTCCATTGAGTTTCCCCGTGATACCAAGGGATGGGGCGGACATGGAAACTATATTGTGATTGGCGGAAATGATGTGTCGGATGTGCGCCATGCGATTTTCCTGGCATTGGAGCTGACTAATAAATATGCTGGAGAATTGTATATCAGTGAATCCGGGCATCTGGAATTCGCTTTTTCTGCCAATGCTGGCGGAGCACTTTCTATGGCTTTCAACGCGGTTCCTGGTGAGGCTTTTGGTTTCATGGCTGGTTCTCCTGCGGCAATTGGGCTTGTGATGGCAGATACGGCCATGAAGGCTTCTGCGGTTCATATTACTCGGTATATGACGCCGAGCATTGGGACAAGCCATTCCAATGAGGTGATTCTGGCAATCTCAGGAGATGCCAGTGCGGTGAAGGAAGCGGTTCTGCAGGCCAGACAGATTGGACTGGAGCTGCTGATCGGAATGGGAAGCTATCCGGAAATTCCCGGGGAACCGTATTTATAAATCATCAAACAGGAGGCGGTGACTGAGCACTGTCCCCCGTCACAAATAAACCCAGGAAATCTGCGGCATAATAATCCTGTGATTTCCTGGTTTTGTATACCTAAACACTTAATTTTCTACTTGTTCTCCATTAAAGCAAGTTTTTCTTTTAGAAGCAAAAGTTCTCTTTCCGCATGATCAGCGCGCAGTTTCTCTGAGTCTGCGCGGCGGCGTTCTTTTTCTGCGTTCATCCGCTCTTTTTCCGTATTTTTCCTTTCCGTATCTCTCCCAGCCTCAAATTCCTCTTTCCGTAGCAACTCTTCTTCCCATTCCCGGTCGTATTCAAATATACTCATTGCAGCCACCTCCACCTTGTTCTATTTTAGCACAGTCTGGTCTCATTAGGAATAGAAAATATATTAAAGATATAAAAAAGGAATGGTTCGTCGAAAATACCAACCATTCCCTGCGGTTTTGATTTACACTAGCTTGGACGTATACGTTCTAAATTTTACATATCATTGCTTTCTTTTCTTTCTCTCTTCATAAAGCCTTTTACGTTCTTCTCGCATTTTAGTTTTTTCTTCCAGTATACGTTCATGTTCTTTTCTTTGCGCAAAATCTCTGTCAGTGGTAACATTCACATCCCATTCTTTCAACAGATTCATAATTTGTTCTTTCTCTTTTTCATCATTAAAAATAACGAAAAACTGTTCAAAAATGTTCAAGGAAAAATAAATTCTCTCGATTGTCGTCATTCGTTTGCCTTTTGAAGTCAATGCTTTATTAGAGAAAAAAATTCCTTCCCAACTTTCCCCCCTTACTACCCCAATGTCTCCATAAGTAATCACTTCGAGCTCTTTCCATTTAAAATTCCTTTTTACTCCAAACCAAGATACGCTTCCCCCTTCTTGATTTAGTTCTACCATTCTTAAATGAGGTAAAATAGAAAAAAACATTAAACCAAATAAAAAAATAAGACAAAATATTATCCAAGGATTTTTCAAACTGATTGGAGGATATGCAAATGTCGCTATTATCAGAGGAATTAGTACAATTCCATCTGCAATAAATGGTTTTTTTGATAAAATTTTCATTCATGCCTCCAATCTGAATTACTTCTATACAGAATATGCATTAGAAGGTCTATAAGTTTTTTTAGGTCTTTTTTTCAAAACTCCAGCGGAAGTTTTCCAAATATTATAATTAACAGAAGTACCAGTTCTTCCATCAAAATACCGTCCTTGCCCTATCTTTTTTTCCCAATAATTTTGGGATACAGAATTAGAAACTCCAAGGGACACGCTGGCTGCAATCGAGCTTGCTCCAACCCCATAAGTTGCTCCCCATGCAATAGCTATAGACTTTTCACAAAACTCAGATGAATCTGCGAATCCAGTTAAATTACTTATAAATACTGTAGTCAGGAAAGCTGTACTAGCATTACCCACAGTAGCTAACACTGAGTCTCCTCTCTTATAACTGTAAACACCTGCATAAACAGCACTAATAACGCCCCCACCAATGGCACCTATTATTTTCAAAACAGCTGGTTTCTCTATGCTTCCTAAACCGCCAGCCACAGCACCAGCAAAGCCAGCAACAATCATATCTGTAACAGTATATTCCTGCCCTGTTACAGCAGCAGCTATGCCTCCCGCCAAAACATTCATAGCAGCTCCAATTACAGCTCCAACTACAATATCCCAGCATTGTCCATCGCCATCAACTCTCGTGATCGGATTATCATCACAGTATGTATACAGGTTCTTCTCACCCAGCATATCGAGATTGTCCCTTAAAACCTGTGTGTCATCCGCGCTGATGAACCTGCGGATCGCAGGATCGTAATAACGGCTGCGGCAGTAATACAGGCCGGTCTCCACGTCATAATAATATCCCTTATAACGGAACGGGTTTCTTGCTCCCACCTTGTCTTTTAAGGTTCCTTCAATCTTAACTACCTGTCCCCAGCTGTCATAGGTATATCTTACAACGACCTTTCCGTCCTTGTCAAGAAGACCGATGATGTCATTCTGGGCATTTCTAAGGTACATATAGATCTCACTCTCATAAGTCAGCGCGATCACGTTTCCTGAGGAATCATAACGGTACCAGAGCGTTTTCTCACTTCCTGTCCTCTCTGAGACAAGCAGGTCACCAGCATAGCACATCTGGGTGACAGCACCGTCCACAACTTTCTTGATCCGGTGTCCGGCATGGTCATAGGAATACTGGATATTCTTTCCATTTGATACTGATGCAAGGGCATTTCCCAATGTCCAGGTATACTTGGTATTTCCCTTTGTGAGCATGTTTCCGGATGCGTCATAAGTCATCGCAACGCCGTTCCATTTGACCAGTTTATCCTTCCATACAGAATCAAAGGTTCCTGTTTTTGTCACAGAGGCGGAAGCTGGAAGGGTTCCTGATGCATAGGCATATTCCTTTTCACTGACCAGGTTTCCTCCAATATCGTAAGCATAGGTGACTGTCTTGTTCAGGATCTGGTTGTTCTCACGGATCAGACGGTTCAGTTCGTCATACTGGTAAGCCACGGTTTTGGTCGTTCCACCGGATGCATTGGTATCGCTTACCTGATACTCGGTGATGTTCCCGTTCTGGTCATAGGCATAACCGTAATTGCTGCCTCCGACCTGCAGGGAAGACGGCAGGCCGTTTTCCCTGGTACCGCTGCTGCTGTATTCGTAGATCGCACCGCTGATGGCTGCAGGGGTATGCCACAGCTGGTTTGCAATACGCCCCAGCGGATCGTACTCTGTTGTCCGGTAATAATTCTTGGATGCAGACGCGGTGGTCTCCCTTCCGTCCTTATCGTAGCTGTAGGTTGTGGCAATTCCATAAACTCCTGCCCCATGATACATACGGGTCATATTATTATTGACATCATACGTATATTCATAGTAATTGTCCGCGTTATCCCTTGCACGCATCAGGCGGTCCAGGAAATCATAATCAAACTCATAGCTCTTTCCGGTCATATGATTGGTCACTTTTGCAAGGTTTCCACTCCGGTCATACACATATTCATTCAGCTTCTGCTCGCTGCCGGAAGCCGGCTTGTAATAGCTCAGGAGCACACGGTCCTGTCCATCATAGGTAAAACGGACAGAATCACCGTTTGCATAAGTGGTCTTCAGCAGGTTTCCGTTGGCGGCTTCGTATTCATACCCGATGATCTGTTTTCCTGCTGCGGATTCTCCTGTAAGGTTTCCGAATGCATCATACGCAAAACCATAACGGAACCCATTGTGGCTGATCCCGGTAAGCCTGTCCTTTGTATACGTATATGTATTTTTAACCGTACTTTTGGTTCCGTTCTGGGTCACATCATGGGAGACAGAAGAAAGACGGTTTGCACTGTCATAGCCATAGGACAGTTTATTTCCCCTGGCATCTGTTACTGCTGTGAGCTGGTCCCGGCTCTCATTCCATGTATACTTCACAGTGTTGTTTCTGGCATCCGTCACTGAGGCAGTATAGTTCCTGCTTGTGGTCATTGCTTTATCCAGCCAGATTCCCCTGCTGGTTTCTGCAGGATCCACGCATCCGCTCTTTTTGACATTTCCTTTGTCATCATATTCCAGGCTGTAGACCATGCCCTGGGCAGAGGTGCCCTTTACAGGGTTATGCTTTTTATCATATTCATAAGTAAATTTGTTGCCTTTTGCATCCGTAACACCGGTCAGGTCATTGGTGCTGTTGTACTCAAATTTTGACGCCTGCTTCTTGGCATCCACGACTGAGATCACGTTATTCTTATCATCATAGGTATAGCTCTGGCCAAACTCTTCACGGAACAGGGAAAGCCCGTCGAAAAAGGCAATGTTGGCATTGTGGCAGTAAGTGTAGGAGATCCGGATGCTGGAATATGCCTTTTTGGCAACATAAATATCGCTCAGGAACTGCCAGTCCAGGATATCCGGGCTGAAATTGGTATAGTGGGTGTCATTTGTGCCGTCCGTGCATACAAAGACCACTTCCACACCGAACCGGCGGGCGGTGTCATTGGAGGTTTCCGGCAGGGCTGTTCCGCGTCCCCATGCATTTACCATGTAGGTGTCCCCGGCTGCTCCCTGTATATCCAGTGTTTTGGTAAGCTTCTTGTTCTTTTCCGGGTTTCCAAGGAATTTGTATATATGCTCTTCCAGGCCGCCGATGCTTTCCGTAACTTTTGCAGTTGAAAGCATTCCGTAATACCCCTTGTTGGACATGGTAAAGTTAGCCTGGGGCAGGAACGCATATTCCTTCCCTTTCAGGACCGCATACCAGATCTCCCCATTGTTCTTTTCCATGACCCCGTTCACGGCAACCGTCTCACCGGATTTCACGCTTCCCCTGACTGTGGAGGATTTTGACGGCTTCTCATAGCAGCTGTCTGCTGCGGACATCTTTCCGTATACATAGTTCCAGTAGATACGGATAACGTAGTCAGCAGATATATAACCGCAATAACGCGTTTCGTCAATCTGCATGCCAACGTAATACCAGGTTTTTCCACCGGAATCCTTCTGTTTTGCCCCGATTGCAAGGCTTGTCCCTTTCGGAATCGCCTCCTGGACCGGGGTTCCCGTATCAGATGCAGATGCCCTGAGGACTGCCCCGGTAACGCCGACCACTGCAGTCGCATTGCAGGAACTTCCCCCCAGATACGGTGTCACGCTGCTGGAAAGGATATAGCCCCACTGGCCGGATGCATTCTTCACATGGTGCCATTTTTTGCCATCTGTATCCGTATATCTTGCATATCCGGCAAGATGCTGGTTTTTGACAACAGAGGCCACCTGGGTTCCGCTGGTGGACGGAAGGTTATAGATGACACCCGCAGCAGTCGCCATCAGTGCCTCCTGCATGGGGATGAAACTGTTTTCTCCCAGTTTGACCAGACAGTCTTCCGTATCACCGGTTTTGCTGAAACCGGAGGTGCTTCCCCTGTGGAACTCCCCATTGTCTACCAGATTGCACCGGTTGGCAGTGGTCCCGGTTTCCAGCTGTGCCATATCCCCATACATGGTTCCCACTGCATGCCATACAACCATATAGATCTTTATGGAATCGCTGCTCGCATCTGCCGGAATGGTAAAAGTCCTTTTCAGCCTTACGAAATCCGTAGTGGTCTTTTTCAGGACTTCGCTGTCCAGCAGGTGCTGTGTACCATCCTTATCCAGGTAGCGGACCCTCAGCAGGCAGCCTCCATCCTCTGCGGCTGATGTCACGGCAGCCTTCACATACATGGAAGCGGTGTAGGTTTCGCCTTTTTTCACGGTTACATTCTGTGCCCAGTAGGCATAGCTGGTCTGTGCAGTACACTCCGCTTTTAAGGAACGGTTCCCAACCATGCAGTACTTTGTATCTGTATTTACAGATGTGGTTCCCGTGCCTTCGGCATATACCTTTGGTGTCCAGCCGATGGTCTTCGCCTGGATGATCGGGTCCTTGAGGAGCTGGACGATGTTGGACTGAAGCTTTGTGGCATTTTCAAGGCGGTTCACATGTTTTCCATCCTTCGTGTATTTTCCGCTGGCAGCATGCCCGAACCCGTCATGGATATGGAGCAGGTTACAGCTGTTATCAAAGCGGTAGATCTCACTGCGGCCTTTGGAATCCGTAAATTTGGTACTGTTGTATCCGTAGGTCAGTGTAAGTGTATTTCCCGCTGTAGCCCCGCCATACTCTGCAATGCTTTTTACCCTGTATGGGGCAGTTCCATAGTATCCATATTTCAACTGGTATCCGTCTGCGTTTACCACAGAGCTTAAATTGCCATTGGAAGCAAACGTATATTTTGTTACGGTTCCATCCATATCCGTAACAGAAGTCAGCATATGTGATGTGTATGCAAATGCAATGGTCTGTCCGGATGGCATCGTGATCTGGCTAAGGTCTGTGGCTGTCCCGTTTGCGTCTTTCAGATAGGTAAAACTGGTAACCCTTCCAGCCCCGTCCGTAATTTTTGCAATACGGCTATTGCTGTAGGTGATGGCAAGTGTATTGCTGTTTTTGTCCCGCACCTTGATCAGATAACCATTGCTGTCAAATACCAGCAGGTTATCCTCTTTGTCCCGGATCACATAGGGTTCCGCAGTACCGGAGTTTACGGTGAGGGTAAATTCCAGTCCGAATTCATCCTTCCAGGTCTTCTTGCTGCTGTCATAATAGAAGTAATGGACTGTGCCGTCCCCGTCTACATGCTGGTAATAATCCGTTCCTGCAATTGTTACCTTTTTTAAGGTCTGGTGGTAGTTCAGACGGAATCCCAGCCCGTATCCAAGATTTTCCTTACGGTTATTGGAATTGTATACGTGCTTCAGGGAAACCGGCATGAGGCTTCCGCCCATTGCGAAATCCGTACGCTCAAGGATCAGGTTTCCATTGAAGTCATTGACATGCACGGTGCCCGCCCTTCCGGCGTCCTGGCTGTGATAGTTCCAGAAATCTTCCAGACCGGAATAATTTGCATATGTAATATCAATGCGCGGACGCATGTCCTGATAGCCGCTGTCACAGTCAGAAGAAAGAAAACTTGTATACCCTGAAAGCTCATAATCGTCCTTGAACATCAGGCCGAAATTCTTCCCATTCTGGTACCAGTCTTTTACAAGCCTTGTGATATCCAGGGTTATGTATTTCTGTTTGTCTGCTGTATATCTGCAGGAATCCTGGACGGTCTCCTCATAAACAGGTTTGTTGTACCAGTTGATCGTGGAAGAATCCCAGTCCTGCATGACGCGGTGCACATTAACTGTCCTCTCTTTTCCATCTGTTGTCAGGGATACCAGCACCAGTCTTGCGTTCAGCACCATGTCACCGGTGCTGATCTCTGGCAGTACAAATTTCACAAAGCTTCTCTGGATATTGTCCCCGCCCATTGTTTTCAGAAACATATTTGTCTGGAAGTTGTCTTCTTCATGCTTGGAATCCACATGGGCATCCATAATATCTTTTGCTTTTTTGGATGTGGTCGTCACCGGATCCAGGACAACGGGGAAACAGCGGTCCGGCGCATCCAGCCACTTTTCATCTGCCTCAAAAGAAATTTTACAGTGTGCATCATCTTCCTGGGTAAAAAGGAGACGGATCTCATCAGAGCGGCTGCCTGCGGCATCCTGCATGTATGGAGCACACACAGTAAATACCTCATCCCCTTTTTCATTTAGGAATGCCACATAGTCCCCATCCTGTACCGCTTTTAATCCTTTCATATGGTACAGATAAGTAAAGGATCTGGCTGCACGGGCTGATCTCAGGATAAAGTCTTCCTTGACTTTCTCTCCCAGCGTCTGGCATCTCATGTCCACATCTCCAAAAATTTCCGGATACAGGGTCCCGGCTTCTGTCTTTTTCCCAACAGCGTGGGCTGCACCCTGTACGCCCCATGAAAGCATACAGCCGTCTTTTGATAAGGAGACCAGAGCACTGTCATCCCCCTGACCGGCCAGACAGCATTCCAGCGCCTCTTTTTCTTTCCATCTGCCGTCTGCATCTTCATAATGCACGGCTTCCAGAAAGATCTCTCTTGTAAAAGAATGATCCTGGTTTTCATACAGCTTTGAATTTTCCGTACGTTTTTCTACTACTTCTTTTCGCTTCATTGTTTTCCTCCTGTATTTTTTATTTTGCGTAAGCACTTACATTTATATAAAAAGACAGTATCCTTCTGTCTGGAAACTGCTTTTAAATTTTTTTTGCATATTCCAGGCAGATCCATCCGGCACCGGATAAAAGCCTGCCCCAGTTCCCGTTTTCGATCTGGACAATGGTGTAGACACCCCTGTCCTCGATCACTCCCGTAATATCATTTTCAGTTCCCGGGCCTGAGCGGATGTTCAATGCATCTGCTGTTACTTTATACAGCCCCTGTCCTAATGCAGCATTGTCCGGGACACCGATCTCCTGCTGCAGCCGCTTCCATGCATTTTTCTTTCGGATCTGTGACGGGCAGTTTTTCAGGCATACATCATAATGCTGTACTACATGTTCCGGGGAAATCCCCGTCATACGCAGCAGGGTTTTGAGCAGTTCCACCGTGTTTTCAAATGCTTTTTCAAAATCGTAGCCCTTTTGTACACACATCTCCACGCCAATGGAATTCCGGTTGTTCACTGTCCCAAACAGCTTTCCCCCGTAATTAACCCCGACATGCCAGCAGCCCCTCTGAAGTTCTGCTGTCTGGTATGCAATCCCTTTATCATCCGTATAAAAGTGGACCGATGTGCCAGACAGGTTGCCGTGAAACTGCGCATAGGCGTGCGCCCTGGCATCTGCCCCTTCTGAAAAATTATCCGTATTGTGCACAACAATGTATCCTGGATTATTTGTCCTGTAAGTATTATGATCTGATAGATAAGATGTGTTGATTTCCATACTTTCTTTTCCTTTCAAACAGTTATTTATAAGTGCTTACTTCTATAAAAAATCCCTGAAAAAATTTTTAGAAACTAAGTTTGACATTTTTGTTTCCATTTAATCCAATTTTTCTTTTTTTAAGGAAAAGGAGGGTTTTTATGGAGAATCATTTATGCGTTTTATTACGTGAAGCAAAGTACGATCCCAAGAAAATGGAACAGCTGATTTCTTTATTTTCACCTCTGATCAAAAAATACGCCGGGAAGCTGTTTTATATGGATGCAGAGGACGCGGAGCAGGAAATGAAGCTGGCATTTCTTATCGCGGTACATAGTATGAGCTATTACAATAGTGAAGTTGAATGTGTTTCCTATATCCGAAATGGCCTTTACCGTAGGTTTTGTGCTTTATGCAGGGGAAATTACCAAAACAGCGAAGAAGCAACAGAGGATGCCAAACTATGTGAATATGGATTTACAGAAAAATATGATGATGTTGAAACATTATTTGATTACGAAATGCTTTTAACAAACAAGCCGATTGTTTACTCCCGGATTTTCAGGCTCCTGCTGGCTGGGTATTCGGATAAGGAAATCGGGGAGATTCTGCATTGCTCGAAGCAATATGTGAACAGGATTAAAAAAAAGATAAAAGCATTTTAACGAAGCGCACATTTTTTTATTTAGTTGTCTCACCACTATAAACTGTGAAGAGGCAGTCGGACTCATTTGAATACTGCCTCTCTCACCGTGTTCTTTTTGTCAGATAATTTTCCTCTTACGCCCTGAATTGTGATATTTCCCGTGAATATTCAATAATATTTTGATTTCAAAAAAGTCAATACATTTTTCCCGCTTTTTGTCGAAAAATCAATTTTCATAACAATAACCAAAACATTTGTTTCTCTCCTCATTATGTAAATCAACTCATCCACATGCTTTTCCATGTGGATAATGTGGATAACTTTGTGTATAACTTGATTTTTCAACGTTTTTCCAGATTTCAAAAAGTGGAAAACTTTTCCCACACAAATTCACCTATCCACATTTCAAAAAAGAATTTGTGCAATCTGCTAATTTCAACATATTTCGACACTCAACCCTTAAAAATATCGTATTTACAATATCCGGCAAAATACAGACAAATCCCACTTCCACACACATTTTTCCCCTGTAATAGTATGATAAAAAAAGGACCAGGAAATTCATCCCAGTCCTATAAGCGTATTTATTTAAACAGGCTCTGCCCAAAAGCAATGCCCCTATTTTTTTATTCCCCATAAAATCCGTCTGATTCAATATAAGTTCCCACACCAACGGGAGTTTCATAATCATAATTGGAAATCTTTATTCCGGACGCGGATGTGCTGGCGTGGATGATCTGTCCATCACCGATGTACAGCGCTACATGGCTGATTCCGCTTCCATAGAATACCAGGTCTCCCGGCTCCAGATCCGCTACTGACTTCTGAACAGACTGATAATACTGGTCTGCTGCCACCCTTGGTAAAGAATATCCAAACTGTGCAAACACAGACATTACAAATCCGGAGCAATCTGCACCGTTTGTCAGGCTTGTCCCGCCATAAACATAAGGATTTCCCTCGAACTGCAGGGCGAAATCCACAATCTGCGCTCTCAGTTCTTCCTCTGTTGGTCCACTCTGTGCCTCTTCCTCAGTTTCTGAGTTATCCACACTCTCCTCAGCAGAAACATCTGTATCCACATTTTCCGAGCTTACCTCTGCACCTGTATCAGCACTTACAGCAGTACCGCTCTCAACAGTTTGCTCCGCATTCTCGGAATCCACACTTTCAGCAGTCAGCTCTGCACTCTCGTCAACATCCGCTTCCATTGCTGCCACAAATTCCTCTCCTGCCTTTTCCACCGCTTTCTTTGTTGCGGCAAATACCGCCTGCGGAAAAATCACCTGGGAACATACCGTTACACATATGGCCACGCCGCACAGAATTTTCTTCATTTTATTTTTTAACATCCATTCACCTCTCGAAATTAATACCCCACATTGACTGGGTTCCTTTTCTGTATACCGCGTTATCATCTGCTGCCGCAGCACACTGCGGCGCATTCCCGCGATAATTATTACATTTTTATTAAGTCTACGTAACAGGTGTGTATAATATCACACAAAATTTTCCCCGTCAATTTTCACGCCAGCCGCATCGCCCTCCCCATTTCGTGAAATCTTCCAATCATTTTCCCCTCACCCTCTTTTAATTTGGCAAATCCCACCATCCTGGACACACAATCCTCACACCTACACCCCCCATGGGACCAAATAAAATGCATACTTTACCGAAAATCTCAATAATATAGTAAAAATCCCTCTGGCAGGGAGGATCCCCCATGCTTTCCACCCTCAAAAAACAAGTCCATTCCAGGCAGAAAGCCCTTATCATTGCGGCTTTTTCCCTCATATTTTCCGCCTGTATCGCCCTTCCCTGGCTCTTTCGCCATGCTATATCCGAAAATGCCCGCTTCGAGAACTTCGCCGAATCCCTTTTCGAAAAAGAAGTTTCCGAGAATGTCCTGAACCTTCACTATTCCCTGGCAAATCCGGAAAAGCAGGGCATTTCCCGCCCCAGAGCCTCCCTTGGCACCCTCGCCACCGACAACTCCAACGCCATTCGCCAATATGAACAATACGAAGCAAAACTAAAGACCTTTTCCCCCGCCAAGCTTTCCCAGACCAACCGCCTGACCCTTGACATGCTCCTGCTCTACTACCACACCCAGGCCTCTCTTGGGGAACATTATCTTCTGGAGGAGCCCCTTGGCCCCAGCCTTGGCATTCAGGCCCAGCTTCCCGTCCTCCTTGCAGAATATAACTTCTATAATAATCAGGATATCACCGACTACCTGAATCTGCTCACCACCACAGGGGATTATTTCCAGAGCATTCTCGCCTTCGAGCGGGCAAAATCCGATGCTGGATTTTTCATGAGTGACGAAACCCTTGACCGAATCCAGACGCAATGCCTCTCCTTCATCCAAGATCCAGACTCCAATTACATGCTTGAAATTTTTTCCCAGAAACTAAAAGACTACGGAAAGCTTTCCGAAAAAGACCAGAGGCTGCTGAATCAGGCACACCGCCAGATTCTCAAAGAAAAAGTCCTTCCCGCCTATCAGAGACTGATAGAAGGCCTGGAGCAGCTGCGCGGAACCGGAAAAACCTCTGGAGGCCTGTCCAATTTTTCCGGTGGAAAAGAATACTACCAATATCTCCTGCAAAGCAAAGTAGGCATCTATCTCCCTGTAAAACAGCTGGAGCAGCGTCTTACCCAGCAACTTTCCGCAGACTCCAGGGAAATTTCCCTTCTATTAAAAAAATATCCGGATCTGTTTTCCCAGCAAAGCCAGAATACAGACCTGCCTGCTATGGAACCCGAAACCATCGTAAATCTCCTTCAGGAAAAAATCCGACAGGATTTCCCGGAAACACCGGCTGTCGGCTTTGAAATCCGCACGGTACATAAATCTATGGAGGAATTTCTCAGCCCGGCTTTTTATTTGACACCGCCTATGGACACAGGCTCCCCGAACGTCATTTATATCAACAACGGCCGTTCTATCAGCAATCTGGAGCTTTTCACCACGCTGGCCCACGAAGGCTTTCCGGGGCATCTTTACCAGACTGTATATTTTGCCCGCCAGAATCCGGCGCACATCCGCTATCTTATTGACTCCGGCGGATACGTGGAGGGCTGGGCAACCTATGTGGAAAGTTACGCCTACGATTACGCCGCCCAGTATCTTTCCCGGGAAAATACGACGCAGGAATCCCAGAGGCAAGCTGCATCCGAAGCAATCCCCTCTGCTGCCCTTACTCGCGCCGCATGGCTGAACCGAAGCGTAAACCTGTGCATCTATTCCCTTCTGGACATTGGAATCCACTACCGTGGCTGGACTCCCTCGCAGGCAGCCCGCTTCCTGAATGCTTTCGGCATCCGGGATGCCTCCGCGATTTCGGAAATTTACCGATACATTGTGGAAACGCCCGCTAATTACCTGAAATACTACGTGGGATACCTGAATTTCCTGGATCTGAAAGAAGAGCAGCAAACGCTTCTTGGCGAAGATTTTGACCTGAAAGCATTTCACCAGCAGATTCTCGCCATTGGCCCGGTACAATTCCCGGTTCTAAAAAAATATATCAACCAGGCACTTTAGAGCGTGTTTGAAATAATCTTGCTGGTACACGAACTGTCAAACGCAAAGTCCTGTAACAATTTTTTAAAATTTTATGGAATACCTTCTTTCTTTAAGCATAATAGTTTGTTATAATAAACTCAAACTTTACAATTAATCATTCAAAGGACAGAAATTATGAAAAAAAGAGACGATCTTCCATTAAATTATAAAGAACGGCTGAATTCCAGGACCAGCTTCCTGGTGTCAGCAGCGGTTCTGGTTGTCCTGTGCCTGATTTTTAATCAGATGGACTACGCCATGATCCGTCAGCCCGCAGCCCAGGCGAAAAAAGCGGCAGAAGCCCAGAAACAAAAGGAAAAGGAAAACACAGTCGCTGCAGCGGAAACCACCACTGCCACAGTACTTGCAGTAGGCGACAACCTGGTTCAGCCAAGCCTTCTTTCCTCCGGCCAGTCCGAAAGCGGTGCCTGGAACTATGACAGCGTTTATGACAATCTCCGCTCAGACATACAGGCGGCAGATATTGCCATTGTCAATCAGGAAACACCATTTACCGCAAACCATGATGCCGTCAGCGGCACTGCCCCATATGCAACCCCAACCGAGATTGGCGACGCACTTGTAAATGCAGGCTTTAATGTGGTTACCTCTGCGACTGCACTGATCGATGACAATGGAACTTCCATGTTAGATGAAACCCTGAATTACTGGAATACCCTGCAGCCGGATGTCACCCTTGTAGGAATCCACGACAGTCAGACCAGTTCCGCGCCAAAGATTGTGGAGATAAACGGAATCAAGATTGCTTTCCTGGACTACACGTTCCCATCCTACAGCAGTCAGTCCGATTCCAGTCAGGACTCTGAAGAAGACACAGAAGGTACCGACACTGCATCCGCAGATTCCAGCACCGCTTCTTCCGGTTCTATGATAGATACCTTTAACACCACAGCCGTGGCAGCTGCCATCCAGACAGCCCGTGCATCTGCAGACTGCGTGATTTTCTCTGCAAACTGGGGCAAGACAGAAGAACCAATGCCTACCGAATATGAAAAAGAATGGGCGAACTTCCTGATGGAGCAGGGCGTAGATGTGGTAATCGGCACCAACCCTAACGTGCTTCAGCCATACGGATATCTTACCGATGACGCCGGACACAACATGCTGATCTACTACTCCCTGGGCAACTTTGTTACCGGACAGGAAACTTTGAAGCAGCTCCTTGGAGGCATGGCTACCTTTACCATCCAGAAAACTGTAGAAGGCGACCAGACCACCATTGAAATCCAGGATGCTGCCCTGACACCGCTGGTTATGCATTACAGCTATGACAATAAGGAATACCGACCATACAAGCTTTCCGAATACACAGACGCCCTGGCATCTGCTCACAGTGTCCGGGAATCCATCGGAGATGAATTTACCCTTGAGAACCTTCAGACCAAATATGACGAGATCATGTCCATGAACGTGACCCCATCCACCAAGACTACCCTTCTGGATGTCACCTTTGATTCTGACGGCAACATGTATGACGCTTCCGGCAACTATGTGGAGGATACCGATTCCATCACTTCCTCCCAATATTATCAGAACCTGAGCAGTTCTGGCGACAGCTCAGAAGATTCTTCCGAAGAATAAAAAATACCTAGAGCGTGTTTGAAAAAGGCTTGCTGCAAGATGTGCGTCACAATTTGTGGGAGATTTTGCCCGGATGAGGGCGTCGTAGCGGGCTACGACAACCGAATTCGGGTGAAATATACCGCAAAGTGGGGCGTGCAGATTGCGGGAATGATTTTTCAAACAGGCTCTAGTATTAGTATTTCAAATGCAAAAAATCTACAGTACTATGCTTATAGGCTGTAGATTTTTTTCTACTGTTCACGAGTAATGTTCCGCGAGGTGTTTTTTGTGAACAAAGTTCACAGAAAACCCGAGACTTGCGGCGCGAAATCATGCAAAGCATGATTTCTGTGCATCGCGAAGCGCGTTGCTGGGCACGGAGTGAACAGTAACGATTTTTTTCTTTTTCCGTCTTATTATCACGAAAACCTGTCATTTTTCACATGTCGCTTGTATTTTCTGACAAAATCATATAAACTCTAAGCAAGAATATAGCCAGACCATATCAAAAAAGAAAGGGGTTACTATTATGGGACTTATTAAAGCAGCTCTTGGAGCAGCAGGCGGTACACTTGCAGATCAGTGGAAAGAGTTTTTCTACTGCGATGCCATCGACAATGACGTTCTGGCAGTGAAAGGCCAGAAACGCACCTCCAAACGCTCCTCCAACACCAGAGGAAACGACAACATCATCACCAGCGGCTCCGGAATCGCAGTTGCAGACGGACAGTGCATGATGATCGTAGAACAGGGCAAGATCGTGGATATCTGCGCAGAGCCTGGCGAATATACCTACGATGCATCCACAGAGCCCAGCATTTTTTCCGGCAATCTGGGCGATGCCATTATGAATACCTTCCACACCATCGGCAAACGTTTTGCCTACGGCGGTGACACAGGCAAAGACCAGCGCGTTTATTATTTCAATACCAAAGAACTGGTGGACAATAAATTCGGCACACCGAATCCGATTCCGTTCCGCGTGGTAGATCAAAATATCGGTTTGGATATTGATGTATCCGTGCGCTGCAGCGGCGTTTATTCTTATCGCATTGCAGACCCGCTTCTCTTCTATTCCAATGTTTGCGGAAACTTCGAGCAGCAGTATGACAGAGAGCAGATCGAGAGCCAGCTGAAAACAGAGTTTATCTCCGCTCTTCAGCCAGCATTTGCAAGCATTTCCCAGCAGGGAATCCGTCCAAGCGCCCTTCCTGCCCATGCAATGGAGCTTTGTGATGCCATGAACCAGGCCCTTACCCAGAAATGGAGCCAGCTTCGCGGACTTGTGATCGTCTCTGTTGCCATGAACCCGATCACGCTTCCTGAAGAAGATGCCAAGATGATCAAAGACGCACAGCGTATGGCAATGCTGCGCAATCCTGCTATGGCTGCTGCCACACTTGCAGGCGCCCAGGCAGACGCTATGAAAACAGCAGCAGGCAATTCTGCAGGCGCTATGACCGGATTTATGGGAATGAATATGGCAAATATGGCAGGCGGCTTCAATGCCCAGGATCTCTATAACATGGGACAGCAGCAGGCAGCCCAGGCACAGCAGGCGGCTCCTCAGAGTACTCCATCTGCCCAGCCTTCCGGTGATCAATGGAAGTGCTCCTGCGGTGCTGTTGTTTCCGGCAACTTCTGCCCGGAGTGCGGCGCTAAGAAGCCTCAGGCTCCTGTAGCAAATGCAAGCTGGACCTGTTCCTGCGGTGCTGTCAATACAGGCAAATTCTGCACCAACTGCGGTTCTCCAAAGCCTGCTATGAAGCCGCGCTACCGCTGTGACAAGTGCGGATGGGAACCGGCAGATCTCACCAATCCGCCGAAATTCTGCCCGAACTGCGGCGACCCGTTTAATGAGAACGACATTCAGTAACTGACCATATATGTCCCGTAAAAAGATGGGATACTCCCCAGACTCTTTTACGGGACTGATCCTATTTTTATCCGAGAGGAGATGAAATATTGTCCGATATCCTTGAATATAAATGCCCTTGCTGCGGCGGAGCCATTGAGTTCAACAGCAAGCTTCAGAAGATGAAATGCCCTTACTGCGACACCGAATTCGACATGGAAACCGTTAAGGAATTTAATGAAGCTGCCGCCAGCCAGCAGGCCGATGACATGACCTGGGAAAATGCTTCCGGCACAGACTGGAAGGAAAACGAAACTGACAAAATGTCCGTCTACGTATGCCAGTCCTGCGGCGGTGAGATCGTTGCGGACGAAAGCACAGGCGCTTCCAGCTGCCCGTTTTGCGGCAACCCGGTAGTAATATCCGGTAAATTCTCCGGTGATCTGCGTCCAGACTTTATCATTCCCTTTAAGCTGGACAAAAAGGCTGCCAAAGAAGGCCTGAACAAGCACCTTCACGGCAAGATCCTTCTTCCCAAGGTTTTCAAAAAAGAGAACCATATTGACGAGATCAAAGGCGTCTACGTGCCATTCTGGCTTTTTGACACAGACGCCACTGCAGATATCCGCTATCATGCCACCCGCACCCGTTTCTGGAGCGATGATGAGTATGACTATACGGAAACCAGCCACTACTCTGTTTTCCGCGCCGGAAATATCGGTTTCGACCAGATTCCTGTAGACGGCTCTTCCAAGATTGACAATGACCTTACAGAATCTCTGGAACCTTATGTAATTTCAGAAGCTGTAGATTTCCAGACACCTTACCTGGCAGGCTACGTTGCTGACAAGTACGATGTCTCCGCAGAAGAATCTGTAGAGCGTGCCAACCAGCGTGTGCGAAGAGCTGCGGAAGACGCTTTTCGCTCTACAGTAAACGGATATGACACCGTCACACCGGAAGATTCCCATATCCAGCTTCACGGGGGCAAAACCCACTACGCCTTGTTTCCTGTGTGGCTGCTTTCCACCACCTGGAAAGGAAATCACTATCTGTTCGGAATGAACGGCCAGACTGGCAAATTCGTTGGAAACCTACCTGTAGACAAAAGTATTTTTACCAAATGGCTCCTTGGTCTGACTGCTGGTTTTTCTGTAGCCGCCTATGTGATCGCATGGCTGGTTCATACATTATAAGGAGGGATGCGCCATGAAAAAACAATCTTTTGCAGTTATGCTGGCTGCCGCCCTCAGCGTGGGAAGCCTTTTTCCTGCTGCCCTGACTGTTCAGGCAGAGACCGATGATAATTACGAATTTCTTCCCAGGGTTTATGACGCGGCCGACCTTCTTACCGATGAGGAAGAGTCCCAGCTTCTTGACAGACTGGATTCCTTAAGTGAGGAATACGATTTTGACGTTGCAGTAGCTACGGTACAGTCCACAGACGGCGTGGCCATGAACAAATTTACCGACACCTTCTATGATGACAATTATTATGGACTAGGTGATGATTACGACGGCATCCTCTTTATGGTCAGCATTGGCGACCGGGAATGGCACATTACCACTCACGGCTATGGCATGACTGTTTTCAATCAGGATGGCCTGGATTATCTGAAAGAAAAGGTTCAGCCGGAATTAAAGGACGAGGACTTTGCCGGAGCCTTTAACGAATTTGCCGACCAGTGTGAGATGTTCCTGGAACAGGCAGCCACGGAAGAGCCATATGATGCTTCTACCCTTCCCAAAGAACCATTTTCTCTTATGTGGATTCCCATCTCCATTGCCATTGGCTTTGTTCTGGCACTGCTTTGTACCATGGGAATGAGGGCTCAGCTGAAGTCCGTGCGCAGCCAGGAAAGCGCTGTAGACTATGTGCGCAGCGGCAGTATGGATGTTACACGGTCAAACGATATTTTCCTTTACAACACCGTTACCCGCACGGCCAAGCCTAAGGATGACACCTCCGACACAGGCGACACAGGCGGTTCCGACAGCAGCCACGGCGGCACAGGAGGAAGCTTCTAAAAGTACATACGCTGTGCTGGCAGAGAACAGGCTTCCCGGCCAGCACCATACAAAAATCCTCCGCAAAAGTCCGATCATCATCCAGACTTTTGCGGAGGCTTTATAAAATTGTTATAATTACTGCTTATGTTTCTTTAATCAGTCGTCTTCATATTCTTCTTTTTTCTTTCCGCTCTCGAATACATAATCATTTCCCGGAAGAACTGCGTTCAGAACGATTCCAACGATTGCTGCCAGTGCAAGGCCTGTCAGAGTGATGTGAGCGCCTGCAATTGTAAAGGTAAGACCATCAGAAACACCCAGTCCGCATACCAGGATAACGGCTGTGATAACCAGGTTACGGGAACGTGTCAGGTCAACCTTATTCTCAACTACATTACGTACACCGACTGCAGAGATCATTCCATAAAGGATAAAGCTGATACCGCCGATGATTGCGGACGGAAGGGAGCTGATCACCTCTGCCATCTTAGGAATGAAGCTGAGGATGACTGCATAAATAGCTGCCAGACGGATTACCTTCGGATCGTATACGCGGCTCAGCGCAAGAACGCTTGTGTTCTCACCGTAAGTGGTGTTGGCAGGTCCGCCGATCAGGGCTGACAGGGAGGTTGCAAGTCCGTCACCAAGAAGTGTGCGGTGAAGTCCCGGATCCTCGATGAAATTGCGGTCAACAGTTGCGGATATAGCAGAAATATCACCGATGTGCTCCATCATAGATGCAATCGCGATAGGTGCCATTGCAAGGATTGCAGTGATATTAAATTTGCAGAGGAAGAATTTCGGAACACCTACGATTGGTGCGCTTGCAACGCCTGCAAAGTTCAGGATGGCGCTTCCGTCTGCATTTGTCATGCCCAGTGCATTCATGATCAGGGCAGCTGCATAGGATACCACAATACCCATCAGAATCGGAATGATACGGAACATGCCGGTTCCCCAGATATTGAAGAAAATAACAGTTCCAAGGGCGATCAGGGCAAGTACCCAGTTCTGGGAAGCATTGCTGATCGCGGATGGTGCAAGGCTAAGTCCGATGCAGATGATGATCGGGCCGGTTACAACTGGCGGCAGATAACGCATAACACGTTTTACGCCGATAGCTTTTACAATCAGGGCAAGTACCAGGTACAGAAGACCTGCTACAAATACACCGCCGCATGCGTATGGAAGCTTCTCTCCATAGGACATGTTTGCGAAAATTCCGGTATCAAGCTCTGCAACTGTAGCAAATCCGCCAAGGAATGCAAAGGATGAACCAAGGAATGCCGGAACCTTCAGCTTGGTAAGTACGTGGAACAGAAGTGTTCCGAATCCGGCGCAGAACAGGGTTACCTGGATGGATAAGCCTTCGCCGTGAAAATAGTTGTTTACCAGGATCGGTACCAGAATGGTAGCGCCGAACATGGCAAACATGTGCTGGAGTCCCAGAATCAGCATCTGCGGAATTCCCAGCTTCTTGGCATCATAAATGCCTTCTACTCTGAACTTCATAATAAAGCTCCTCCTTTTCCAAACACGCTCTAGTATTGGTATAAGAAACGCCAATACAACTTATACTAGTATAAGGGATGCGACAAGTTTTTACAATTATTGACTTTCTGCTTAAAGTGCGGTATCATTTTACCAGTATTCCCATAGGGGAGTTTGTTATTGCATAGGGCAATGACAAAGTTTAGCACACGACGGAGGTTTTTAATCATGTCAAATTTTTCAGATATGGACAATGTTTTTATTATGGATCATCCGCTGATCCAGCATAAGATTTCTATTCTCCGCAACAAAGAGACGGGAACAAATGAATTCCGTAAGCTTATTGAAGAGATTGCAGTTCTTATGGGTTTTGAGGCACTTCGTGATCTTCCGCTTGAGGATGTAGAGGTTGAGACTCCTATTGAGACTTGCAAGACTCCCATGATTTCCGGTAAGAAGCTGGCTGTTGTTCCTGTTCTTCGTGCAGGTCTTGGTATGGTGAACGGTATTACTACTTTGGTTCCTTCTGCCAAGATCGGTCATATTGGCCTTTACCGTGATCCTGTTACTCATGAGCCTCATGAGTATTACTGCAAGCTTCCGGATCCTATCGATCAGCGTCTGATCGTTATGGTTGACCCGATGCTGGCTACTGGCGGTTCTGCTATTGCAGCTGTGAATTTCATTAAGGAACATGGCGGCAAGAGCATTAAGTGTATGTTTGTGATTGCGGCCCCTGAAGGATTGAAGAGACTTCATGAGGTTCATCCGGATGTGCAGATTTATGTTGGTCATCTGGACAGAGCGCTGAATGAGAGAGCTTATATTTGTCCGGGACTTGGTGACGCGGGAGATAGAATTTTCGGCACCAAATAAGATGTGAGATTGCAAAAGGGCTGGAAAATACGGCAAATAGATTGCCTGTTTTCCAGCTCTTTTTATTTGATATTATTTAAATAGCAATTTCTTCGCATTCTCCTCCGTTACTGCAATGACTTCCTCCGGGGTGATTCCTTTAATCTCGGCGAGGGCGGCGGCTACGTAGGGGAGGTTGAGGGAGGAGTTGCGTTTGCCGCGGTGGGGTTCGGGGGACATGTAGGGACAGTCGGTTTCCAGAACAATTTGGGAAAGTGGGGCCATGGCGGCTACTTCTTTTAGTTTTTTGGCATTTTTGAAGGTGAGAACTCCGCCGATGCCAAGGTACAGGCCCATTTTCAGGTATTCGGCTGCGATTTCCTTACTATAGGAAAAGCAGTGGATGATTCCGCCGGACATATCTTTTTTCATGTAGTCACGGACAATGTTCAGGGTGTCCTCGGCTGCGTCGCGGCTGTGGATCATGAAGGGAAGTTTTTCTTCTCTTGCAATGTCCATCTGGGCACGAAACATTTCCTGCTGGCGCTGATGTTCGGATTCTTCTTTGTGCCAGTAATAGTCCAGGCCGATTTCCCCGATGGCAACCATTTTCTCCATATGGGAAAGTCTGCGGATCTCGTCCAGGGTGTCCTGGGTCATAATTTCCGCATCGTCCGGGTGAACGCCCACAGCTCCGTAAACAAAAGGATAGGCTTCCATCAGCTTCAGGGTTCCGTCAAATCCCCCTGCGGAAGCGCACACATTTACAATACAGCCCACTCCCCCATCCTTCATAGAGGAAAGGAGCTGATCCCTGTCTTCGTCAAATGCCTCGTCATCATAATGTGCATGTGTATCAAAAATCATAGTTTACCTCAATTCTGCAGCCTCATAGTTGCGCAGTTTCCAGCCTCTCCGGTCATAATCTCAATGCCGTGGTCTAATGCCCCGATAATATATTCCAGGCTTTCCTTTACTGCTTTGGGGCTTCCAGGAAGATTAATGATCAGGGTCTGTTTGCGAATTCCCGCTGTGGCACGGCTTAACATGGCACGGTTTGTAATTGTCATGCTGTAAGCGCGGATGGCCTCCGGGATTCCCGGCACTTTTCGTTCCGTTATATCTTCGGTGGCTTCCGGCATCACATCTCTTGGGGAAAAACCTGTGCCGCCTGTAGTCAGAATCAGTTCAGCCAGGTTTTCATCTGCAATCTCTGCCATTCTTTTGGAAAGCATGGAGCGGTCATCTGGCAGAATGTCCATAGACACTACCTGATAACCTTCTCGTTCTACGATTTCCTTAATGGTCGGGCCGCTTAAATCTTCTCTTTTACCCTGATATCCCATGTCGCTGGATGTGATAATTGCAACTCGCTTCATGTGTTCATCCTCCTTTCAAATACAAAATCCCCGCTCTTGCCGCCGGTCTTCTCCACCAGATGGATGTCCGTCATCACCATGTGCTTATCAATTGCCTTACACATATCGTAAATGGTAAGTAAGGTCACCTGTACACCAGTAAGCGCTTCCATTTCCACGCCGGTTTTGCCGTCTGTTTTCACAGTGCAGAAGGTGCGGATGATTCCTTTTTCTTTTTCCAGTTCAAAATCCACGGTGCATTTGGTGACGGGAAGGGGGTGACACATTGGCACCAGGTCGGAGGTGTGCTTCACAGACATAATTCCTGCAACTCTGGCAACCCCCAGAACATCACCTTTGGCTACGGTACCCTCTGTCAGACGCTCCATAATTTCTGCGCCAACCTGGATAGAACCAGTGGCAACAGCAGTTCTATGGGTGACTGGTTTATCCGATACATCTACCATAACAGCATTGCCGTTTTCGTCAAAATGACTCAGTTTATTTTCCATATTTATTCCTTGTATCCAGATAGCATAATACCAGGAGCAAAAATCACCTTCCTGCCCCTGGCACTACAATTCTATATCCTATTATATGATGTTAAAAACAATTAGCAGATCTCAGATCCTGCAGGCATGTTCTTCTCCGGGCTGACTACGCATACATTTCCATCTGCATCTTCTGCGCAGAGGATCATGCCCTCGCTTAAGATTCCAGCAAGCTTAGCAGGCTTTAAGTTGGTTACTACCATAACCTTCTTTCCAACCATTTCTTCCGGTGTATAGTAAGCTTTGATTCCGGATACGATCTGGCGTACCTGGCTTCCGATCTTAACCTGGGAACAAAGAAGCTTCTTGGATTTCTTCACTGCCTCGCAGGCGATAACCTCACCAACCTGGAACTGAAGCTTTGCAAAATCATCAAATGTGATCTCCGGCTTTGCCTCAATATCCACAACCTTCTCTTCTGGTTTCTCTTCCTTCGGCTCTTCTTTCGGAGGATGAAGCTCATTTACTTTCTCCATCACTTCCTTAATGTCCATACGTGCAAAAAGGATCTCCGGCTTGTCTGTTACTTTACCCCCATTCGGGTAAACGCCGAACGTATCGAGCGTATCGTATGCGCGCAAGGTCGTGCCAAGCTGTGCGACGATCTTCTCTGCTGTGTCCGGCATAAACGGTGTGAGGAGCGCCGCGCCGATCGTGATGCTTTCCACAAGATTATAGAGAACGGTGGAAAGTCTGTCGGCTTTCGCTTCGTCCTTTGCAAGCGCCCACGGCATCGTTTCGTCAATGTACTTATTGCAGCGCTTGAAGAGCGTGAAGATTTCGGAAATGGCATCTGCCACGCGCAGCTGATCCATCTTCGTCTGCACGCTGTTCTTTGTGGCGAGCACAACGCTCTTTAAATCGTTATCGACATCTTCTACGACGTTTTTGTTCTCTACAACGCCGCCGAAGTACTTGTTTGTCATGGAAATGGTGCGGTTTACAAGGTTGCCGAGCGTGTTTGCAAGGTCGGAGTTCGTGCGTTCGATCATCAGATCCCACGTGATGGTGCCGTCGGATTCAAACGGCATCTCGTGCAGGACGAAATAGCGCACCGCGTCTACGCCGAAGAGGTCTACAAGGTCTTCTGCGTAAATAACGTTGCCCTTCGATTTGCTCATTTTGCCGCCGTTCATCAGAAGCCACGGGTGACCGAACACCTGCTTCGGCAGCGGCAGGTCGAGCGCCATAAGGAAAATCGGCCAGTAGATGGTGTGGAAGCGGATGATGTCCTTGCCGATGA
>OLRE01001291.1_pt1 | contig 25059 bp, 22 predicted proteins | sample 1672461 | NCBI WGS metagenome assembly OLRE01 (sample SAMEA3136688, study PRJEB25190) | human gut metagenome | biome: human gut; feature: human-associated habitat; material: faeces | place: Austria | collected 2013
AGGAATGGGAAGCTGAAGGAATAAAAAAAGGAATCGAACAAGGCATTGAACAAGGTGTAGAGTTAGGACAAGTTCTTTTGTACAAGACTATGATAAAGAATGGAATGAGTGTCAATGAGATTTCTAAGGTTTGTTCAATATCTGTTGAGAGTCTAAAACGAGTATTAAGTGATTGATAAGAAGAGAAAAAATCTCTTCTTTTATTTTAAGCCTGTGATATAATAAGGTGACTTTGAAAGGATTGAGAAAATGGTATTTCTTTTATTAGTATTAGGTATGGTCCTTTTAATGAAGGGTGCAGACTTGTTTGTGGATGGCAGTGCAAGTGTGGCTCGTAAGTTAAAAGTGCCTTCAGTTATTATTGGTTTGACAATTGTAGCACTTGGAACAAGCTTACCAGAAGCGAGTGTGAGTATTACGGCTGGCTTAATGGGCAGTAATGAAATTGCAATTTCAAATATTGTGGGTTCTAATATTTTCAATACGTTGGTTGTGGTTGGAACTAGTGCAGTGATTACTCCATTTTTAATGGATAAGGATATTTTGAATCGTGATCTAAAAATCAATATTTTAGTGAGCATCTTACTTTCTATTTTTGTGTTAAATGGAATGTTGAATCGCTTTGAAGGAATTATCTTCTTAGTGGGTTTAGTTTTGTTTATTTTAAACTTGATTCGCAGTGCTAAAAAGAATCGTGTTGAGGATGAGGAAGTTGAAACTTTATCAGGAATCAAATGCTTGATTTATATCGTGATTGGAGTTGCGTGTATTATCTGGGGTGGGGACATCACTGTAGATAGTGCAAAACAGATTGCAGCTATGCTTGGTATGAGTGATACGTTGATTGGTTTAACTGTCGTATCTATTGGAACTTCACTACCTGAATTAGTAACAAGTGTTGTTGCGGCAAGAAAAGGTGAGAGTGGTTTATCTTTGGGAAATGCGATTGGAAGTAACATTATGAATATTTTATTTATTTTGGGTGCTTCAAGTACAATTCATCCAATTGCGGCTACTTCACAGAATATTATTGATACTTTTGTCTTGATTGGTATTTCTCTATTGATTTATGGTATTGCGAAAAAGGGAGATACAATGACAAGAAAAAAGGGGATCTTTACGATCCTCGTATATGTCATTTATATGATTTATATTATTGTACGCTAGGCTTGTCCTAGTTTTTTTTCTTTCCTTGGGAAAGAATAGCTCGAATGGAATCGAAAAGAATGGGTTTATATTCTTCGATAGGAAGGGGTTGACTATGAAGAATACTGTTGTAGCAAGTACTTCCTGTAAGTTCAACTATTAAGTAGAGTATGACTTCTGAATTTTCAAATTCATATCCATTTGCGGTTGCGATTTCGTTAAACTCTTTTATAAGATTGAAACTATCATTATCGATAGCCGTATTTAACTGAGCATGGAACACGCCCCAAGATAGGTTTCTTTCAACGAATTTTAAAATCAATGGATTGTTTTCTAGTCGAATCAATACTTGATTAATCAAGAAGATAACTGAGTCTTCAAAATTACGAATATCATTTTTCTCTAATTGTTTGTGGGCTTCTTCAAATAGGCGATGTGCTTCTTTTTGAATTAGAATATCGCGTATTTGATATTTATCTTTGAAATAAAGATAGAAAGTTCCTTTTGCGACTCCCGCGTTTTTTACAATATCATTAACAGAGACATTTGTGATGTCTTCTTTTGTGAATAGATTAAAGGCAGCCTGTAAGAGGTTGCTTTCTTTTATTTTCTTGTTTTCGATTATCTTACTTTTCATGCGTATCACCATCCTTATTATAAACAATAATATAGAAAATACAAATAAAAATGACCGATTGAACATATTAAAACAATTGTATATTGGGAATTTTAAAAAAATAAAACAAAAATATTGACTAGCGGTCAGTTTGGTACTATACTCTTCACGTAGTAAAGGAAAGGATAGAAAAAAGGTGATTCGATATGGATAAGATGTCAAAATGGATAGTTAAATATCGTAATATGATTTTGGCTGTGGCCATTGTTCTTTTGATTCCAAGTGCAATTGGTTATTTCAATACAAATATTAATTACGATTTATTATCTTATTTACCTTCGACTTCAGAATCTATGAAAACACAAAAGATTCTTGGAGATGATTTTAACTTATCGAGTGTAGACTTCTTGGTTGTCAACAACAAGACGGATCAAGAGGCCGCAAAAATTAAGGAAGAGATCAATAAAATTGATGGAGTTGAAAAATGTATTTGGAGAGATGATGTATTAGATATCTCTGTTCCAAAACAGGCAATTCCAGAAAGCATTCAGGATATGCTATATTCTGGTGACAGTACAATGATGATTGTTACATTTAAAGAGCCAACATCGTCAATGCGTACAATGAATGCGATTAGTAAAATAAAAAAATATACAAAAGATGATTGTTACTTAGGTGGTATGTCAGCCATCAGTGAAGATACTAAAGATCAAACAGAACACGATACGCCAATCTATGCAGGTATTGCGGTTGTATTATGTATGATCGTATTGTTCTTAGGATTAGAGAGTACGATTGCTCCAGTTGTATTTATGTTAGGAATGATTTTCCCAATCGTTTATAACTTTGGTACAAACGTATTCTTGGGTGAAATTAGTTATATCACAAAGGCTTTGGCCGTTGTATTACAGTTAGCTGTAACATTGGATTATTCCATCTTCTTATTACATAGATATCAAGAAGAAAAACAAAAACTTCCAAATGAAGAAGCTATGGCTAAGGCCATCAAAGCTACGTTTACTTCAATTACTTCAAGTTCAATCACAACAATTGCCGGTTTCGTTGCCTTGTGTGTAATGCAGTTAACACTAGGTAGAGATATTGGTATCGTTATGGCCAAAGGTGTTGTCCTTGGTGTATTATCAACTATCTTCATTTTGCCAAGCTTATTGATGTTCTTTGATAAGACGATTGAAAAGTACAAACATAAAACAATTTTGAATGAGTTACATAAAGTTCCTCGTTTTGTCATTAGACATTATAAGAAAATTCTTGTTGCCTTCGTTTTGATTTTCATTCCATTTGGATATGGTCAGGCACATACAAATATCTATTATGATTTGATTTCTGGTATGCCAGGTGATTTTGCGAGTATCATTGGTACAAATCAGTTAAAAGATAAATTTGATATGACAACAACGCATTTCGTTTTAGTGGATGATAAATTAACAACGAATGAAATTCAGAATATGTGTTCTGAAATCAAAGATTTAAAAGGAATTCATAACGTATTAGCGTATGAAGAATTTGTGGGTCCAGGACTTGCATCCAACTTTACTCCTAGTGTAGTAAAGGATATTTTCCAAAATGGTGGAAAGAAATTGATCGTTGTGAACAGTGATTATAAAGCTGCAACCAATGAATTAAATACACAGTTAGATAAAATGGATACCATCATTCATAAATATGATAAGAAGGGTATGATTGGTGGAGAAGGAAGTATGACACGTGATTTAATCACAACAACAAATACAGACTTTGCGATGGTTAACGTATTATCTGTAATCATGATCTTTATCATTGTTGCCTTAACATTTAAATCATTTGCACTTCCAGTCATCTTAGTACTAACCATTGAATTTGCGATCACAATCAATATGGGTATTCCATTCTTTACAGGAACTACACTTCCATTTATCGCAAGTATGGTTATCGGAACTATTCAATTGGGTGCCACAGTAGACTATGCCATTTTAATGACAACGCGTTTTAAAGAAGAATTATCGCATGGTAAGAAGGTTAAGGAAGCGGCTTTGATTGCGATGGAAAAATCGAGTGTTTCCATTATGACAAGTGGATTCTCATTCTTTGCCGCATGTATCGGTGTAAGCTTTGTAGCTAAGATGGATTTGATTAAATCATTAGTTATCTTATTAGCGCGTGGTGCATTAATTTCAGTCGTAAGTATCTTATTAGTATTGCCTTCATTGTTGATTTTCTGCCACAAGTTCATTGAAAAGACGACAAAGAATTGGCCAGAATCAAACATGGAAGCGAAAGGAGAATAAATATGAATTTAAATCATACAGTAAAAGTAGTTGGTAGTGTATTGTTGAGTGCAGTTATGGCAGGAAGTATGATGCCTGTGACTGTATTTGCGCAAAGTAATGATGAAAATCCTACAGAAAAAACAGAAACCGTTTATTCTGTATTAAACTCAGATGGTTCCATCAGTGATACAATTGTATCTAGCTGGTTACATGATGAGGATGGAATTAATAATATTAAAGAAACTTTAAATTTAACAGATGTTAAGAATATTAAATCAAATGAAAAACCTTCAAAAGACGGAAATACATATACATGGAATGCGAAAGGTAATGATGTGTATTATGAAGGAACAGCCACAAAACAACTTCCTGTGTCTGTTAAGATTCGTTATGAATTAGATGGCCAAGAAATTTCTGCGAATGATATTCAAGGAAAATCAGGACATTTAAAATTAACAATTTCTTTCACAAATAACTATTCACAAGTTAAAAATATCAATGGCAAATCAATCGTAATTCACCCTAGTTATTTAGCTGGTGGTATGTTGAATATGAGTACTGGTAAGTTCTCAAATGTGAAGTGTGGATCTGGTAAGATTGTTAATGATGGAACAAATGAAATGTTGGCATTTGCGAATATTCCAGGCTTGAATGAAACATTAAAATCTGCAGGTTTAGACAAAGTAAATAATCAATTAGGAATCAGTGATGATGTAACAGTAGAAGCGGATGTCAATGATTTTGATTTAGGTTCTATCATGGTTGGTATGACAAATGAAATTGATTTGGCAAGTGAATTAGGTGAAATTGGTTCAGTATCTGAATTAACAGATGGAATTGATCAATTAATCGAAGCGGATGATCAATTGATCGATGGATCAAAACAATTGTATGATGGAACAACTCAATTAAAAGAACAAGCCGCTCCATTAACAGGTTCATCTGATCAAGTAAGACAATTATCTGCAGGTGCTATCCAATTAAATGATGGTGTTAAAGCCTTACAAACAGGTATTACTCAATATACGGCTGGTGCTAGTGCAATCAATGAGGGTGTTAACCAGTTGTATGGTATTCCTCAAAATGTAGGTTTAATTCAATCTGCCGTTACAACTTCAACGGAGGAACAAGCAAGTTTAGTGGATGGTTCGCAAGCTGTTGCAGATGGGTTAGGACAATTATTAGATAAATTAAATGGAGCTAATGTAACAGCATCAGTTAAAGAAATGAATGGTTTACTAACAGAATCAAAAACGGATTTAGAAGGAATGGCTAAAACTTTAGGCGAAGATAAAACAACTCTTGAAGGCATGCAAACAGATTTAACAAATGCATCTACTGAATTATCTGGATTGTCTGATTTAAAAGATAAATTGGATAACTTGGGTACAAATATCGTAACTAAAGAAAAACAGAATAATGATGCGATTGCAGATTATAATACGAAGAAAGATACAGTTAATGGTGAAATCACTGCTATTAAAAATAGTATGAAGACTCAGATTGAAACATCTATTGGTACACTAAGAACAGCTAAACGGGCATTATATGATGCTGGTAAGAATGAAGAGGCAAACAGTATTCAGAATCAAATCGATGCATTGTATGATGAAAAAACTAAAGTAGATGCAATTAGTACCATTGAAGGATTATCTGAATTGCAGACTTTAACAGAAGAGTTTAATACATTAAATGAGACTCTAGGTACTGTTAAATCTACTATCTCAGATATGAGTACATTAGTAGGCAAATCAATTAGCGATTTAGAAGATTTAGCAACAGATGTACAAACAGCATTGACTACAATTGATACATTAAGTCAAATTTTATCTGGATCAACTGAAAAAGTTGAAGGTATGCAAACTATGCTTAACAGTTTAAAACCTGGAGTTACAGAACTATACAATGGAGCGTTAAAAATTAATGCTGGAGCAATTAATTTAGGAAATAAGTTGGGTGAACTACAAACTGCTTCACAATCTGGTGTAGATAAAATTAAAGCTGGTACTACTCAGTTAACATCAAACAATGCTACATTAAATGGTGGGGCTAGTGCATTATCAGATGCAACAGGAACATTAGCTGGACAAAGTGGCACATTCAATGAAATGGCTGATGGATTAGATACATTGGGTAAGGCATTTGAAACATTGAATTCAGGTGCTAAACAATTGTATGAGGGTAATGAACAATTCAAGTCTGAAGGATTGGATCAATTAAAAGAAAAGGTTGATTTAGGTGTTGGAGAACTTGAAACATTACAAAGTGTAATGGATGAAATCAAAGCTATGAATAAAGAATATGCTTCATACTCTGGTGCTCCAGAAGGTGCTACAGTAACGAGTCGTTATGTATTCCGTACTAAGGAAGAAAGTTCTAAATAGTTTATAAAGGTATTCTTCGGAATGCCTTTTTAATTTGATATTCTTTGGTTGGCGTGTTAAAATAAAAGGGAATTTATATGGGGGTATATTATCATGAAACATATTAATACAGTAGATACTCGTAACTTGTGTGAAAGCGCAAAAAATGGTGGATGTGGAGAATGCCAAACTTCTTGCCAATCAGCTTGTAAAACTAGCTGCGGAATCGCTAACCAAGCTTGCGAAAATAATAAAGAAAGTAAGTAATTAAGAAATGCCGAAGTGATTCGGCATTTTTAATGCCGCCTTTAAGGCAGCATTTTTTAAATTTTGAGGAGGAAATATAGATGATTCATCAGTATAAGATGTTTAATCAGAATATTGTATTGGATATTTGTTCAGGAAGCATTCATGTGGTAGATGAAATTGCTTATGATATGATTGCTGAATTTTTAGATAAAGATAAAAATACCTTGGTTTTAGAAATGAAGGAGAAATATCCTAGTGTTGAAACATCTGAATTAGAAGAATGTTACGACCAGATTTTAGAATTAAAAGAACAAGGTCGTTTATTTAGTGAAGATACATATGAGCCAATGGCAGGCCAGTTAAAGGCTAAGACAAGTGGCGTTATTAAAGCTTTATGTCTTCATATTGCCCATACTTGTAACTTGAATTGCTCGTATTGTTTTGCCAGCCAAGGAAAATACCATGGAGATCGTGCATTGATGAGTTTTGAAACGGGAAAACGAGCTCTTGATTTCTTGGTGGAAAATTCAGGAACACGCAGAAACTTAGAAGTGGATTTCTTTGGTGGAGAGCCACTAATGAACTTTGATGTGGTTAAACAATTAGTTGAGTATGCTCGTAGTATTGAAAAAGAAGCTGGAAAGAATTTCCGCTTTACATTAACGACAAATGGTATGTTGATTGATGATGACGTAATTGAATTTGCGAACAAAGAAATGAGCAACGTTGTTTTAAGTTTAGATGGACGTAAAGAAGTGCATGACCGTTATCGTGTGGATTATTCTGGTAAGGGAAGTTTTGATACAATCGTTCCTAAATTCCAAAAGTTAGTAAAGGCTCGTGAAGGTAAAAATTACTATATGCGTGGTACTTTTACTCATGCCAATCCAGACTTCTTAAAAGATGTGCAACAAATGTTAGATTTAGGATTTAGAGAATTAAGTATGGAACCAGTGGTTGCCAAATCGGATGATCCTGCTGCATTAACCCAAGCCGATCGTGAAGTTGTGAAAAAACAATATGAAGATTTAGCGAAGTTGATGTTGGAATATGATGAGAAGAAAGATCCATTTACTTTCTATCACTATATGATTGATTTAAAAGGTGGACCATGTATTTATAAACGTATTTCAGGATGTGGTTCAGGAACCGAATATATGGCCGTAACACCATGGGGAGATTTATACCCTTGTCACCAATTTGTAGGAGAAGAAGCCTTTAAATTGGGAGACATTTATACGGGTGTCACAAACAAAAAGATTCAGAATGAATTTGCATCATGTAACGTATATGCACGTAAAGAATGTGCAGATTGCTGGGCAAGACTTTATTGTTCTGGAGGATGTGCAGCCAATGCATACCATGCGACAGGATCTGTCAAAGGTGTATATAAAGAGGGTTGTGAACTATTCTGTAAACGATTAGAGTGTGCCCTTGCCGTAGCCATTATTCGTGATATGAAAGAAAATAATCATGAAGACGCCGATTGTTAATTTTCTAAAATCATATCAAGAAAAATCACCTGTAAGAATGCATATGCCAGGCCATAAAGGCGCTGGCATTCTTGGTTTTGAAGGAATGGATCTTACAGAAATTTATGGAGCTGATGAATTGTTTGCGGCAGAAGGAATCATTAAGGAAAGTGAACAAAATGCTTCAAACTTATTTGGCTGTCCAACCTATTATTCAACCCAAGGCTCTACTTTATGCATTCAAACGATGTGCACGATATTATGCCAAGATGCCAAAAGTAAAGGCAAGAAGCCTAAAATTCTTGCAGGAAGAAATGCGCATCGAAGTTTTATTCATGCGGCTGCACTATTAGATTTTGAGATTGCATGGCTATATGGAAATAGTGATTATTTATCTTGTAAGATACATGCAGAGGATTTAGAAAAGGCGATTATTGAAAGTCTTCCAACGGCTGTATATCTGACCAATCCAGACTATTTAGGAAATCTTTTGGATATTCAGTCTTTAGCTAGTGTATGTAAAAAACATAATGTACTACTCGCCATCGATAATGCGCATGGTGCATATCTTCGTTTTTTAGAACCGTCTTTACATCCTATTGATTTAGGAGCTGATCTATGTTGTGATTCGGCCCATAAAACACTACCTGTACTTACAGGGGGAGCTTATCTACACTTAAGTGATTCTTTGAATCAAGTATGGAAAAATGACGTTAAACATTTTATGGAATACTTTTCTTCTACAAGTCCATCCTATTTGATTATGGCATCTTTAGATGCGGCAAATGAGGTGTTGGATACTACGTTTAGAAACTCTTTGTTTGAATGTATTCAAAGTGTTGCCTCTTTGAAAAATACATTAGTTCAACATGGATACACGATTTTATCTGGTGAGCCCATGAAGATAACGATTTCAACGAAAGAGTTTGGTTATACTGGAAATGAAATCGCAAATCATTTAATGGAATGTGATATCTATCCTGAATTCTATGATTCAGACTATATTGTATTAATGCCATCTCCATATAATACGAAGGATGACTTAAAACGATTAGAGACATGTTTATGTGGAATTGAAAGAAAACCTATTTTAATAAATAAACCACCAAAATTAGAACAATCTAAAAAAGCCATGAATGTGCGTCAAGCTTTATTTTCGTCAAGCATAACATTGGATGTATCTAAATCATTAGGACAAGTATGCTCCAGTGTGACTGTATCTTGTCCTCCTGCGATTCTTCCAGTGATTCCAGGAGAAGTGATTAGTGAGTCTTCTATTGAAGTCATGAAATATTATGGTATTGAAACCGTACGAGTTGTCAAAGAATGACAGCTCTTTTTGTTTTCGAGAATATTTTTTAATTATCATTTAACTCAATAGATGAAATCTCTGGTCTGATAGGAAAATTTGATGTTGTAGTAGAAGATAAACGAAAAAAGAATCCTGTCTATTGAATGTAAACTATAACTCTTAATTTATGGTAGCCTAAATAATAGATTTAATGGATTCAAAAAACGTGAAAGGACAACAAAACAAAATATAACAAAATATAACAAAATATATAGGTGTTATTCAAAAGAGGATAATTTTATATGATTGTTGAACATTGCTTATAAATGAAATTGGATACATTTATAAAAATATGTCTGAATTTTGAAAGGATTGATCTTAATGAACAAATCAGATAGACATTTTAATAAATGTAAGTATCTATATTTATTAAGTGAATATTTACTTATTTTTTTAAATCATTTTATTGATTTTCTAACCACTAATTCTTTAAGCATTGACATCAATTCCCCTCAATGCGATAATTTCGTTAAAGATTATTGGAGGGCATTTATGAAAAATTATAACCAACCTAACCCAGATGTAGGGTTTATTACAACTGTAAGGAACAAAATAACAGCATTACCATTAATTACATTCATATGTTTTATATTTTTGTTTCCTGCTTCTTTTTCTATCATGCGAGGAGGAATTCAAAGCCTTTTTACTTTAATTGTAGTTTTATGCGTATGCATTGTTTTACCATTCTATTATTTCTATTTATTGTTGCGTGCTTTTACGGAAATGTTAATTGTTCAAAATAAATCATTAGAAACTTTAGACAAAATTTATGATAAATTAGATTTGTTAGAAAATCCAAGAAGCAATTCAGCACGACAAACCATTGATGAAGAATTACCAGAAATTTAAGGTGAGATAACATGCTTGAAAGATTTAATAAATTATTTTCTTTAGATAAGAATTTATATTCCGAAAACAGTCCGATTATTATTGAAGCCGGAGCTTTACAATATGACAATGAAAATTCAAAGGTGTTAGCACAATGCAAATTTAAAAATATTTCTAAAAAAGTAATTAAATGTGTTTCTATATCTGTTCAACAAATGGATACTATTGGCAGAGATTTAGGTGAACCTATTTCTTATCAATATTTAGATTTAATCATTCCTAGAGATATGGAATTTGGAAGTAAAAATCCAATTTACTTAACTGATGTTACAACTAGAAGTTTTAAAGTTTTTGTGAAAGAAGTTATTTTTGATGATGAGTCTATTTGGCAACCAAATGCTGATGCTACATGGGAGACTGTCCCGGAACAAAATGATTTATGTTTCGATGATTCTGAATTATTGAAACAATATCATTTGGATATTAACCCTAAGGGAACAAAAAAGATACTTAAATACAAGGATATATGGAAATGCTCATGTGGAGCCATCAATAAGTTAGATGAGAGTTGTTGCCATTCTTGTCATTTTTCGCTAGATAAGATGGAAAATGTGGATGTTGAGTCATTAAAAAAATCTGTCCAAGAAAGAAAAGATAAAGAAGAATTAGATAGAAAAGAACATCAATATAAACAAGCCTGTCAATTTGCTGAAAAAAATAACATGAATTCTCAAGAAAGTGCAATTAATTTATTTACGGATTTAATTGACTATAAAGATTCAAAAGAGAAAATAAAAAAATGTGAGTCTAAAATTGATTTATTGAAAGAAGAATCACAAAAAAATAAAATTAAAATAAAAAAATATGGGAAAATTGGAAGTTGTATTGCGCTAATTGTAATTGTTTTATGTATTATTTATTCCTCTTTCATTGCTCCAAAGCTAAATTACAGTAAAGCCATTTCAGCATTGAATGACAAGGATTATAAAACGGCAATCGAATTATTTGAAGCTTTAGATGATTATGAAGATTCAAAAAATCAGTTAAGTAAGGCAAAAAGAGGTTTAGAACGACAAATAGAAGAAGAAAAACGAGAAAAAAATTATAAGGAAGCAGTTGAGTGTTTTAAAAATAGTAAAGACTACAGTGAAACAATTTCTTTACTTAAAGATTATCCGCATTATAAAGACTCAGCATATTATTTGATAAGAAGTTATTATGAACTAGGTGATTACGATAGTGTGTTGACATTAAAACCTAGTTATAGCGGTAAAAAATTAAATGATATTTTCGAAGATAGCAAATCAAAATTAAATAGTAAATATGTAGATTTAGTTATAACTTCTCTAAATTCTGGCGATATTACAGAAGCTGAAGCTACATTAAAAAAATGTGATGATCCAACTAGGGTTAAATTTCAACCGACAATTGATAAACTTAAGGAAGAAAATTGTTTAGGAACATACAAAGGAGATAAAGGTACCATCATTGTAACATGCACAGTTAATGAAGATGGAACATATTCTTATAATGTTACTTTGAAAGCTTCATCAATAGAAGATCAAATATTTACTAACTTTACCGACTGCAACGAAATGGTAATTTGTGATTATGAATCTGAAGCCCCTGACTTTGTAAAAGGAAAAAGTACTTTTAATATATATCGTGCAAAGTTTGACTATAGATGTGTTATTAAAAAAAATGGTGATAATCTAGATATGGTTATCAATAAAAAATGTATTAGTGTAGATAGTGGAGCTCCTTATTCAGCTGGAAAAATATTTGAAGACATTCAACAATATATAAAATCAAACTAAATTAAACAGTTAAACAGATTTTACATATATAAAAATGTGTAGAAAATATAATGGTTACAATTCAAGGATAAATTCTGACAGTCCTTATTCAATGAGTATCACAAATAGTGATGCTCTTTTTCTTTTGTGTATGTGAAACCGCTAACAATTGAAGTATAATAAAATAAGAAATAAACATACGAAAAGGAGGAGAATCAAATGTTTGACAAATTGTTTGAACCCATACAGATTCGTGGTATGGAATTAAGAAATCGTGTTGTCATGTCTGCGATGGGAACACATGAAAGTGCGGAAAGTGAAGATGGAAAGAGTGTTACAGATAAGCTGATTGCGTATCATGTGGCTCGTGCAAAAGGTGGAAATGGATTAAATACAATTGAAGTTACAAGTGTAGATGCGGCCAGTGCACCTTTTGGATTTTTGTCTATTGCCGACGATAAGTATATTTCTGGATTTAAAAAGTTAAATGATGCCGTGCATGAAGCTGGAGGAAAAACTTGCATTCAATTATGGCAAGGTGGATTAGCCGTAGCTTCAGATCAAACGGCTCAGATTTTAGTGCCCAATGACTTACCATTAAGTCCACAATATACAGTGCCAGCTATCACAAATGAAAGATTACTCGATATAATAGATAAATTTGGACAAGCTGCAAAACGTGCAGTAGAAGCTGGATTTGATTGTTTAGAATTCCATTGTGCACATAACTATTTACCACACTCTATGCTTTCAGGTGGAATTAATCATCGAAGTGATGAGTGGGGTGGCTCTTTTGAAAACCGTAAGAAATTCCCATTGGAATGTATTAAATCGATTCGTGCCAATATGCCAGAAGATATGCCACTATTCATGCGTGTAGATTGTCATGATGACATGTTAGAAGGTGGACTAACGGTTGAAGAAGTGATTGAATTCTGTAAAGATGCCAAAGAATTCGGTGTGGATGTATTAAATATTAGTCGTGGAAATATCTTAACGGCAGCTACACTATATGAAGTGGCTCCAGTGGATATTGAAAATGGATTTAACGTAGAAGATGCTGCGCGTATTCGTAAAGAAACAGGCATGTTGACAATGCCATGTGGACGTATCAATACGCCTGAATTTGCCGAAAAAATCTTAGAAGATGACAAGGCCGATTTAGTTGTCATGGCACGTGCTCAGCTTGCCGACGCTAATTTCTGTAACAAGGCTAGAGCTGGTAAAGTCAATCAAATTCGCTATTGTATCGGATGTAACCAAGGCTGCTATGACTCATTCTGTGCATCCTTATATAATCCAGCTATTAAACACATTACTTGTATGCGAAATCCTGGCTTATTAGAAGAAGAAACATTAGGCTTAAAACCAGGATCTGTTTCTAAAAAAGTTGTCATCTTAGGTGGTGGAATTGCAGGTATGGAAGCAGCTCTAGATTTAAAAGAAACAGGCAATATACCAATCTTATTTGAAAAGAGTGAAAGTCTTGGTGGACAATTTTTATTGGCCGGGGCTATTTCAGCTAAAAAAGATTTTAAGAATGCGGTAAATAAAATGATTTTGGACGTTCAAGAATCTGGAATTGAAGTGCACTTAAATACCGTTGTTACTAAGGAAATGCTAGAAGAAATTAAGCCGGATGCACTCATTGTTGCGATTGGGTCAAGTCCGTTTGTACTTCCAATTGAAGGTAGTGAAAGAGCCATTGTTGCACATGATGTATTGAGTGAAAAAGTAGAAGTGCCAGGTGAAAACGTAGTCATTATTGGTGGTGGTCTTGTTGGTTTTGAAACCGCTGAATTCTTGGCTGCAAGACAAAAGAAAGTCATTATTTTAGAAATGAAAGGAAAAGCTTTACAGGATCTAGGACCATTGCGTCAAATTACAGCGCAGTTTGCGATGGCACAAATGCCAATCACAATTGAAACAAGTGCAACTGTAGAACGAATTGAGAATCATGCAGTTGTTGCTAGTGGCAAAGAATATCCATATGATAGTGTCATTATGGCTGTTGGATCAAAGGCAAACGATACAAGTATGTATACAGATTTAGGTATTCCTACATACATCGTTGGTGATTGTAAAAAAGCAGGTGTTGCTTTAGATGCATTTAAAGATGCGTATCATGCGGTTTTAGAAATTAATAAGTGAAGTCTTAATCGGCTTCACTTTTAAATTGGTCAATATATTTTTGTACTGAATCTGTCATTTCTTTTGAAAAATCCGAATTGTATTTTCGTTCACAAAAAGCTGTTGCCCATTCGTTTAATGTTTTATTCCCAGCTTTATATTCAAACATATTTTTTAATTCCTGTTTGTCTTTTCTATGATATTGATCAACACAAACAATATCTTCTAATTTACAACGCTTTGGCTTTTGTCTTTTAAAATGATCCTCTGCAGGATATCCAAGTACTAACATGCATACAGGGACTACATATTCACTTAGATTTAATAATTCTCTATGTAAATCATGCTGTTCTAGAATGTCACCAATGTAACAAGATCCAATTCCTAAACTTTCGGCAGCTACAACTGCATTTTGTGCGGCAATGGTCGCATCCGTTGTGGCTAATAATAAATCACCTACGCCTGGTTTTCTAGGACTGCAATTTTCATAATTAAATAAATCATACCATTTCTGAAAATCAGCACAGAAAATTAAAACCATTTTAGCTTGATTAATAAAAGATTGATTATCACATGTTTTAGATAGTGTTTCTTGCAGTTTCTTATCTTGTACATCAATAATGGTATACATTTGTTGGTTTCCTGCACTCGGTGCCTGCATGCAAGCTTCTAGTATTAATTGTCTTTCTTTTTGGGATATTTCTTTATCTTCAAAAATACGACAAGACTTACGGTCATATAAACTTTGAATAATTGGATTCATCATAAATCCCCTTTCTTTTTGGAAATATTTTACTACAGATATGCTATTATTTAAGTATGAAACTAAGTGAAATTAAGAAAAATGCACATAAAAATGTAAAAACACACTATGCGACCTATTTAGTGTTATGTCTTGCAGCAGTGCTTATGGGAAGTGAATTTAGTTCGACTTTATCCCTTTTAAAACAAGATAATGCCAAGAGTGTTTCAGGCCTATTAATGCACTCTTCTTTTGTGAAGTCGATGACATTTTTACTTCCTGAAGACGTCTTTGGTACAACTAACGGTGTTTTTGCGCATGTCATAAATGGAATTACTTCAGGATCCTTTGTGAAGACACTGTTTTTAGGATTATCAACCATTGTTCATTCAAAAGATATAGCGAGTATTTGTTTTGTCGTGATGGGTTTATGCATATCTGTGTTCTATAAAGTGTATATTGTGAATGTATTGCCAGTCATTAATCGCAGACTATTTTTGGAAGGAAGAGTTTACGCAAAACTTCCACTTGATCGATTGGTTTATTTAATGCGAATACGAAAACAGATGCATGTTGCGTTTGTGAAGTTAGTGAAGTCTATGATTTTAATAATTATGAACTTTACTGTGATAGGAGGCGTCTACTTTTATTATGTATATTTCTTAGTGGATTATATCTTAGCCGAAAATCCGACGATATCTTTAAAAGATGCACTTTCTTTATCTCGAAATATGATGAAGGGACATAAATTAGAATGTTTTAAATGGCAATTTTCAATGGCTGGATGGTACATTCTAGATGTTTGTACATTTGGGATTAGTGCTATATTCTATTCGAATATGTATCGTATGGCTGTGATGAGTGAATTTTATACACTAAGAAGAAAAGAATTTCAAAGTGCTATCTTAAATGATACGTATTTATTTGAAAAACCAAGTAGTGCTTTGATGCGTAATACGTATTCGGATGTAATTGCGGCATTGAATGCGAAAAATCCAATAGAAAATGCGTATACGGGCGTAAAAAAATTCTTGTGTGATAATTTTGGAATCATCTTTCATTTGAGTTCAAAAGAAAAACAATATGAGAGATATACCTACGATAAGATGGAAGCTGAAACTATGATTACCGAAGTGTATTTATTATGTTATCCAGTAAGGCTATCTCCAATTGAAGAGGAATATAAGAAGTCAAATCTTCGTGTTTTACATCCAAATCGAAATTATACAGTAACATCTATTTTAGTCTGTTTCTTCTTTATGTGTTTTGTTGGATGGATTTGGGAAGTGAGTCTATCTATGATTAGCTATGGATGTTTTGTGAATCGCGGAGTTTTACATGGTCCGTGGATTCCTATTTATGGTTTTGGCTGTGTTTTGATTTTACTTTTATTAAAACGATTTAGAATGCGTCCCAAAGTTGAATTTAGTATGGCCGTACTTCTTTGTGGATGTATTGAATACTTTACTGGTTTCTTTTTAGAGCTTACGCATAATGGTCAAAAATGGTGGGATTATACAGGCTACTTCTTAAATCTTCATGGAAGAATTTGTGCGGAAGGCTTATTGGTGTTTGGCATTGGTGGTATGGCTTTTGTCTATGTGATTGCACCATTAATTGATAATTGGGTAAAGGAACACTTAAATAAAAGATTATCTGCTGCATGTTTAGTTTTACTTCTTTTATTTGGTGCAGATGTGATTTATTCGCACTTTGAACCTAATATAGGAGAGGGCGTGACTCAATGATAAAAAAGTTAAATGGAAATCAAATCAAGATGATTGCGATCATTGCCATGTTTATGGATCATTTCGCAACTACATTTTATCCGAATTATGAAAAGTATTGGTGGCTTTTATTGATTCATTTGATTGGACGAGTGGCAGCACCTATCATGTGGTTTATGGTGGTTGAAGGGTATACGCATACGCATAGTTTAAAGAAATATTTAGAAAGATTATTGATTTTTTCAATCATTGCGCACTTTGCGTATAACTTCTGTTTTGGCATTTCTTTGATTCCTTTAAAAGATTCTTTTTTAAATCAAACAAGTATTATATGGCCATTATTTTTGTCTGTGATTGGTTTATGGGTAGAAGATCAAGAATGGAAAGACGCAAAGAAGATTGGTTATATTCTAATTCTTTGTTTATTGGCATTTCCAAGTGATTGGTCATGCTTTCCAATTCTTTGTACAAACCATATTTATAAAAATCAAGGGAATTTAAAGAAACAAGTATTAGGTATGACTTTGTATATTTCTATGTATGTAATAGTCTATTGCTTATGTATTGATGTAGTTTATGGTTTGTTGCAGTTTGGAATTATTTTAGTCTATCCAATTATGTCTTTATATGATGGAACAAGAGGAAAGAGTACTTTTATGAAATGGTTCTTCTATTGGTTCTATGTGGGACATTTAGTTTTGTGTGGATTGATTCGTGTAATGATGTAGAGGTAAGAAATGGATGAGTAAAAAAGTACGTAGAGTGCCAGTTATTCTGGATGCAGGAGAAATTAAAGATTTACCACAGGAAGATATACGAATGATTTTAAGAGGGGCAGATGAATTGATTTCAACTGGTGGAAGAAGTATGCTGGCGAAAATATTAAAGGGTTCAAAAGATAAAAAGATATTCGAGTATAAATTAAATGAATGTCCTGCTTATGGGTATTATCATGATATGAAGTTAGATGATATCAGTAAATGCATTGATTGGATGATTAAGAAAGATTATCTTAGAATTGAATATGATTATCGTCTACCTTTATTGGTATTTTCTGAAAAAGGATGGCAAATAGAAAAAGAAACATTTGCCCAAGAACTTTATCAAAGAATGTGCTTAGATGTAGAAGAAAAAAAGGCTCGTGTCATTTTTGAAATGAAAGAAGTAAATAGACAGGTTGTCATGCGTGTGCTTGATAAAATAGAGAAAGAGGGAACAGAGGAATTTCTACCTTACTTAGAAGCATGGAAAATGTTGGAAGTGAAAAAAGTTGCGGCAAGAATTGCAGAAGTAGAAAATAAGATAAGTAAGCGCATATAGAGGTGTAAAATGAAAATATTAATATTTGGGATGGGTAACATTGGAAAGAGTACCGTTGGTGAGTTGTTGGCAAGAAAAATAGGTTACGATTTTATCGATATGGATACGAAAATCAAAGAGAAATATGGTACGATGCTTGGGTTTCAAGATGAATATAATGATCAATATGAACGTGATGAATTGCGAGTAGAAATGATTTCATCTTGGATCAAAGAAAATGAAAATGTAGTCATTGCCCTAAGTCCTATTGCGTATTTAGATGCATATGAAGATTTCTTTGAAGATTCAGATATTATTTGTTTCGACTTAACAGATCGAGCTGAAAATATTTTTAAACGCTTGGAATTTACGGATGATAATGACAATCTTTTGCACATTCCTCAATCGTATCTAAATAAGCATAAGGCATATTATATGCGAGAAATACAGGCGGATTTTGATTATTTCCATACTTTATATGCATCCAAAATGGATTCGATTTCAATGGATGGTAAAAGTTTAGATGGAATTGTAGAGAAGATATGCAAGAAATATAAATTAGTATAAGATTGTGATATAATCAATGGGCAAGTAAAAACATACATGACAGGGGTGCAAATGTTGAGAAAAACCCTTATTACCTGATCTGGTTAATTCTAGCGTAGGGAGTCATATCGATTGATGGTGGCACTCTAGGGTGCCTTTTTTATTTGGAAAGGAGCTAGTGAATGAAGAAAAATCGTAGAATTGTCATGCCGTTGCTTGTGTTTATTCTAGTGATTGGTGGCTGGGAATTATATGTGCGTGTATTTGATATTTCACTTTATATTTTGCCAAGTCCATCAAAAATTATCAGTGCACTTATTGAGAATTTTGATATTCTAATGCAACATTCGCTTGTTACGTTGGAAGAATCAATCTTAGGATTGTTGATTAGTACTTTTTTTGCGATACTTATTTCAATTTGTATGGATCTATCGAAAACATTTAAGACAAGTATTTATCCATATTTGATTGTGACACAAACCGTTCCTATTATGGTTTTAGGTCCGTTGTTTTCAATTTGGTTTGGATTTGATTTGTTGCCCAAAGTGTTAATTGTCATATTTATGTGTTTTTTTCCGATTGCGATATCCTTTACGGATGCGTTGTCGCAAGTGAGTGAAAAAGAAATCAATTTATTAAAAAGTTTTGGTGCCAATCTATTTCAAATCTATAAAATTGTTAAGATTCCATCGGGTGCCATTGGCTTATTTTCAGGATTAAAGGTAGCGGCTACCTATTGTGTTGGCGGAGCTATTGTAGGTGAATGGCTTTCAAGTAGAGCAGGACTTGGTTACTATATGCTTCGTGTAAAAAACGGATATATGCTAGATAAAGTCTTTGCGTGTGTATTGATGATTATATTTTGGAGCATTCTATTGAATTTAGGAGTGACTCTATTGGAAAAAATATTATTTCCACATTTACGAAAAGGAGAAAGAAAATGAAAATTTTAAAGGCTATGTGTGCAGCTGCTGTTGCGTTAAGTTTAGTTGGCTGTGCTCAAACATCGAATTCTGATAAAGAATTAACAAAGGTTAAATTGATGTTGGATTATACGCCAAATACAAACCATACTGGTTTCTATGTAGCTAAAAACAAAGGATATTATAAAGAGGCTGGTTTAGATGTAGATATTATTGAACCAGGTGATAATGCGACAACTTCAATGGTTGCGGCTGGAAAAGCTGATTTTGGAATCTCTTACCAAGAAGATGTTACGTATGCCCTAACAAGTGAAGATCCACTTCCAATTAAAACAATTGCGACAATTATCCAACACAACACTTCAGGATTTGTTTCTTTAAAGAGTGCAAACATCAATTCTGTAAAGGATTTTGAAGGAAAAACATATGCAGGATGGGGAGCACCAAGTGAAGAAGCTGTCATTAAAGCGGTTATGAATGAAGCGGGTGCTGATTTTAGTAAGTTAAACATCGTAGGATCTGATGGATCTGGTATTGCAGGACTTAGTGATGAAGTTGGTAAAAATAAAGTGAACCTTGGATGGGAATTCTATGGTTGGGCTATTATTAAAGCACTACAAGATGGATATGATTTAAACTATATGCCATTAGCTGATTTAGATAATCGTTTGGATTACTATACTCCGGTTATTATCACCAACAAAAAGATGATTAAAAAGAATTCAGATACAGTTAAAAAATTTATGGAAGCTACTAAAAAAGGATATGAATATGCGATTGATCATCCAAGTAAAGCAGCTGAAATCTTACATGAGGATGCATTGTCAGATACAGATTTGAAATTCCTTAAAGAAAGTCAAAAATATTTAAGTAGTCAATATGCCAAAGATGCAGATTCATGGGGTGTTATGAAAGATTCTGTATGGGATAATTATACAGATTTTATGTATGAAACAGGATTGATCAGTCAAAAGATTGATGCGAAAGACCAATATACTAACGAGTTTGTGAAATAATGAAGCTATATGTTGAAAAGCTAAATCTTGAATTTTCAGGAAAAGAAATATTAAACGATATTTCTTTTTCTATTCAAGAAGGTGAATTTGTTTCCATTCTAGGGCCAAGTGGATGTGGTAAATCCACCATTCTAAATGTATTGGCAGGATTAATTGAAGATTATTCTGGCTCTGTATTTGTGGATGATGAACCAATTACAGGTATTAGTAGTCATTTTGCGTATATGCCACAAAGTGATTTATTACTTGAATGGAGAACGATTTTAGATAATGTTTGTTTGTATGGCGAAATCAATCATGATAAATCAATCAGACAAAGAGCTTTAAAAGAATTTGAAACATTTGGTCTTTCTGGTTATGAAAACGCATATCCATCGAGTCTTTCAGGGGGAATGCGTCAAAGAGCTGCCTTTTTGAGAACTTCTTTGTGTAAAGCGGATATTCTTTTATTAGATGAACCATTTGGAGCGTTGGACGTTATTACTCGAAACGATATGCAAGATTGGTTGTTACAATTAAGAAAGAATTATAATCGTACTACTTTATTAGTTACACATGATATTGATGAAGCTTTATATTTATCGGATCGTATTTTGATTTTATCGAATAAGCCAAGTCATATCTTGCAGGAAATAGACTTATCTAAAGAAAAGAAATCGAGAGATTGGTTATTTTCACAAAGTGATTTGAAGAAACAAGTTTATGAATTGTTGAAGGGTGAAAATCATGCATGATGCACATTATCATTATTCAAAAGAAATAAATGCGCTACAGAATGAATATGGAATTTCTGGTATTTGTAACGTCGCAAATGAAAAAGAATTTGAACTTGTCCATCAAAAGCAGTTGTTCTATTCTTGTGGATTACATCCTTGGAATGCAAGTTTAGATACGTTTGAATCTATGCTTCCTTTGTTAAAAAAGGCACCTATCATTGGCGAAATCGGCATGGATAGTGTATGGTGTGATTTGGATTTAAATATTCAAAAAGAAGTGTTTGAAAAACAGCTTCAGCTTGCACATGCTTTAAATAAACCAGTCATTCTTCATACGAAGGGGCAGGAAAAAACGATACTTGAATTGATTCGTAAATATCCAAATACATATGTTGTACATTGGTATGGATGTATGGATTATGTCAAAGAATATGATGAAGTGGTATCTTATTTCACGATTGGTCCTTCAATTGGAAAAGAAGAGGAAGTAACGCATTTAGTAGAACAAGTATCTATGGATAAACTATTGATGGAATCCGATGGTATTGAAGCTGTGAAATGGGCTATTGATAGTGATGATTATATTGCTGCTTTAAAAAATGAAATTACTATGGTGGCTTCGTTAAAGAATCAATCGTATTCTGAAGTTGAAAGAATTTTGGATCAAAACTTTTCAAAGTTAATAAAAAAATAGGAGAATTTCTTCTCCTATGCAAGACAGTCATTGAACTGTCTTTTTATTTGTTCTTCATTCATATTCTTTCCAATAAAGACTAATTGATTGATTCGATCTCCATACTCTTCATCCCAGCTTTGAGCTAGTTGAGGATTGGCTTTTAATAAATCCATTTGATCTTGTTTTGGAGCGGATGCGATCCATAATGAGTCTTCCTGAAGGGATGTTAACTTACCGGCTTGTTCAAACAAATAAGCAGAATCAGGCTGGTTATCAAACCATACATAGCCTTTGGTACGAATCACATTCGGATAGTTATTTAATAGATTTGTGAATTTCTTTAAATCCAATGGTTTTCTTGTTTGCCACACAAAAGTAGAGATTCCATATTCTAAAGCTTCACCTTCGTGTTCGTGATGATGGTGTTCGTGTTCTTCGATTTCGTGAATCCAGCCAATGTTGTTTTGTGCTTTTTCATAATCAAAGTTATGTGTGTTTAAAAGCTCTTCTAAATTAACTTGGCCAAAGCTAGCCTCAATGATTCCGGCATCTTTACATAGTTTATGAATGACTGCCTTGATTTCATTTTTTTCATCTTCGTTGACTGTTTCTGCTTTGTTTAAGATAACGGTATTACAGAATTCGAGTTGTTGCATCAATAAAGAGTCTAGCGAATCTTCATCTTCACAAGGTTCTAATAAGTGTTTACCACAATTGAATTCATTTGACAATCTTGCAGCATCGGCAACGCAGATGATGTTGTCTAAGTGGAATAGTTCTGGTAATCCTCTAGAATATAGTGTTTCATTGGCGTAAGTAATGGTTTGTGCAATGGGGATGGGTTCGCAAATACCACTAGCTTCAATGATGATGTAATCAAACTTATTGGATGAGGCTAAGGCTGAGAGTTGTTGTAAAAGATCTAGTTTTAGTGTGCAACAAATACATCCATTGGTAAGACCTACAACGTCTGTGTCTTCTTTTTGAATTTGTGCATTTTTATCAATTAGTTTTTGATCCACATTGATTTCACCAATATCATTGACAATGATCGCAACTTTATAGCCTTCTTGATTTTTTAGAATGTGATTTAATAAAGTGGTTTTGCCAGCTCCTAAATAGCCAGTTAATAATAAAATAGGTATCGATTTTCTTTTCATTTTTAAAACCTCCTTCACTTATTGTATAATATTTGCGATAAAAAGGAGTAAATTTTTTATGACAATTTTATATACATCCTTCCATATATTGGATTTAGACAATGATACAGTACAAAGAAAAGAGATGCCTGAAGAATTCCAAGGTTTTGTGAAAGAATATATTGAGTATGCGAATTCAAATGAGAAAAATAAAATGTATACCATTCATGATGAACAAACACAAGTTGTTTCGTGTATTCGTCAAATGGCATTGAACCAAGAAAAATGTGAAGTTCTTACAGATAGTATTGCAGATAAGCTTTTGATGAGTGAAAAACTTGCACAGGCAAAAATCTATCGCATGGGTTCTAATGTGAAAAAGGGAAGTCTAATTCAGGCTTTGGTACAAAATAGTAGTGATGAACTTTTATTTGTGGTTGCCAAAGTGGAACATTCAAAATGGTATGATGGAAGTGATTTATCAAAGAAGTATGGATTTTCAGGAGATAAGAAATCATTGTGGAAATCAGCTGTATTTTCAATGTATGAAATTAATTCGCACATTGTATTTAAAGATGTTAAGGCATATTCAGATACTATGGCAAAATATTGGACAGTTTCATTCTTGGAGTTAGATGAAGCTAGGGATGATGCCAAAAATACATATTCCGCATTTAAGGCCGTGGATAATGAATTGAAGAGCGCTGTAGAACCTGTTTCTAAAAAGGATTATGTAAAGTTATCGAGTGAATTACAGAATGTGATGAATACACCACAGCAGTTAAACTACAATCAGTGTATTGATAATTTAATTGATTCGTATTCTTTTAGTGAAGAAGAAATTGAGAAAGATGTTATTAAAGATTGTTTACTAGCGCTTCCTGAACGTAAAAATTTTGATACAGAATTTAAAGTGGTTCCCGAAAGCTTGAATAATAAACGTACAAAAAAATTCCAGTTATCTCAGGGTATTGAATTAACGATTCGTTCGGATGCCATGGAATATCCAGATAAGATTGTATCGACTGTAGTGGATGGAAAGCGCGTCATTCAAATTGTTTGTGAGGATGATGATACGTATGATGCGTTTGCTTAAAATAAACTGAAAGAAATTTTGTTTGTATAAATATGAAAATAGTGGTTTAATTAGTACATTATTTAAAGGGGGTATTTCAAATGAAAAATAAGAATGCATTAACAATTCTATTATATGTTTTTGCCGTTTTATCATTAGCTTATACGTGTTATGCGGCAATTCAAGCATACAATACGTTTACTTCATATTACAGTACAAACTTAAGTGTAGTGAATTTGGTTTTGTACATGATTACAACGTGTTATGAAAGCATCTGCTTTAGTGTGCTATTCTATGCGTTAGGCGTATTTAGTGAAATGTTTAAGAAGAAGGAAGAAGAGAAATAGTTTTATACTGTTTCTTTTTTTTAGGAAATGATTATGAAGAAAGATTTTAAAGAAGGGGCCAAGGCAGCAACCCCAATTATTTTAGGATATATTCCTGTTGGAATAGCATATGGGATGATGGCTAAAGCAACAGGATTAACATTTTTTAAAGCGTTGAGCTTTTCCTTGTTTGTGTATACAGGAGCTGGACAAATGGCTGCTGTCACAATGTTAGCTCAGAATGCTGCTTATGTAACAATTGTATTTACAGTCTTTATATTAAATTTGCGTCATATTATTATGAGTACGTGTATTATGGAAAAGATGGAGAAAACAAGCTTGCCTATTCGTTTACTTTTATCTTTTGGGATTACAGACGAAGTGTTTGCGATGTCAATGACAGATAAGAAAATTAATAAGTTAACACCTGCATTTTTTGCAGGACTTTCCTTGTATATTAAGATTTTGGTTTCGGAACAGGGGAATGCGGTATGTGAAAAACTGTCGAATTGTCACAATTTGTTGATTATGAGAAACGACAAAAAGGGCTATCGTAATAGCCAACATTTTGCATTTGCCTTTTAGTTGCTGAATTATTTTGAATATATAAAATTGGATAGGGATAAATCAACCTTTAAAAGTCATAGGGATTT
>OLRE01001292.1_pt1 | contig 25059 bp, 29 predicted proteins | sample 1672461 | NCBI WGS metagenome assembly OLRE01 (sample SAMEA3136688, study PRJEB25190) | human gut metagenome | biome: human gut; feature: human-associated habitat; material: faeces | place: Austria | collected 2013
AGTGCTGCCTTGGGGCTGCTGTCAAAGCTGAGGGGCAAAGAGATTTTTCTGTTCGGGACGGCAGGCTTCGGCGGCAGTGCGGCATATTTCCGGAAAATTCTCGATCACGTCAAGCAGTCTGTTGACCCAAGCAATACCGTGGTCGGAGAATATATGTGTCAGGGGAAAATGCCGCAGTCGGTACGGGATCGCTATATGAAAATGAAGGCGCAGCCGGAGCATCCGGCAAATATTGATGCACTGATTGAAAACTTTGACCGTGCGCTTTCTCACCCGGATGAGGACGATTTAGAAAGACTTAGAAAAATCATTTTGGGATGACGGCTTTGACAGGAGAAACTGATGATGGTTGTTCTTACCGAGCAGATAGAGATTCCGGCTTCCTATGAAAAACTTGAGGCTTGGACTGCCAACTTTGAGGAAGAGTTTGTGAAATGGAGTCCCTACCACATCGAATGCAATCTCTATAACGGGAACTATCATGCGGGAAGCAAGGTTCGCTTCCGCGAGATCGTCATGGGGCTGGACTACAATGTGACAGGCACGATTACGGAATGCGAACAGGATGAGAACCACTTCCGCATTGTATTCCGGAGCGACAAGAAAACGGCGTTCATCACCTTTGAAGGAAAAAGAACTGAAACAGGATGCCATTTCTCTCACACCGAGGCTTTCGGCATGACCACGCCGGTAATTGGGGCGATCATGAACTTCCTGATCTTCAAGGTGTTTTTCAGGAAAAAGGCAAACTGGCAGCTTATCCGGGACGATATGATTCTGGATAACAGGTATTTATATGACATTCTGACCGAAGGAAAATACCCGGAAAGAATCCCGCTGGACAAACTGCTGACCGGTGCAGAATAAGCGTCTGAGAAGGCTTGAACAAAATTGCAAACGCAATATTTGATAGGGGATACATGAAAACGTTATATTTAACCGGCGGAACAATGGGCGTCGGCAAAACGGCGGTGAGCCAGCAATTAAAGAAGGCCTTGAGAAACAGCGTTTTCCTTGACGGTGATTGGTGCTGGGATGCTGCCCCGCTTCAGGTAACGGAAGAAACAAAGGCAATGGTCAGGCGAACCATTTGCTATTTGCTGAACAGCTTCCTGCATCGCCTATGAGAATGTCGTTTCTTCTGGGTGATGCACGAGCAACCGATTATAGACGGAATAACCGATGCACTGGACACAAGCAGATGCAGGATAGTCAAAATCTCTCAGCTGGCTGATGAGCCGACTTTACGGCACCGGTTATCTTCTGATGTCGCACAAGGGATTCGGGCTGCCGATTCTGTAGACCGAAGCGTGGCAAGAATCCATATGTATCAGGCGCTGGACACCATAAAGATTGAAGCAGGCAATAAGAAGGTACAGGAGATTGCTGACGAAATCTGCGCCCTGTAATAGAGGCTCCGATTTGTCAAACAGAGCTTGCGTCGGAGCCATAAGCTGCGGATACCACACGGGAGAGAATCGCAATCAGATTCTCTCCCGTGTGGTATTTCCGCTCTATTCTCTGGGCGGCATTCTGCCGCAGGAATGCTTCTCCGGGCAGAAACCAATGGCTCTGCACTTTGGCATGAAGTAATGGCTGACTGTGTAGTCCCACTCCTCCGAGTAACCGCTCAGCTCCCGACAGAGGTCGCTGAACAGTGCGCGGTATTCGTGATATGCACGGCTGCACATCCTCTGGCGCGACATATCCATGAGATTCCGCAGGTTGTGCTTGCAGACGATCCTCGTCTCCATGCCGAGCGGCAGCCCCATCGCGGAATCCTCGCGCGGGACGCCAAGCTCGTCCAGCCGGGCAAGATGCTTCTGAATTTCTGCCATCAGTTCATCGTAGACCGCCTTTGCGGCCGAACGCTCCGCAATGCTGGCCGGCGTCACATAGTCAAAGCCATGCTCATAGTTGATATAGCGCGTGCTGGCCTGCAGCCGCGTCGGCTGGCCGCCGATGTGCGTGTACCACTCCCGGATCACCCTTGCCGAATATCCCTCCAGCGTCAGATAGACATCCGGAAACTCAAACGTTCTTCCATGCCCGCTCTCCAGACAGTCCAGCCCTCTGCGATAGTTCTTTTTTTCATCCGCGGTGTCCGCACCCCAGCAGATCCCCGCCTCAAACCCGATCATCGTGATCGGGTTCTTGCATGTATAATTCTGGATGGTAATTTTCCCCATTGTCCATTCCTCCTGTTCTGCACCAATGCCGTTATGCAATTCTGACAAGCCCCCAGCTGATCCAGTCCCATGCGCTTTCCCGTCCGCTCCGTTCGGTGATGACAAGCCGCTGCTGTTCGTCAAACTGCCACGCGGCGGCATCCAGGCCGATATCCGAGGCCATCCATGCCGGGCGAAAGTTCTTTCCCGTCCAGTCGTAAATATCAATATGCTGCGACCAGCCCCAGTCTGGTTCGGTTTTCCAGAACGGCCGGCTTTTTCCGAACCGCCCCCATCGCCAGACGAGGAGCAGCAGCTCCGGCGCTCCGTCATGGTCGATATCGCACCAGAGCAGGCTCTGCACCTTCTGTCCTGCCACTGAGCGCCAGATCTCACTTCCGTCAGAGACTGCACGAAGCGTTTTTCTGTGCAGACTGAGCTGCTCCGGGCCTTCCTCCGCCGTACAGAAACAGTCTGCCTCCTGCCAGACGATCCAGCGCGGCAGGAAACAGCCCAGCCGCCAGAGGAGCAGGCCTGCGCCGCAGACAGCCGCCAGCACTGGAAGCAGGAGCCATTTTCTCACCCCTGCACCCAATAGCTTTGCGTCCACCACGGCTTCTCCGGCGTTTCATCCTGATGGAAGCGCCCGTCCGGCGACATCCATTCGCCGATCATCTGCCGCCATTCGGTATCCGTCAGACGCGCCGACAGCGGCTGACGGAACTGATAGAAGTTATAGACGACGCCGGAGGCGATGCGGAGCGCCCCCTCCACCGGCACGATCACATAGATCTGCGCCGGGCGGCCGTTCGCAGCCTGTAAGATCGTTCCGTTCGGATCCGTTGCGATATCCGTCACCAGAGACGCCGGGATCTCCCGTGCGTCGAGATACTCCGCATCTGTCCGGTCTTTGACAGCTTCGATCCAGAAATGCTCCAGCGTGCCGCCGTATTCCCGGATGAGGTCATATTCCTCATCCGACAGCCGCTCATTCCGCAGCTCCTTCCGGCTGATCGTCTCAAGACTCCGCGCGAGCGAAGCGAGGCGTGTCAGATTTTCGCGGTCGGCAGGATCCAGAATTCCATATGTCTGAAGCCCGTCTGCCGTCTGCTCCGCCAGTTCCGCGAACCGGCGATAGACCTCCTCCTCCGGCTCCACATAGCCGCGGTCATCCAGCTCCTCCGGAGGGCCGCCGCCCATCTCCGCCATCACCTGCTTGCCATAGAGTACCGTGTCGTGCTTGAGTTCCGTAAAGCTGCCCGCGTAGGTTTCCAGCGCCTTCTTTTTCCACTGCTCCGTCGTCATGAACGACGGGTATCCGGCACCCTTTTCCACCAGAAGAGGATTGAGCGTGTACAGCCATCCCGCGTAGAGGCTCGCCGACCACAGCTCCTCCGGCGCGCTGCGCACTGCGCTTCGGAGCATCTGCATCTGCTCCGGGTAGTGTGCGTAAGCCGTATCGCCCTGCTGCGTCAGAATGGACAGCGCCGTCTCGGAGCCGAGCGCCGCCGGCATATCCAACACATCCGGCAGCATCCGCCGTTCTCCCTGTGCGTTTTCCCTGACCTTGTTGAACACCAGCTGCTGCATCACGGCGGCATCCAGCGTAAAACGCTGCCCCATGAAGCGGAAGCCCTTTCCTGCCTGTGCCAGATCGACGGTTCCCTCCGGGTCGATCACCGGGATGGAGTTGATCTGCGGCGCAGCAAGCGTCCTGATCTGTTCAGTATAGTGTTGATAGGCAGTCTCATCCGCGCGCAGCAGTTCCGTGTCTGGAATGGTGCCGTAGGCAGCCTCGATTGCCGGCAGATACTCATAATAGCCAAGATCGTCGCTGACACCCGCAAAGAATGAGGTCACGGTGTAGATCTTTTCCCAGCTGTCCGACGCTGTGTCGTGCAGCGCCAGTGTGATCAGCAGCGCCGTGCGGTTCATATCCTCCTTCTTCTGCGTGAAATTGATCTGCCCGTACCACATCATCGCGCGGAAATACGCCTCCAGCGTCTCGTCGCCTTCATAGTAGCCGCGCGGCTTGAACTGGGAATAATCCAGAAGATCTTCCGTTACAGCACACGGGGCAATACCCTCTGCTGCATAAATGGCAGACAACTCCTGCGCAGCAACATCCTTCACCTGCTCCGGCACCTGAATCTTCGGATCCTGGAGCGCAGCACCCACCGCGAAATACACTGTGCTGTGCTTTGCCGCATTCTCCCACGCTGTTCCGGTCAGTGCGTCCAGCTGTGCGGCAGATGCGCGCAGCATGTCTTTGCTCAGCGTTTGCAGCTGCGCGGCAAGCTGCTGCTTTTCCGTCCGGTTCAGAAGCAGGCTGAAATACAGATGATAGGTGTGCATCATGGAATCTACCGTTACAAAATTCGGGATCTGCAGATAGCGGTTCCATTCATAGCGGCCGAAAAACTCGGAATAAAAATCCGGCTCGACCACAAACAAATTCTGCGCAAGGATGGCTTTGGCCGTGTCGGAAAGCCCGTTCCACTCCATCCATTCCAGATTTGTGATCTCATGTAAGTCCCCGGATACACTGTAGTCCGGCACAGCTGCAGCCGTCTGCGCGTCAGCGGCCGTGAACCTGAGAAACTGCTGCCGCGTTAACGGCTCCACCGGAACCACTGCCGCTGCTTCCCGCCTGTCCACCGTCAGTTCCTTCCACCGGGCTTCTTTTTTCCGCTGTGCAATCTGATACACAAGTACCGTGCAGGCCAGGAGCAGCGCCAGCACACTGGCTGCGATGGCAATCAGCTCCATAGGCTTGATTCTATGCCGGTTTCCACGTCCATGGGCTGCGGCAGCGCCGCAATACGGGCAGCTGCGCTCATATTCCCGGAGTTCTTTTCCGCACTTTGGACAAAACATAATACCGCCTCCTTTTCTGCGCTTCTGTTTCACCTCTTTTACAGTTCGAGCTTACCATACAACCGCAATTCTGGCAAGACAAATCCAGAAAAAAGGTTCCTGCCAGCCTAAGCTGCAGAAACCTTTTTCTTAATCTATTGATTGAATTTTCGCCGGTAGGCCGCAAAGGCCTCCCGGATCACCGCGACGGCCTCAGCACGGCCATGGACACTGTCGACCTCCGCGTTGGTATCCGGCTCCAGATGCTTGTAGACGCTGAAAAAATGGCTGATCTCATTGGAGATATGTGCCGGCAGATCGGACAAGGCAGAATATCCGTTGAACATCGGATCGCCAAACGGGATCGCGAGAATTTTGTCGTCCATCGCACCGTTGTCGCGCATGGTAAAATATCCGACCGGATAGACCCGCACCAAGCTCATCGGGCGAATTGGCTCGCTGCACAAAACCAGCACGTCCAGCGGATCGCCGTCATCGGCATAGGTGCGCGGGATAAAGCCGTAATTGGCCGGGTAGTGCGTCGAGGTGTAGAGGATCCGGTCCAACCGCAGCGCACCGGTCTGCTTGTCCAGCTCATATTTGTTTTTTGAGCCCTTTTCAATTTCGATCACCACCAGAAAATCCTCCGGCTGCATCCGCTCTGGGCTGATATCGTGCCATAAGTTCATCAGTCAACCTCCTTTTTCCTGCGCGTTCTTTTTTACGTTTATTGTATCGAATACAGCCCTTTTTGTCAAATAGCGACCGCCTCGCATACAGATGAGAAGCCAGACGGCTATCCTCTACAGCTGTACGCAGATCACTTTTCATGCTTTGTAGAAGCTGCGCATCATGTGATTCACTCCTGAAACAGTTTTTCTGCCACGGGCAGTTGCATGACTACGATTTGACTACTATCACCTGTAAAACCGAAAAAGCCGGTTTGTCCAGTGTTTTCAATGGTTCCGCAACAATTCAGAAAAGACGGACGTTTTCGCCGAAAGCTGAACATTCCTTGAAAACACAGCATTTTATCCGTTGATGCCTGAAAACTCCGACTCTGTAGGGGCCGATGCCTGCATCGGCCCGCCTGGAAGTTGCGAATTCGCCGCAGATTACCGTAAAAACGGTGCAATCTGCCGGGTCGATGTAGGCATCGACCCCTACACCGAAACGGGCAGTGCATGCGTATGTGCCGCTGTAAAAGTCCGCTATATATTTCCCCAGTACCTTCTGTCTGGAAAAACGAATTGGATAGGTGCGCAGGAAATCATACCATAGGTGCCGTTCCTCTTTTGTCATTTCACTGCGAAGCTGTCTCGCAAAAGGAACCAGCTGCGAATTGTACTTTTTCTGCATATTCTGCCCTCCAAAATTGGGCATATCAATTTGTAGGCGAAAATCCATCCCGTAAGCCTCCTCTTGCCGCGTCCCGCGCGGTAAGGGGAGCCTTTTGCTTGTTAAAAAAAGGGGGGGGTGGGCTTCCCCGCGGGGGACGGGGAAGCCCAAACTGCTTGCTTGAAGGAAAAAGGGTTAAAACGTTTCCAATGCCATAGGGCCATCTAAATGGAGTCTTCCTTGTTGGCATGTATACCAATGATAGCATACACTACATGGTTTTTCAAGCCTTTCCCGTGTTTTTTAACAACAAAAAATGTCTGCGCCAGACGCCTTGTACAGCAATATACATTAAATATTATAAACGCACGAGGGTTTTACCGGCCACCCGGGATTTTTGCGTAATTTAACATTGCGGTGAAAAATTTGATTGAAGTTTTACCGGACCGTGCTTTCGGATTTTAGACTGCGGCAGTATTCTGATGACCGTAGACGAGATGTCAAACAAATAAAAAAAGGAGATCATCAAAATGAAAAAGATGAACAAAATTCTGACGACTGTACTTGTCATTGCCCTCGCCGCGCTGACGCTTGTAGGCTGTGCGAAGAAGGATACTTCCCCGGTCACGACCGACGGCTCGACCTCGATGGAAAAGGTCATCGGCACGCTCGGCGAAGCATTTAAGGAAAAAGAAGGCATTGACGTGACCTATAACCCCACCGGCTCCGGCTCCGGCATTCAGGCTGTTTCCGAAGGCCGCTGCGACATCGGCCTGTCCAGCCGCGCGCTGAAGGATGATGAAAAGGCAACGCTGACCGAAACGACCGTTGCGCTCGACGGCATCGCCATGATCGTGAACCCCGAAAACCCCGTTTCCGACCTGACAGTCGAACAGATCGCCGATATCTACACCGGCAAGATCACGAACTGGTCCGAGGTTGGCGGCAATGACGCAGCTATCGTTCTCATCGGCCGTGAAGCTGGTTCCGGCACCCGCGACGGCTTCGAGTCCATCACCGGCACCAAGGATGCCTGCCAGTACCGTCAGGAACTGACCTCCACCGGCGACGTCATCACCACCGTCTCTCAGAACCCGGATGCCATCGGCTATGCTTCCCTCGCAGCACTCAAGGACACCGTCAAAGCTTTGACTGTCGGCGGCGTTGCTCCTTCGGAAGATACCGTCAAGGACGGCAGCTATGTCATCCAGCGTCCGTTCGTCCTCGTGACCAAGACCGGCGAAACCCTCTCCGCCAACGCACAAAAGTTCTTTGACTTCGCTCTGAGCGCGGAAGCCGCCCAGTACATTACCTCCGCCGGTGCTGTCCCGGTGAACGGCTGATATGAAAAAGAAACAGACAATGGAAGACGTCGTACACGGCGTCTTCCTCCTGTTAGGATTGGTTACGGTCGGCTGCGTACTGCTCATTACCGTGTACCTGATTCTATCCGGCCTGCCGGCCATCACAAAGATCGGCCTCGGGAAATTCCTGTTCGGCACCGAGTGGGCCTCGACGGCCGCCGACCCGAAATACGGCATTCTCCCCTTTATTCTCACCAGCGTTTATGGCACCTGCGGCGCAATCCTGCTCGGCGTGCCCGTCGGATTCCTGACGGCGGTGTTCCTGTCAAAAATGGCCCCGAAGAAGCTCCGCTCCGTCATGGAATCGGCGGTCAGTTTGCTTGCCGGTATCCCGTCGGTTGTCTATGGTCTGGTCGGTATGCTGGTGCTCGTTCCCGGCATCCGGAAGCTGTTCCACGTGCCGGACGGCGCAAGCCTGCTTGCCGCGATGGTCGTGCTGGCAATTATGATCCTGCCGTCCATTATTAAGGTTTCCATCAACGCGCTCGACGCGGTTCCGAAGGAGTATGAGGACGCGTCGCTGGCGCTCGGCGCAACGCCGGTCGAGACGTGGTTCCGCGTATCGGCTCCGGCGGCCAGAAGCGGCATTGCCGCTGCCGTCGTGCTCGGCGTAGGCCGCGCCATCGGCGAGGCCATGGCCGTCATGATGGTGTCGGGCAACGCGCCGAATATGCCGTCGCTGTTTGAAAGCGTGCGTTTTCTGACCACGGCGGTCGCAAGTGAAATGTCCTACGCGTCGGGCCTGCAGCGGCAGGCGCTGTTCTCCATCGCACTGGTTCTGTACCTGTTCATCATGCTCATCAACGCGGCGCTCAACTTCTTCCTGAAGCGCAAAAAGGAGTGAAACCATGCTGACAAACAAGCTTTCCGCGGCCAGACGGGTGTATACCGCCGTTATGCGGGTTCTGCTGCTCCTTGCCGCCGTGCTGACGGCCGCGCTGGTCGTGTTCATGATCGTATATGTGCTCTATAAGGGCCTGCCGTATGTCACATGGCACCTGATCTCGACGAAGCCGAGCTATATCACCGGCGCCATCGGCATTCTGCCGGATATCTGCAACACGGTGCAGATTCTGCTTGCTTCCCTGCTGATTGTCCTGCCCCTCGGCGTGGGCGCAGCAGTCTATCTGACGGAATATGCACAGAACAAGAAACTTGTCGCAGCCATTGAATACGCCGCCGAGACGCTTTCCGGCATTCCGTCCATCATTTACGGTCTGGTCGGTATGCTGTTCTTCTGTGAATTTCTCGGTATGCAGACGAGCCTGCTCGCCGGCGCATTGACGCTCGTCATTATGAACCTGCCGACCGTCCTGCGCACAACGCAGGAGAGTTTGCGGACGGTTCCGCAGAGTTACCGCGAGGGCGCGTTCGGTCTTGGCGCGGGTAAATGGCGCGTGGTGCGCACGGTCGTGCTGCCGGGCTGCATCGATGGCATTGTAACCGGCTGCATTCTCTCTGCGGGCCGTATTCTGGGTGAATCCGCCGCGCTTTTATTCACGGCTGGCTTTGCCCACACGCTGAACAAATTTGTGATTGGGCTTGCCAGCCCCGGCGCAACGCTGACGGTCGCGCTGTACGCCTACGCGAAGGAGGAGGGCGAATTTGACGTTGCCTTCGCCATCGCGGCCATTCTTATGATTTTGACGCTTCTGATTAATCTTGCCGCCGGGATCGTCGGAAAACAGATCCAGAAACGGAGCCAGCAATGAAATCTGTCAACCCCTGCGGCCTGAAGCGGGCCGCACAGAGGCCGCGCTGCTGCGCGCAGCGGATTTCTGCGACAGCTATATCCATGAAACGGCCAAACGGCAGCCCGGCCACTGGTACGGACTGGCCTTCGAGCCTGTATTGAAAGGAAATCGTGTATGAACGATATTATCACAGTCAAAGATCTGCAGCTTTGGTACGGGCAGACGAAGGCACTCAAGGGCGTGTCGATGGACATCCCGGAAAAGAGCATCACAGCCCTCATTGGCCCCTCCGGCTGCGGAAAATCGACGTTTCTCAAGACGCTCGACCGCATGAACGATCTGATCCCGGGCGTGCGCATTGAGGGCGAGGTCAAATATAATGGACAGGATATCTTCGCACCATCCGTGGACGTGAACGAGCTGCGGCGCGAGATCGGCATGGTCTTCCAGAAGCCAAATCCCTTCCCCATGAGCATCTACGACAACATTGCCTACGGCCCCCGGACGCACGGCGTGCGCAAAAAGGATGAACTCGACGAAATCGTCGAACAGTCGCTGCGCGGCGCGGCGATCTGGGACGAGGTCAAGGACCGGCTGAAAAAAAGCGCACTGGGTCTTTCCGGCGGACAGCAGCAGCGGCTTTGCATCGCGCGGGCACTGGCTGTGCAGCCGCAGGTTCTGCTGATGGACGAGCCGACAAGCGCGCTCGACCCCATTTCGACCTCCAAGATCGAAGAACTTGCCACGAATCTGAAAGAGCAGTACACCATCATCATCGTCACGCACAACATGCAGCAGGCACTGCGCATTTCGGACAAAACAGCATTTTTCCTGCTGGGCGAACTCATCGAATACGATGATACCCAGAAGCTGTTCTATCAGCCGAAGGAGAAGCGCACCGAGGATTACATCACCGGGAGGTTCGGATAATGAGAAGTAAATTTGACCAGCAGCTTGCCTTGCTCAACGATGAGTTGACACAGATGGGCGAAACGTGCGCGAAAGCCATCTGCCTTGCCGCACAGGCGCTGGAGGAGCAGAACGCATCAACCGCCGCACCGGTCACCGAACTGGAGGAGCAGACAAACGAGCAGGAACGGAGCATTGAAGCCCTGTGCCTGAAGCTGCTTTTGCAGCAGCAGCCGGTCGCGCGTGATCTGCGGCAGATTTCGGCAGCACTCAAAATGATCACGGATATGGAACGCATTGGCGATCAGGCAGCGGATATCGCGGAAATCATCCCGTTTTTCCTCAGCCATAATACATTCGACTGCACGCTTGTCTGCCGCATGGCACAGCAGGCCAGTTCCATGGTCACGCAGAGCGTAGACGCGTTTGTCCGGCGCGATGTTGATTTGGCTCGCTCGATTGCAAAACAGGACGATCTGGTCGATGAGGATTTTTCCAATGTCAAGCAGGCATTGATATCCGCGATTGCCCGCGAACCCGGCCAGGGTGAGGTTGCACTGGATTTGCTGATGATTGCGAAGTATTTCGAGCGCATCGGCGACCACGCGGTCAACCTGTCCGAGTGGGTAGAATTCTCCGTCACCGGCGTGCACAAGCACGACGGCGTGGAATACGAATAACCCCCTTATGCAAAAAGCTGCAGGCCCCTTTCCGGGCTTGCGGCTTTTTGCTGCGTGTATTATAATCAATACAGAAAAAGGAGGACTGCCTATGGAATATTCGCTCATCCGGCTCACGAACAGGCTGGAAGTGAAAGCACAAGCTGCCGCGTGGTTCCACGCGAAATGGGGCGTTCCGGAGCAGGCGTATCTGGATAGCATGGATGATGCGCTGCGTGAGGCAGGCCCTGTGCCGCAGTGGTATCTGGTGCTGGAGAGTTCGCGCATCATCGGCGGCATGGGCGTGATTGAAAACGACTTTCATGACAGAAAGGACCTGACGCCGAACGTCTGCGCTGTCTATACCGAGCCGGATCGCCGCTGCCGCGGCATTGCGGGCGCGCTTTTACAGTTCGTCTGCCGGGATATGCACGAAAAAGGCATCGATACACTCTATCTGCTGACCGACCACACCGGCTTCTACGAGCGCTATGGCTGGAACTTTTTCTGCATGGCCCAGGGCGACGGAGAAGAAGTTCTGTCGAGGATGTATGTGCACCGATACCAGGAATGAGGCTGCTTATGAAAAAAGTCAGAATCACGGTCATGAAGATGGCCTGCTATCCTGATCTGATGGCGCAATATGAAAACCCGATGGAGCATCCGTGTGACATGACACTTGGGCAAGTGTTTGTGGCGGACGGTTGGACCCGACCGGAGGGGCTTTGCCTGAGCGCATGGGAGAGCATGTCACCGTTTGTGCTGGCATTGGCCAGCGGCGGGGAAAATCTTTATGACAGATGGATGAAAAATCCGCGCTCTGCCATGATCTCCTGCAACGACGGCTTCCGGCCCGTGAGTTTTTTATTGGAAACGCTCGACGCTTGACAGCTTTGCTATACTGAAAACAGAATATGAAACAGGAGGTTTTTCTCATGGGTAAAACACTTGTCGCTTATTTTTCCGCGTCCGGCGTGACAAAAAAGCTGGCGCAGACGCTGGCGGACGCTATCGGTGCCGATCTGTTTGCGATTGAACCGAAGGTTCCCTACACAAAGGCCGATCTCAACTGGATGGACAAGCAGTCCCGCAGCACGATCGAGATGCAGAATCCCGCATCCCGCCCCGAAATCGCAGGCGTCTGCAAAAACATTGCAGACTATGACACCGTCTTCGTCGGCTTCCCCATCTGGTGGTATGTTGCGCCGACCATCGTCAATACGTTTTTGGAAAGCTGTGATCTGACCGGCAAGACCGTTGTTCCGTTCGCCACCTCCGGCGGCAGCGGCATGGGCGGCACAAACAAGGCCCTCGCGCCCAGCTGCAAGGGTGCGCGTCTGGTCGAAGGCAAGGTCTTCCGAAGCAGCACGAGCACGGATACCCTGCGCGAATGGGTCAAGACACTGAAATAAGCCGCATATATAAAACCAGCCCCCGCTGCGGCGGAGGCTGGTTTTGCGTATGCTGCAATTTCTCTGGTTTGGTTGTAGGGGCAGTACGTTTTTGTATCGTTTCATAAAAAATAGGCTTCTGGATTATCAGGTGTTGCGGAATCGTGCCAAGAAATCCTTTGTCTGCTGGCACTGCGGGTCGCCGAAGAGGGCCTCGGGAGCGCCTTGTTCCAGGATTACGCCCTCGTGCATGAACACGACGCGCTGGCTCACATCGCGGGCGAACGCCATCTCGTGCGTCACGACAAGCATCGTCATGCCCTCGTGCGCAAGATCCTGCATGACAGAGAGCACCTCGCCGACCATTTCCGGGTCAAGCGCGCTTGTCGGCTCGTCGAACAGGAGCACCTCGGGGTCCATCGCAAGTGCGCGCGCAATGGCGACACGCTGCTTCTGACCGCCGGAAAGCTGGCGCGGCTTGGCGTTGACATAGGGCGCCATGCCGACCTTTTCCAGATACCGCATGGCCTGCTCCTGCGCTTCCGCCTTGCTCCGGCCGAGCACCTTCATCTGGCCGACCATGCAGTTTTTCAGAACCGTCATATTATTGAACAGGTTGAACGACTGGAAGACCATGCCGACATGAGAGCGATATTTCGCGGCGTTGACGCTTTTTCCGGTGACATTTTTATCGTGGTAGAGGATCTCACCGCTCGTCGGCGTTTCCAGCAGATTGATGCAGCGCAGCAGCGTCGATTTGCCGGAGCCGGACGCGCCGATAATGGAGATCACGTCGCCTTTTTTGACGTCGAAGTCAATGTCGCGCAGGACCTCGTGCGTACCGAAGGACTTGCTTAAATGCCGGATTGCAAGAATGTTGTCTGCCATATCAGCGCTCCCCCCTGCTGCGTCCGAATTTAAGTTCCTGCTCCGTGCGCTCGCGGAACTCCTTGCTCTGCTCGTCATAGTTGCTGCCGCGCTTCGGGTGCGAATACGTCCCGGCTGTCATGGTCAGCGGATCCTCCTGCACGAGTTCGTAGCTGTCGGAGCCGTCCATCAGTTTTTCGACCAGCCGCAGAATGCCGGAGGCAATCAGCGTCATAGCAAGATAGCCCGCCATTTCGATCACAGCGGACGGGAAATATTTATTGTTGATGCCGACGATATAGCGGTGCGAGGCAAAGAACTCCGTAAAGCCGATGATGAACATAACGGAGGTGTCCTTCACGTTGATGATATAGTTATTGCCGATCTGGGGCAGAATATTGCGGATGGCCTGCGGCAGAATGACGCTCGTCATGGTCTGGAAATGCGTCATGCCGATGGCCTTCGCGCCCTCAGTCTGGCCGGGGTCGATGGAAATGATACCGCCGCGGACGGACTCGGCCATATACGCGCCGGTGTTGATCGAGACGATCAGGATGGACGCGGCCCAGATATTATCGAAACGCAGCGCGTTGTCGGTGAAATACGGCAGCGCGTAGAAAATGAACACGGCCTGCAGCATCATCGGCGTACCGCGGAAAACCTCGACGTAGATGCGGATGATGACGCGGAGAAGTTTCAATAGGATACGCTTGGGCAGCGGATCATTTTTGGCGCACGGGATGGTATTGAGAATGCCGCAGAGCAGGCCGATGACACAGCCGATCGCGGTCGCAGCCAGCGCAAGGCCGAGCGTATTGAGCATACCGTTCAGGTACATCATGCGGTATTTTTCCCACAAGATCCCGATATCCTGCATGAGTTTGGCGAACTTATCCACGGGGTAGTCTCCTTTCACTTTTACTTTGCCCGCGCCGGAGGCGCGGGCAAACAATTAAACTTCCGGCTGGATGCGGATAGCTTCGTCCATAAGCTGGTTGAAGTCGTCCTCCGTCATCTGAGAAAGAACCTTGTCGATTGCATCCTTCAGAACCGTGTTGCCCTTGCGGACGGAGATGCCGATGTTGACGTTTTCGGCGCGCTCGGCCTCGGAGGCAAACTGGAAATCGCCGTCGGTGCCGGAGAAATTCAGAATGACGAGATTGTCGTCCTGTGCGGCAGCGCCCATGGCGGTGGGCATGTCGGTGCAGATGAAGTCAACCGCACCGGTCTGCAGCTGCATGATCATGGCCGGAGCCGTCTCAGCGGGAGCCAGAAGTTCGGCGCTTTCAATCTGCGGCAGGCAGGAGTCATACCAGATCGTGCCGGACTGTGCAGTGCACTTGCCGCCGGCCAGATCGGCAATGGACGCTGCGGAAGCATAGGGACTGTCCTTCGTGGTAACGCAGACGATGGTGGCATAGTAGTACGGACCGGCCATATCGACCTCCTGCATGCGGTCGGCAGTCATAGACTGACCGGCGATATTGGCGTCCATCGTACCGGACTGCACAGCCGGGCAGAGGGAATCCCACGCAGAGGAGACAATTTCCAGCTGCCAGCCGTTGGCCTCGCAGATCTTCTGGGCAATCATAACGTCATAGCCGTTGGCATATGCGCCGGGAACATTGGAAATAGGGACAGCACCGTTGGAATCGTCCATCTGCGTCCAGTTATAGGGCGCATAGGCGCATTCCATGCCGACAGTCAACACGCCGTCTTCGACGCCGGTCGCGGCCTGCGTTGTTTCGGTAGTCTCAGATGCGGTAGTGTCGGCCGCTGCGGGAGTAGAGGCGGCGCAGGCCGCCATGCTCAGCAGCATCATAGCTGCCAGGACGAGAGCAAGGATTCTTTTCATTGTTTTCATTCACCTTTCGTTTGAAATTTCTTTCCCAGACAGGCCTTGCAGAAGCAACAAAAAAGTGGGTCGCTTCTGTAAAGCGATCCACGGAATGAACAGAAAACGGAATCCCGCCCCTGCCGCATCCATCGATAGCGCTTCACAAAGTTTTTCTTTGTGACAGTCCGGCAGATCTTATCTGCCGAGCCAACACCGCATTTGCAGGCAGCGCCTGCGGCATTTCGGCGGTCTCCCCTTTTCCGAACGGCCACTGCCTGTGTTTGCCGCCCGGTACTCTTGAAGCCCGCGCCTCTATCTGGAATGATTGTCTGGATTATAGCGTATCCGTCCGTATTTGTAAAGTTATTTTTTCGTTAGAAAGCAGAAAATATTTTCCTGTTTTTTGTGTATTCTGCACGATACGACACTCCGGCCTGCAAAAAATCAAATTTGTGAAATTGATTTGCTTTTACAGGGATTCTTTGCTATACTATAAAAAACAGATCATCAGGAGGTTTGAAGATTCATTATGGCTGACGAAAAAACGATCCTGAGTTATAAGGGCCGTCCCCTTATGCGCAAGGACAACCTTGTTTACTACGGCTCGATGGCCGATTCTCACATTGTCATGCTCCAGATCCTCGAGACGAAAAAGGTCGGCGACGCCGACGTGGCCAGCAAAGTCTCCGTTGAACTCCAGCTGACCGACCCAAACGTCCGCGCCCGTGACCGGATCGTCAAGAAAAGTGAGAAAGACGGATTCTTTACTGCGCTTGACCTCGGCTCCGTGTGGCTGGCTCGTGCGCTGAAGGACACGAAAAAATAATTCAATATCCGGGTTTAAACGAAAGGAAGCCGTGCATACTATCTGTGCGACTTCTTTTTCATTTTTCCATTCCTCATTGACCTGCTTTCATACAGGTCAGCCGTCGGAGTTTTACCCCGGCGGTTATTTTTTACGCTTTGCGCACATACTACCGGAAAAGTAACCGATGATTCAATCGGCGGTTACAAAAGCTGAAGGGAGCTGATCGTGATGCGCAAGGGCGTGCAGACGCTCGTGTTTGAATCGAAGCCGGTTATTTTGTCCCGCGCGGCCATTGGCGGCAAAAAAGAGGGCGAGGGGCCGCTGGCGGCGCACTTTGATTTTCTCGGAAAGGACGCAAAGCTGGGACAGAAGACGTTTGAAAAGGCCGAGAGTAAATTGCAGGAACTTGCGCTGGACACGGCCAAGCGGAAACTTGGCATCAGCTATGAGGACATTGACGTTCTGTTTGCAGGGGACCTCCTGAACCAGTGCATTTCCTCGTCGTTCGCAGCACGCGGCACGTCGATTCCGTTTCTGGGACTCTACGGTGCGTGCTCAACCATGGCGGAGTCACTTCTTCTGGCAGCTGCGTTTGTAGACGCGGGCTTTGCGGATACGGCGGCGGCACTCACCTCGTCACACTTCGCCTCGGCAGAGCGGCAGTACCGCTTCCCGCTCGGTTACGGCGGACAGCGTACGCCGACTTCGCAATGGACCGTCACCGGCTCTGGCTGCTGCATTGTGGGAAAAAGCGGGCACGGGCCGCGCATTGAGGCCGCGACCATCGGAAAAATTCAGGATTACGGCATCAAGGACGCCAACAACATGGGCGCGGCCATGGCACCCGCAGCCATCGACACAATGCAGGCACATTTCCGCGACCTGCGGCGGGTACCGTCGGACTACGATCTGATTGTGACGGGCGACCTCGGCATGCTCGGCAAGACGATCGTACTTGACCAGTTCCGGCGCATCGGCGTAGACCTCTCCTCGGTCTACAACGACTGCGGACTTCTCATCTTCGACACGAAAAAGCAGGACGTGCATGCAGGCGGCTCCGGCTGCGGGTGCGGGGCAAGCGTTTTGTGCGGGTATCTGCTGGACAAGCTTGAAAAACGGGAACTGCGGCGGCTTTTGTTCTGCGCAACGGGCGCGCTGCTCTCCCCCACGTCCAGCTGGCAGGGCGAATCGATTCCCGGCGTGTGTCACGCGGTCGCCATCACGGCGGAAGGAGTGTAACGATGGACTATCTGAAAGCATTTCTCGTCGGCGGAGCGATCTGCATGCTCGGGCAGATTCTGATCGATAAAACAAGGCTTACGCCTGCGCGGATTCTGGTGTGCTATGTGGTACTGGGCGTCATCTTAGGCGGCGCAGGCGTCTATGACAAGTTGGTAGACTTTGCGGGCGCAGGCGCGACCGTCCCGCTGACAGGCTTCGGCAATACGCTCGCCAAGGGCGTGCGCGAGGCCGTCAAGGAGCAGGGCATTCTCGGCGCGCTGACAGGCGGACTCAAGGCCTCGGCAGCCGGGATCGCAGCGGCGGTCTTTTTCGGGTTTCTTGCCGCGCTGCTCTGCAATCCGAAGGATAAATCCTGAAAAAGCGGGCAAGCTATCCCTGCGGCTGCGCCGCAATCCACGTTTTTTAGGAGGCTCATCATGAGCAAGCAGAACAAAACAAACAAAACCGAATCGCAGAACACCTCGAACCAGACGCAGAATCAGGATTCAAAGAACTGCAAGTGACCAGAATGGGAGGACGCCGGTTTGCGGCGCCCTCCCATTCGCATACTTTGGAAGCACAACAGATTTTTGATGATTCAAAGCCCTTCCGCAAGCTGCACGCGGCTTGCGGAGGGGCTTTCTGATGCTGCTGTCATTTTATTTTCTCGATTTTCGATTTTTTGTTCGCAAATTCCGCTCAAATATGCTATACTGGATGCGGAAGGAGGCGAGCGGATGGAGCGGTTGATTTTTCATGTGGATGTTAACAGTGCGTTTTTGTCGTGGGAGGCAGCGCGCCGCGTTGCGGCGGGCGAGGCCGACCTGCGGCTCATCCCATCCGCCATCGGCGGTGACCGGGACAAGCGCACCGGCATCATCCTGGCAAAATCCATTCCCGCAAAGAAATTCGGCGTCACGACCGGCGAACCCGTCGGCATGGCGCTGCGCAAATGCCCGCAGCTTGTGCTGGCTCCGCCGGATTTCCGGCTGTACTCGAAAAACTCCAAAGCATTCATCGCCATCTGCCGCCGCTATGCGCCCGTCGTGGAGCAGGTGTCGATTGACGAATGCTTTTTGGACATGACCGGAACCAGTCTTCTCTATCCCGACCCGGCTGCCATTGCGCATATCATCAAGGATACGATCTTTTCTGAACTGGGCTTTACTGTCAATGTCGGTATTGCGCCAAACAAGCTGTTGGCGAAGATGGCCAGCGACTTTGAAAAGCCGGATAAGGTGCACACGCTTTTTGCACACGAAATCCCGCAAAAACTCTGGCCGCTGCCAGTCGGTTCGCTGTTTTCCGTCGGACGTTCCACGGCGGAAAAGCTGACCGCCGCGCGCATCCGCACGATTGGAGATCTGGCACAGGCGGATCTAGCCTATATTCAGAGGCTTACCGGCGTTAAGCTGGGGAAACTCATTCATGACTACGCCAACGGCATCGACGACGCGCCTGTTCTGGCTGAGCCGGAAGCCGTCAAGGGCTATGGCAACTCTGTCACACTTGAACAGGATGTGACAACACCGGCGCAGGCCAATCAGATTCTGCTTGCCCTGTGCGACAGCGTCGCGTCCCGCATGCGCGCAGACTCCAGGCGCTGCACCTGTGTGACCGTGACGATCCGGGGCAATGATTTCCGGAACCGGTCGCACCAGCGCCGCCTGCCGGAACCGACAGATGTAACGGCAGAACTATATGCACTGTCGCGGGTGCTGTTCTCCGAACTCTGGGACGGCGTAACCCCGCTGCGCCTGCTCGGCGTGACGCTGAACGATCTGTGCGGAGACGACGCCGTGCAGCTTTCTCTGTTTCATGACGAAAAAAAGGAACGCGCCCGCAAGCTTGACCATGCCATTGACCAACTGCGCGGAAAATTCGGCATCACAGCCATCTCACGCGGCAGCGTCACAGACGCGTCCCGGCGCGTGGGCCGAAAATACAAAGCCGAATCGGATCCGAAGCAAAAATAAATTACGCAGACATACAGATACGTCTTAAAAACTCTGCCCAGAGTTCCGGGAATGTGAGGGCAGCGACATCCTCCGGCGCAACAAGCGGGATTTCTGCAATCAGCTGCTCCCCCGCCGTGACAGTCATCGTGCCGATCCGCTGTCCGGCAGCCACAGGCGCCTGTACCGTCTCGTCAACCGCAATGGCAGTCTGTACCTGCGCGGCAAGCGCCTTTTCCAGCAGAACCGGCGTGCTGTGTTCTGGAACAGGCGTGACAGACTCCTGCCGCCCCAGTACGACCGGAACAGGCGGAATTCCGCTCTCCGGCTGCGGCGTAACAAGGGCATAGTTGGAAAAACCGTAGTTGAGCAGCGCCTTGGCCGATTCAAACCGGTCAACTGAGGTTTTGCAGTGCAGCACGACTGCGATCAGTTCCATTCCCCCACGCTCAGCAGAGGCCGACAGACAATACCCGGCGGCAGAGGTATAGCCGGTCTTGAGGCCGGTCGTGCCGTCGTAGAAGCGGACAAGCTTGTTGGTATTGGACAGGCCAAACTGGCCGTTTCGCACGGTGTCCATCCAGATGGTCGTATACTCCTTGATCTCGTCATGCTTCAGCAGTTCGCAGGACATGAGCGCAATGTCATAGGCCGTTGTCAGATGCGTGTCCGCGTCCGGCCCGTCGTCCAGTCCGGTGCAGTTGACAAAATGCGTATCCGTCATGCCGAGTTCTGCTGCACGGTCGTTCATGCGGGAAACGAAAGCTGCCTCGCTCCCTGCCACATGCTCGGCCAGCGCGCAAGCGCAGTCGTTTGCCGACGAGACAACGACAGATTTAAGCATCTCCCGAAGCGGCAGCTGCTCGTTCTCCTCGAGATAGATCTGGCTGCCGCCCTTTGCGGCAGCTGCGGCAGAGGTCGTAACCGTATCGTCCCAACCGATGGAGCCGTTGTCCAGCGCTTCCATCACCAGCAGCAGCGTCATAATCTTTGTGACGCTGGCCGGGCGGAGTTTTTCATGTGCGTTGGATTCATAGAGGATCTGCCCCGTGTCCTTTTCCATCAGAATACACGACGGCGCAGGCAGCGCCAGATCCTCTGCCCGGGCCGTCAGGCCGAGTCCCACCGCGAAAACGAACGCAAGCACAAGGCAAAGCAGCTTCTTTTCCATAGAAAAACACCCTTCCGTTTCATTTGTACAAGCATATGAAACGAAAGGGTGCGATATCACTTTGTTTATGCGTCCGGGTCACAGAGGAACTGCGCAATGTCCGAAAGGAAGGAGCCGTCCGCCGCGCGATCCGGCAGTTCGACGGAAACGGGTGTCTGCAGCGGGAGCGCACAGAGACTCAGAATCGATTTTGCGTCGAGCCGGGAATCCTTGTAATTGAAATGAACCGGGAAAGGCTGGCGGTTCGCAATCGTGGCAAACTGCGCGATCTCATTCACGGAATGGAACATGACGGTAAATTCTCTCACGGAAAATCCTCCTGCAATGGACTGTACAATCGGAACAGCATCCGGTATAATAACGCTGGGCTCAGTACGCATCTGCTGGGAAAACAAGAGAAGTGCTGCTATCAAATTTGTTATTATCCAGTATAAACGAAAACGGTATTTTATACTATCCACAAAAAATACAAACCTTTTTTGTGCATAATCTCTGATTTTGGTGGTTTTATGAAATTTGCATGCTATACGCTCGGCTGTAAGGTCAATCAATACGAAACGCAGGCCATGGAGCAGCTGCTCGTGCAGAGCGGCCATACGCTCGGCAGCTTTGACGAGATCTGCGACGGCTACATCATCAACACCTGCACCGTCACGGCCGTGTCCGATAAAAAATCCCGCAACGCCATCCGGCGCGTGCGCAAGCTGAACCCGCAGGCCGTGGTCGGTGTGTGCGGCTGCTATGCGCAGAGCAGCCCGGACGAGATCCGAAAGCTTGACGTGGATGTGTTGATCGGCACAGATGGACGGGAGGCTTTCGTCCGGCATATGATCGATGCCGCGCAGACGCGGCAGAAATGGGACTGCGTGGACGACGCAGGCGGCCCCCGCGCGTTTGAAATTCTGCCCGCGGGCGGACTTGCCGCGCGGACAAGAGCGCTTCTGAAAGTCGAAGACGGCTGCAACAATTTCTGTACCTACTGCATCATTCCCTATGCACGCGGCCGGGTGCGTTCCATGCCGCTGGAGGCGGCTGTGGCGCAGGCAACGGGCCTTGCCGCTGAGGGCTACCGGGAGATCGTCATCAACGGCATTGAGATCTCGTCCTGGGGCTGGGAATGGAAGGACGGAAGCTGCCTGCGGCAGCTGCTGGCAGCGCTGTGCGAGGCTGTGCCGGGCGTACGCATCCGTCTCGGCTCTCTGGAGCCGCGCACGATTGACGAGGCATTCTGTAAGGCGCTTTCCGGGTATCCAAATCTCTGCCCGCAGTTCCACCTGAGTCTGCAATCAGGCTCGGATACTGTTCTAAAGCGTATGCACCGCAAATACGACACAGCCCGGTATCTCGAAAGTGTCCGTCTGCTGCGGCAGTATTTCCCCGGCTGTGCCGTCACGACCGACCTGATCGTCGGCTTCCCCGGCGAGACAGAAGAGGAATTCTCCGAGTCTCTGGCGTTTTTGAAGACCTGCGGGCTTTCCATGTTCCACATCTTCCCCTACTCCCGCCGCAAGGGTACGCCTGCGGCGGACATGCCCGGCCAGATCCCGAACGCCGTCAAAGAGCGCCGCGCAGCAGAGGCAGCGTCTGCCGCAGCAGAACTGGAAGCACAGTATCATACCTCCATGCTCGGCACGACGCAGCAGGTTCTGTTTGAGCAGGAAGAAAACGGCCTGTACGCCGGTCACGCCATGAATTACGTCAAGGTCTATGTACAGGCGGCGGATCTGCACAATGAGATCCGCGCCGTGCGTGTGACGGAACTCTACCGGGACGGCGTGTTGGGCGAATTAGAATAAGCTGTAATGCGGCAGCGATTCGCCGAGAGCCAGAACCCGAAGCCCATCGTCCAGAAATACCGCCAGCAGCGCAATGAACAGCCACGCGCAGAAATACTGCGGACAAATCTGCCCGCGAAAGCTGTGCGGCAGGCCACGATAGTCCCAGACGGTATAAGCACGGTTGAACAGGAAGCCGAACACAAGTTCTGAGCCCGATATGACACAGGCACCCAGAAGCGCCTGCGCGCTCAGCGGCAGCCCCGGCGCCCACTCGTTGAGCATGCCGATGAGCGCTGCGCAGAGTCCGCTGTCCAGAAACATGCTCCAATGTGAACGTCCGCGCCATAGAAATTCAATACAGACATAGACTGTCCCGCCCGCAAGCACAATCAGACAAAAATACAGAAGTGTCATTTTTCTTATCACCCGCTGCTAGTATGCACCGGTGAGCGAAAAAACATAGAGAAATTTCTAAAAAAGTGAAAGTTTCCGGTTGACAAATCGCTCGACATCCTTTATAATACATCGTGCCCGTGAGATACGGCGCAAGGCAATATGGCGGCATAGCTCAGTTGGTAGAGCATTCGGTTCATACCCGGAGTGTCATCTGTTCGAGTCAGATTGCCGCTACCAGGCCCGTTGGTCAAAAGGTTAAGACACCGCCCTTTCACGGCGGTAACATGGGTTCGATTCCCGTACGGGTCACCAAAAAAAGAAACCATCCATTCGGATGGTTTCTTTTTTTGATTATTCGTATGTTAAACCAAACTCATCGGGTTCGATCGTCCGACAATTCCATGCACAAGCATGGCAGCGGTAAGTAATACCGCTGGTTTTGACCTGCGGTCAAAACCATTGCTGAGGCGACACAGAGCCAACACAGTCGGCGGAGTATTCCCGTACAGTCCCGCTGTTGATTCATAATGTTCGGGCACTGAAAAAGCCCAGATAGTTTCTGATGTCTGGATTTTTCCAGCACAATGTGTTCATGCTCCCCCCATGTTTTGCAGTTTTGGTTGACGGAGTCCCCTCCTGCGCGGTATGATAAGCAAAAGAAGGAAAGGCGGTCAGCGATTATGAATGAACCGTATAAATTTTATGAACAAAGCGCGGACTATGTTCGGGCACGGATGCCGTTTGCGCCGCAGATCGCGGTGATTCTCGGCTCGTCGCTCGGACCGTTTGCAAAAAGGCTTCAAAACACAGTTGAGATCGACTATCACGACATTCCGAACTTCCCCGTCTCTACCGCGCCCGGCCACGCCGGGAAGCTGATTTTCGGAGAACTGGCCGAGAAGCGGCTCGTTTGCCTTGCGGGACGCTTTCACAGCTATGAGGGCTACGATTTCGAGCAGCTGACGCAGCCGGTGCGGCTTTTAAAGCTGCTCGGCGTCCAGGCTCTGATCGTGACGAACGCGGCGGGCGGCGTGAATCTTTCCTATCATCGCGGTGATTTCATGCTGATTGCCGACCATATCAAACTGAACGGCTCCAGTCCCCTGCGGGGCAGGAACGTGGACGAATTCGGCCCGCGCTTTTTTGACGTGACGCGCATGTACACCCCGGAACTGCGCAAACTGGCAAAGACCTGCGCAGCAAAACTTGGTTTTTCCGTGCAGGAGGGCGTATATTTCTTCATGCCCGGCCCGCAGTTCGAGACGCCTGCCGAAATCCGCACCATCCGCACGCTGGGCGGCGATGCTGTTGGCATGTCAACTGTGACGGAGGCGCTGACAGCGGCGCACTGCGGCCTGCCGCTGCTGGGCATTTCCGTTATTACCAATATGGCCGCCGGGATCACGGGCGAAGCCGTCTCCGGCGAGGAGGTCAACGAGACGGGCGCGGCGGTCGCAGAGCGGTTCAGCCGCTATCTTGAAAAAATTCTGGAGGAGATGGACGTATGACACAGTTCCGGGCAGACGAAGGACTGGCTTTCATGCTGCAATATGAAAACGTCGCGTGGTACGACGCGGGCGAGGTGCGGATCCTCGACCGCCGGATTTACCCGGCAAAAATTGAATTTGTTCGCTGCAAAACGCATGTAGAGGTCATGCAGGCCATCCGCGATATGGTCACGCAGAGCGCGGGGCCGTATACGGCGGCGGCCATGGGCATGGCGCTGGCCGCGTATGAATGCCGGGAAAAATCTGCGGATGAGCAGCTGGCCTATCTGCAGGCAGCGGACGAAACAATCTCAAACGCGCGCCCCACAACCTACAAGCGGATGAAGCTGGTCTGCGACGGCTGTCTGGCGGCGGCAAAGCTGGCGCTTCGTGAGGGGCGTCCGGTTGATCTTGCTATCCGCGAACATGCCGTAAACGCCAATAACCGCCGCTACAGCAAGGTCAATGAAATCGCAAAGTATCTTGTGCCGCTCATCCCAGACGGCGGCACGGTCATGACGCAGTGCTTCGGCGAGACGATCGTCGGCATGATGCTGAAGGAAGCGAAGCAGTCCGGAAAGACCTTCCGCCTGTTCTGCCCGGAAACACGGCCGTACTTTCAGGGCGCACGCCTGACAGCCACGGTCTGCCATGATATGGGCTTCGACGTGACCGTGATCACCGACAATATGCCCGCCTTCGTCATGGAGCGGGAGCACGTCGATCTGTTCACCTGCGCGGCGGACGCAATCTGCCTCGACGGCTATGTCGTCAACAAGGTTGGAACACTGCAGATCGCCATCTGCGCCAATCATTTCGGTATTCCGACATTCGTTACCGGCGCGCCGGATATCGGCCATGAAACAAAGGACACCGTTAAAATTGAGATGCGCGACCCGGAATTTACGCTGCAGGCCATGGGCGTGCGCACGGCGGCGCAGGGCGTGAAGGGCTATTATCCCGCATTCGACATGACCCCGCCGCACCTCATTTCCGGCATCGTCACTGACCGCGGTGTCTTCTCCCCATTCGATCTGCACCGTTATTTTGCCGGCGGCGGCGCGGGCGAGTATGACACTGTCGTGTAAGGACACGACTTCGGCAATCCCAGCCTATCCACTGTATTCAACCACAAAATGCTATCATGCGGCTGCCCTCAA
>OLRE01001293.1_pt1 | contig 25059 bp, 27 predicted proteins | sample 1672461 | NCBI WGS metagenome assembly OLRE01 (sample SAMEA3136688, study PRJEB25190) | human gut metagenome | biome: human gut; feature: human-associated habitat; material: faeces | place: Austria | collected 2013
CAATTTTAATTGATTGTGCAGTGTCTACTCTTTTCAAGTAGAAACGTCTCGCACCATTTTTAGGGTCTAACACATACATGACCGCATTGCAGCGGAGCAGAGCTTCAATGATAGTAAGGATAAAGTAAGTTTTACCGCCGCCAGTGCCGCCAGCAATCAGCATATGGGGGAGCTTGTCATACTCCCACCATACATTTTTCATCAGACGCAGACTGCCATGTTCAGCTTGTACTTCATTGATAGTGATTCTATTAGCGATAGTGTCATAAAGTAAGACATACTCCACATAAGAATCATGTAGCTCCTTTGACACCAGCTCACAGTACAAGCCTGTTTCCAATTTCTTTTCCAAGTGTAAAAGCTGGTCTTGATATTTTCCCAGCGTGATTTCTGTACGGATATACAATAGTCCATGTTCCATACGGTAATACAGTTTAGGAAAGTAGGTGATTTTCTCTTTCTTGCTGGACGCTGGTAAATCCTTGAAGAATCCGCTGTCCTGTGTCGTTTCCGATTCGTACCAGCCATTTTCAAGTATCATCTTTGCCAGCTTTTGACGGTGAAAGAGCTGTTTCACTTTATCATACTGGAATCTGCGGTACAGCATAGCAACAATAGTACACGTCAAAGCTGCGATAATGATTGTGATTATCCTGTATGGTGTGACCGAAAAATGGACGCTGCCATCTTGAAAAAGCGAGATTGCTTTCCAATCCGTTGTAATGATTGCCTTTAGGTTCAGTATTGCTACTACAGAGAAGAATAGCAGGAGCAGCGAACCAGACGAGAAACGAAAAACCAGTGATTTGTCACTGGCTCTGATACGATTCCCACGTTTATTGAATTGTGGCATATAAAAATCTCCTTTCCATGAAAAAAGCAGCAAACCTTATAGATTTACTGCTCATGTGAATCTTTATTCTATTACAAATGTCTGTCTGTATCTCTTGCACCATACATCAAGCGGCGTACTTCCATTACATCATCAATCACCACATAATAAACTACATAATTTCTTACATAGATTCGATAGTATGGATAGTCACGTTTTTTAGCAGAATGGTACGGTTCAAAAGCAACAGGATTGTTCAGTCTTTCCAAAATAGCGGCTTCAACATCATCAATCAATCGTAATGCTGCGTCCTCATTTTTTAAAACATTGGTAATGTAATTCGCTGTGCTGATTAAATCCTGTTCAAACAGTGGTAAATACCTAAGCTGATAGGATTTATTTTCCATGCACCGCACTCCTTACATTACTGAAAACTGTTTCATGGGAAAGTCTTTCTTCTGTCATTGCCGCCTGTCTGTCAGCTTCATCAAGTTTCATCTCGATACTGTCAGTCAGACTTGCGTATTCTTCCAGACTTAATACGACCATTGCTCCATATCCATTTTTTGTGAGATATACAGGTTTTCCACTGTTTACAATAGTTTCAATCTCTGGAAATTTATTTCTAAGGTCAGAAACAGGTCTAATTTGTATCATGTTCATGCACTCCTTTCATACCACTTATTCTATCCTAATTTTATCAGAATATTATCACGAAAGCAATGCTTTTTCATGTTTTCTCATTTTCTATCCTTGTTTCTTATGCTGCGGATTGTTGGGAGCGTGGTTATTTCCTGCTGGCTGACCGTTCTTATTCTTCAAGAGAATATCATCTGCTTTGATGTACCAGTCAACATCTGCACCTTGAAATGTAGCGGTTGCAACCGTATCAGCCACAGGATTGATGATTTCCACCTCTGCATTGTAGTCAAACTCCTTTAACGGAACAGTGGCAGGAATACTTACCTGTATCATGCGCCCCTGTTCTTTACATTTCAAATCGTAGGTACGTTCCTTGATTTCTTCAGATACCGTACCGTCCTCATTCTGGATATGTACCTCTCGTCTTAATGCGGAGAATTTCAATACCCCGAAAGTCTTTTCCTTGTCAATAATGATTCCGTTTGCTAATCTCATAAAATTTTACCTCCTTACGCTTTCACCATATCGTCAGCCGATAAGATATAATTTGTGAATCCTCTTGTACCGATTTTGTAACCCTCTGCGGTGATTTTGGGATTGATAAGTTTCACTTTTTCCTCTGATTCAAAGTTCTTCTCACCAGCAGAAGCAGGCAGCACCACGATAATATCATCTGCCCTCTGTACGTCCGAATAAAGGTTGAAGCTACGGGAAACGACCGTCATACGTCCGTTGTTCCTACGCTGTTCCACCTTATTCTCACCTGCAAACTCTAAATTCCCGAATGTCTTTTCCATGTTTGGGATAACATATCTTAATTCCATAAATTGCTTACCTCTTTTCTTTCTGATTTTGATTGGTTTGTTATATAGTTCCATTTTGCCATCAGGATAATATCTGTCTGCCTGTGGATAGTAAAGGGCGTTGCTTTGTGCTGCCGCACCCTTGACAATTCCCATTCAGAAAGATAAATCATAGTCAGGCAGAAATTAGATAAAATATCAGCGGTATGCTGATTTTCCTAAAACGAATCTGTTTCCGGCGGTTCTTTGTTGTGATAGTTTTTCAATCTTTATCCCTCCAATACTTCTTTGATTCCTGCCATGATATATTCCGCACAGGGTAGGGCAATTGCGTTTCCAAGTGCGGTACACCTCGCATTGTCGCTTGCCTGTTTTCCGAGATAGTCATACTTCGTCCAGTTGTCGGGAAGCCCCATCAGACGTTCACATTCAAGCGGTGTCAGATAGCGGATAACTCCGTCTTTTTCTTTTCCCTCATACCAGAACGAAAAAATATTGACCGCGCCTGCTAAAAGAGTGGGAAAAGGGTCATCTGCCCGTCCGAAGCTTCGCAGGAATCCGGGTATATCCCCCGATTTTGCACAGCTTCGCATTCGTCTTTCCTCAAAGGGACATAAGACGAGTATTCCCCTCCCTGTTTCAGCAGCAGATATTCCACCGGCTCTGGTGGAGGATAGCCTGCCCTCTCCGCCAGTGTCAGGAAGTGGGTGCAGTTGACGGGGTTTAAGTAGTATTTCTGCGGCACGCTGTCCTCCAAAATCTGCCACGACAAAGATGCGCTTTCTTCTCTGTACGAGGGAGGGTTCTCCCCAATACTGGGCGTCCAAGAGGCGCCAGCAGACATCAGCGACACGCCCTCTAACCATTCCGCATTTTGCCCATCTTCCAGAATCAGGCATTGGAATCTCGGAATCTGTGAATGATTCCAGCACGGATTTAAAGTCCAGCCTGTGATTTGATGAAAACGCTCCTGCGACGTTTTCCCAAACAGCGATAACTGGAAATATGCCATTGGTCGCACACCTCATTTCTTTTATGATTCTGATTGCATGATAGAAAAGCCCCGATTTACTACCTGTCAGTCCCTCACGGAAGCCGATTGTGGAAAGGTTCTGGCAGGGAGAACCGAATGTGATGATATGCACCGGAGGAATTTCCGAGCCTTTCAGCTTCGTAATATCCCCCAAGTGGAGCATATCGGGAAAATGCCTTTTCGTAATGGAAATCGGTATTTTTTCAATCTCACTGGCCCACACAGGAGTAATCCCCTGACGGGAAGCTGCAAGAGGAAATACGCCGATTCCGTCAAACAGGCTCCCAAGTGTCAGGCTCATTATCTTTTCCCTTTTCTGCCAAATCTCTTATATCCGGCAAAGATAAGACCAGCAGCAGAAATCCCCATCATGGCGAACAATGCGACAAATGGCGTGGTGTCACCTGTTTTTGGTGAATCGCTTGTCTTTGTTGGTGTACTAGGTTCTTCTGGTGTCGTAGGGGATTCTGGTTTTTCTTTGACCGTCACAGTCTGCCCCTCGTCCTTGATGTCCTTATGTTCAGCCACTTTGATAGGCTCGTCTGGATTGGACGTATCGTACAATTCTTCAAAGGTCACAACCTCTTTGCCGCCAAGCTCCGAAGCATTGAACGTAAATTCAATCTGAACCTCCATTTTAGAATCCTCGGCAGTAAAGGTAAGGTTGTTTTCTACACGCTTGCCATTCACTAGAAGTTCTGTATTTTCAGACTTCACCATCTGCCAGCCTTTAAGAGTATATTTCACGCCTTTTTCAAGACCATCTAAAGTGACTGTATCGACAATCGTTACTTCATCGTCTGCTTCAATCGTCTTTTCACCTGTTGCCTTATCGGTAGCGGTTGTGTGCATAGTGATGATACGTTCCGTAATCGTCACCGTTTGCCCCTCGTCCTCAATGTCCTTGTGTTCAGCCACCTTGATAGGCTCATCTGGATTGGATAAGTCGTACAATTCCTCGAATGTCACAAGGTCTTTTCCTGCAAGAGAAGAAGCATTGAATGTAAAGGCAATCTCGACTTCCAGACTGGAATCTTTTGCAGTAAAGGTGTAATCACTTTCCACAGGTTTACCGTCAATCAAAAGATGTGCATTTTCAGACTTCACCATCTGCCAGCCTTTGAGCTGATAGGTTGTACCTTTTTCCAATCCATCTAAAGTAACGGTATCAATGACAGTCACCTCTTTACCGGCAACAATCATCTTTTCACCTGTAACTTTGTCGGCAGCGTTGGTATGAATTTCAATCACACGTTCTTCAATCGTCACCGTCTGCCCCTCGTCCCCAATGTCCTTGTGTTCTGCCACTTTGACAGGCTCGTCCGGGTTGGATAAATCGTACAATTCCTCAAATGTCACAAGGTCTTTGCCACCGAGAGCAGAAGCATTGAACGTATAGGAGACCTCAACTTCCATTTCTGATTTTTTCGCAGTAAATGTGTAATCACTCTCCACAGGTTTACCGTCAATCAAAAGCTGTGCATTTTCAGACTTCACCATCTGCCAGCCTTTTAACTGATATTTTGTGCCTTTCTTCAAACCGTCCAAAGTCACCGTATCAACGATAGTCACGCTCTTTCCGGCAACGATTGATTTTTCACCCGTTACCTTGTCTGTGGCAGTCGTATGGATAGAGATTTCTGGTTCGTAATCATCTGTGAGTGTACCTAAATCAACAACAACTTTATTTCTTGATACCACTACATCAAACGCCGGAATCAGTGTCATTCCCTTGTTGGAATCACAACGTAATTCTTCGATTGTGTAAGTATCGTAAAGTAAAGCACCTTTGCTGTCGTCTGGTGTGGAAGTGCCGAACCAGATACCATCTTCACTGGTCTTTCCGGCATTGGTATTCTGCTTATGAGATACCCAGTTAGAGGAAGTAGAAAACTGACCATTTTTATCTGTCACAATGATCTGGCTTTCACCAGTCGTCTTGCTTGTGATCCTAAAGGAAACATTCGCAAGTCGCTTGTGAGTACCGTCACCGATTTTCACGCCCTCTAAATCACCACGTTTAATCTGATTGTAGACGGAGTGTGTTTCGTCCGTTAAATCTACAATCTCACCGTCATTCGCAATGTCAAATTCAATCGGTTTTGCACCGTCTGTCAAATATCCCTCTGGGGCGCTGCTTTCCTCAATACGGTATTTCCCGTATGGTAATGTATCAGCGTCAGTTGCAGCGATACCGTCAACGCCTGTATGGATTGTCTTGACGACTTCATTTTTACTGTATAACTTGCCATCTACCAAGACAGCGTTATCATTTAAGGAAATGATTGCAAAGACAGTATCTTTCAAAGTTGCACCGCCTTGTGCTTTCGTATCTTTTGTTTCAAGGTCACGTTTCTGGATTTTTACACCGCCACGGATAACCTTGTCTGATACGGAATACTGGTTGCTGCCGCTTAACGCTGCAAGCTCCCCATCTTCTGTAATCTGTGCCACATACACGCCTTTTATCTGTTCTGAACTTCCGGCAGCCTGCATATAAGCGCCCTCCAATAAGTAACCGTTTGGAGCTGATTTTTCCTCAACGGTAATCGTTCCAAGTGGTAAACAGATAACGCCGCTTTGCGTAAAGAAGCTGTCACCAGACACCTTGTAGGAATCCGCTAATCTTGTAATGTAATGGATTTCATTGTTGCTGTCTTTTTCAGCGATTGTCTTTGTCGTCCATGTGCGTGTCGGTTCTGCTGGAAGATTATCTTTTGTGTAGTAACCGTCATAATATTTCCAGACGAACTCTGCGTCCTCTAAAGAAGCGTTACCCTGTGCAGCCCCTTTTCCTGTTTCCATATCAATCTTGAAAAGCTCAACCAAAGTGTCTGTAACTTTTGGTGTGTCGCTGACTTTCAATGTGGTAGTTTCGCCAGCCTTGACCGTAAGGGTATAGATGTTCTTATCTAACTGGAATCCCGTGGGCGCTTTCGTTTCTTTCACATAGTATGTCGCTGCTCTTAATTCCACAGTGTCAGTATTGCCACTGGCATTTGTCGTAAGCGTGGCAACAGACTTCGTGCAGCCTTTATCAGAATAAACACCATAAGTCGCACCAGAGAGAGAATAGCAGTCATTCCCGTTTGTAACTGTGGCATTACTGGAAGATTTCTGAATCTTGCCATTTCCGACAGCCAGCTTCGCCCAGAACTGTCCTAAGTCCTGTCCTTCACCGACATAGATATAACCGCCACAATCGTAACGGTCTTTGTTTTCTTTAGCGAAAACCTTTGCGTTCTCATAAACTTCTGACTGGATTTTTTCTGATACTTCATCATAGGCAGCTCGTACATTGTTATACCCCCAACCTAAGTGAACGCTCAATCTACGCCAGACAACGCACTGTTCCAACAGATAAACCTGTTTACTGGAAAGACTGTGCTTTTCTGCATACTGTTTGACATATTCCAGATTCAAAGCTACATCTGATATTTGGTCGCTGCTCATTCTGTCTTTAGCGTCAACACGATTTTTATATCCCGATTTAAAATCGGTGTTAATATCTACACAATAGGCAATCTGACCGTCAGCGGTCATTATGCTTTCTTCAAAGCTCTTAATCTCTGTACCGCCATTGTCAACCTTAACGATTGTTCCTGCTTTACCGTCTGTAGTAGTATAGACGGAATCCGCAGCATGAACCTGCGTAACCGGTAATGCGGTAAATACGGTCGCAAGGGTGAGTACACCTGTAAGCAATCGCTTTATAATCTTATTCATAATGTTTGATTCTCCTTTCATTTTGGGTAAAAAAATAGACGCTCATTTCTGAACGTCTGAAAATAAAAAAGGAATACCGTTTTTCAAGTATTCCTAGTTCTATATGTTATTTAATTGTATTTATGTGATATGAAGTTGTTTGCTGCTGTTATGCCGCTATTTGTTGCTGGTATCTCAATGGTACATTCCCATCTCCGAATACATGTATCTGCCATAATCTTGATACAAAAACGCCAGGTGGTGAATAATTTCTTCCATGCTCAAGTTTTTATAACTAAACTTCTTTTCCTCTGCAAAATCATAGTCCAGGGTTGCACGAAGTTCTGATGCACTTCCATAAAGCATTCATTTTTACCAATACCAGCTCTTTCTGATACTGTCTTGTAAAGATTTTTCCTTTTCTTCAGCACTTTTTTCATGCTGACGTTTTCCCAGATATTCATCCTCAGTCGCTATAGACGGATCATACCAGTCAGCTTTCTTCAGAGCCCATTCAATCCATTCTGGAGTAATATCTTCATTTCCACTATCTATCATAGCCTGAATATATTCTCTTATTTCCTTTGCAATTCTATAGTCTTCAGCTTTGTTTACAAGTTCTTTTACAAGACGAATTTCTTGTTCTTTTCTTTGTCTATTTTCTTCTCTGCGTCTCTCTTCTTCAACTCTCTTACGTTCTGCCTCTTCACGTGCTTCTCGTACAATTCTATTCTCTTCTGCCTTCTCATACAGGGTAACCAAAATATCACCCAGTCTATCTTCTAATTTTTCAGAATCGTTATCTCTTATGTAGCTTCGCGCCCCAAACACAATACGAAGTTTACCATTATATACCTTGTCATACTTTCTAATTTGCGGTTTTGAAGCCCATCTATGATTTTTGATATCATCATTATATTTTACGAGCGCCTGTGCCTCTTGCTTAGTCATTTCATGCTTCACTTGGTCTTGACTCTCAACCATACAAAATCTAACAATATCTCCTCTAATTTTTACAGACAAATCACTATTAATACTTCCACCTAAAGATTCAATTGTTTTGAATACGGTATCTAATATTGCAATTGCACGTGACATACACTCATCAGACATTTCCTTAAAGAATTCAGGCTCGTTTTCTGGTTTGTTATGTCTTGAATTATAGTATGATCTACTCTGTACTTCTTTCAGCTTTGACTTATAATCTGCAATATCCTTCTTGTATTGGACCAACATTTTATGCAATCGTGTACTTTGACTTATCTGCAGATTGCATGCATATTCTAATACTTTATTTCTTTCCGTCTCATCCAAATAATCAAGAATTTCATCCGGCCACTCAGGTATGTTGTCCGTTTTTTTCTGCGGTAAATCCTCCTCGGTTACTACGTCCAATTCTTCTGTTACGTCAGTATGCACTTTCTCTACTACTTCTGCCTTAGCTTTCCGAATACGCTTAACAACCGCGTCTTTCGTTATCAATGAAATTTCTGTATCTTCCAATCCAGAAAATTCTACAATCTCATTCGATACATCTTTTCCCATATTCTTCTTAGTCCAATAACCAGAAGAAGGAAAAGATATATTTTCTACTTTACAAGTTGCTATCAGTTTACCATAATTCAAGTTATATTTTCTGGCTACCCCTGCAACTGAAAGAGCCCATATTTCATCATAGAGCTGCTTACGAGTCAATTTAACTATTCCTTTTTCATTCTCCATCCTGGCAGCTCCTTTCCTGCATATTTTTTGTTAACATCTTTGTATTTTCCCAGCGAAAACGCATATTCATAAAGCTCTAATTCTGCTGATCCTCGTTTTCGCTTAATAGAAAAACCAAATCTTTTTTCATTTCTTCAAACTGTTCTATTATAGTATTTAGACTCTTTTCTATATTTTGAACTTGTACTTCTGATGTTTTCCCATACTTATATGCAATCAATCTCTCACCAATTATGTGATAGGACCAACTCTCAGAATATGTTCTATCTCTTTCTTCATTGTGAATTGCAAAACCGATCGGTAAAAGATCATTTCTCATGCCGATACTAACCGCCATAGGGGATATGCCTAGGTAATCTGCCGCTATCTTACATGTTATTTTACTCATATTTCTAATATCTTCATCTGTGTATTTAGGCATAATTTATCTCCTTTAATAAAAATATTTTTCCGCCCTGAACAAGAAAAACTTTTTAAGCTATAAGTAAGTCGCCTTAATCTAAAAAATCAAACTGAGATGCTTTTGATGCAGTTTTGACCCCATCATTTCTATCATGCTTTCCTTCTTCGTTTATTTCTGTTAATATATCTTTAATTTTACTTAAGCCACTTATCTTAAATTGAATTCTTATAGCAGTTCCATCAATACTATTAGGCAGATATTCACTTCGAGCCACTATATCCCAGCCGGCATTTCTTAATTGCTTATCAATTTTTACACGAGCTTTTTCTTCCGGTAACATAGGCATACTCTTCCTTTCTAATCCATTCTCCCATATCTGTTGTCCCAAAATCAGGACTTGATATACTTCCCGGACTTAATTCTTTTATCCGCTGGTTTTACAGCATTCTTTGGAATGGCCCAAGTATTACCAAACTTCATAGCCCCTTCTATCATTCCTTCATTGCAGATTGTCTGCACTCTTCTAACTGATAGGTTCCACTTTTCTGCTGCTTCTTTAATAGTCATAAACTCCATATTTTCTTACCTCAATAAAGTTATAAAATGCGACATTTTATCCTAATTTTTATTATAAGCGCCAAGACGCCGAAAATCAATCTAAACCTACATAACTTTCGGCGTACAGTCTATTACTTCTCCGCATACAAAATCCCATAAAAATAACCTTTCAGCGTACTCTATACGAACTACGCCAAAAGGTTGATTTTCACTACACCCGTATTCTATTTTTCATTTCATGCACATATTTTATAGGCTTATTTTCATAATATGTTCTAGCAGATATACCCCTCAACCCCGCTTAAACTAGGCATTTCTTAGAGAGGAGACAGACCGTCTCATTTTGTGTATCATTGTCCAAACTTAGTGTAAACTCTTTTTCTATAATTGGCAACTTAAATTCTATAGATTTCAGCCACTGACCATTCTCTTTGCGTTCTTCGTAAATCTGCACATTATCCACTAACTGCGACAGGAACTCCCGTTTCTCTGCTTCGTTCATTTGAGCATACAATTTATCAAAGAACACGAGTGCCTTGTAAATGTTATCACCTGTAATCTTATCTGCCAGCAGAGAGCGTTTCTTAGCCTTTGCAGATACCAGCAGTTCCTCTGCATCATCTATTTTATCATAAGTCTTGTACAAATGGTTCTCTAAATCTGTTTTTCTTCGCTGATAATGCTTATCCTCATAATCAAGAGAATCCATATCTGATAAAATAGTATCTTTATTATGATATAGCTTTCTTAATTGTATTTTATAATTTTCTATTTCCTGATCTAATGCACTAGTATCTACTTCCATATTTATTTTGTTGCGGATTAAATCCGAAAATTTAGGATTACTAACCAGTTTACTAATCACCTCTGCAACAGAAGCATCCAGCATTTCTTCATGCACCTGTTTTTTGTAATCACACTTATGACCTCTAGTCATATTTCTGTGTTTGCAGCCATAATAATAAAAATCCTTATAGTTACTTCCATCCTTGCGTTTCTTAATAGACTTGTTGCCATACATTCCTGCACCGCAGACAGGACATTTCAAAATTCCTGATAATAGATGAATCTTGTCACGATTGACCTTTTCATACTTTTTAGCCTGTGCCGCCACCTTGACCTGCGCCTGCTCCCATACTTCTTCTGATACAAGAGCTTCGTGCAGACCATCTACTAACAGGTAATCGTCTTTCTTAACCTGCCTATACTCATTTCTTGTACCATGAACCTTTTCTGTCCGTCTTCTTCCATAAGAGATTTTGCCACTATAAACCGGATTCTGTATAATCCTTCTGATAAGAGCAGCATCAAATAACGGATTTTTACCATTCTGTCTGGCTATCTTATGGATTCCATGATTTTCAAGATACTTTGCAATTCCATTTGCACCCAAATCCGTATTTACATATTGGTCAAATATCATTCTGATAGCCACTGCCTCTTCTTCATTTACTTCCAATTTTCCATCAATGAGAGAATACCCATACGGTGCAAAACCGCCATTCCATTTGCCTTCCCTGGCTTTCTGCATCCTGCCTTCCATGGTCTGAACACGAATGTTCTCACGTTCAATCTCTGCCACTGCTGACAGAACAGATATCATAAGCTTCCCGGCATCTTTGGATGAATCTATTCCGTCCTCCACACAAATCAGATTCACTCCAAAATCCTGCATTACTTGTAATGTTGCAAGTACATCTGCCGCATTTCTTCCAAATCTGGAAAGTTTAAATACAAGAACATAAGATACTTCATCTTTTCCTGACTTAATATCCTCCATCATCTGATTAAATGAAACTCTTCCCTCTATTGATTTGCCGGATTTTCCTGCATCCTCATACTCACCGGCAATTTCATATTCATTATAGTCGCAGAACGCTTTCATTTTTGTTTTCTGTGCATCCAGAGAATAGCCATCTATCTGCATGGTTGTCGAGACACGGGTGTATAAATATACTTTGATTTTCTCTTTCTTCAATTTACATATCACCTCCAGGAAGTGCCGAAACTGCCGACAGATTGATACTGACTAATGTATCCATCTGCCTGATTGCCAAATTTCTAAGCAATATAAGTCTTTCTGATTGAGATTTCCCCTGCTCAATTAAAATAGCATTATAACTTTCCATATTTGCCAACACCAACAACTGATTTAAATTTGCATCATCACGCACATTCCCCTTTTTACCCGGATTATTATTTTTCCATTGCTTTGCAGTCTGACCAAATAAAGCAACATTTAAAAGATCTGCTTCACTGGCATATGTATAAGCAATCTGTTCTGGTGTTAGCTCTGGTGGAATCAAATTATCCTTCACCGCATCTGTGTGAATACGGTAGTTCACCTTTGATAAAGCCCTGTTCAAGTTCCAGTCCAATGAAAATCGACTATTTTCATCTTGTTTTAACCTGCGGTAATCTTTCATAATATACAGTTGAAATTCCGGAGAAATCCATGTAGCAAATGCCATTGCAATATCGCTATGTGCATAAGTTCCTCCTCCATATCTGCCTGCTTTTGACACTATTCCTATAGCATTGGTCTGTGCAATCCATTTGGTTGGCGTCATAACAAACCTGTTTAATCCTGCCTCACTTCTAACCGCCTCGAATTGCACACGGTTAAAATCTGGATTATGAAGTTCTTCCCAAACAGCCAAAAACTCAACTGTATTTCTGTTTCGCATCCAGTTCTGAATGACAAATCTGGGATCATTATCATTTCTATATTTTGCAATATCTGTCAACGAAATATATTCATTTTCAAAATCTTTCGTGTAAATCCCAATATCAATTCCTTTTGCGTGAATAATTTCTCTAACTATTTTATTTGCCATCTCTATTCCTCCACCATGTTCTCCATCTGTTCCAACTTCTGCAAGGCTTTCATATACGCCATCAATCTTTTATACTGCGCATCTCCAAGACTGTGAATCTGCTTTAAAATCTTAATATCCGACCTGGTAACTTCATAATCCATATCTGCATCTTTATATTCCGGATCAATTCCTTTTCCAGTCAAAAGCTGTTCGGGAGTAATCTCCAATGCATCACATATAGACAACAGACAGTCCGCTTTGGGATTCGTCTTTTTCTTCTTCCAGTCACTGATGTTACTTGTTGCAATCCCGGTCCTTCTTGAGAGTTCCAACTGCGTTATGTTCTTCTGCTTCATCACACAAAAAATTCTTTCACTGATAATCATGATTTTTCCTCCATCAACATTCCGTAAATATCCGTATTTATAAATTTATTCATCCGTCTATACGGTTATAGTATCATGCTGCAACTTTTCTTTCAATAGAGATTTTTGTATTTCTGAACTTTGTTATATTCTTCTCTTTATATAGCTCCGTGTACAACTGTCTTATTCTTTCCCTACGAAGATAAAAATCCGGATCAGGCAAATTATCCAAGTCCATTGCTTCCGCATACTTTGCTACCATTTCTCCAATAAAATTTGCTAAATTGCTCCATACATCTCTTTCTTTTAAAACCACTTTATTCTTGACCATAATTAAAATCCTTTCTGACATTGTCATTGAAATCCATCGTATCCCATCCATAGTGATGTTTCTTCTCTTCCTGATAGGATAAGATAGATATTATTAAAATTAGTATTGTTATTATTAGTCTTATTAGATTTTGATTTTTACTGTTCAAAACCTGTAAATACCAAAAGTCTGTATGCGTCAAAATCAAAATTCTTAATTGTGATTTCTCCATCTTTTGTATTTTGATTTTTACGGTATGGCTATTTCTCAAAACATTTTCTTAAGGTACAGCCTGTTAGGTCTTCCCAATCCCTGTCTCTTCCGTTCAAGTGCTCCCACCTTTTCCAATTCATCCAATAACTTGCATGCCTTTTGAGTTCCACAATTCAAATCCTCGCAAATATTTTTTATTGAATAATAGATAAACACCCTCCCTTGGTTGTCAATCCATCCATTTTTTATTGACAATGAAACTCGATCTAAAAAGAATGCGTATAAAAGCTTTGCATCCATTGACAGTTCAACAAAGCCTTCATCCTCTACCAGACATTTTGGCAGCTTGATGAAAGTAAAACGCTCCTCACCGGTGCAATAGTTATACTTCGGTTGAATACATACCTTTTCTAAATCTCTCATAAACTTAATCCTTTCTTTTCGCTTTTTACAAATTGGCAGGCAGTGCTCCGGTATATACCCGGCGCATTTTTGCTTGTTGGGGAATGCCCCAATCCCCTTGAACTGCGGATAAGCCGCAGAGCCAAGCTGACGCTTTACCATAAAACCACTTTTTCTTCTTTGAATCTTCCTCATAAAGATACATTACTGCCTCAAGTATTTTTTTCATAAACTTTGTTTGTTCATTATGCATCTTTTTTATTTCTGTAATATCTTCTTCGTACAATTTTCCGGTTTCATTTGCTTTCCTTGCATACTGATTGAGATTATTACTAATCCTTGAATGCAAGGATATTACCTGATCCAGATCTGGCCACTTAGGAATAATCACATATCCGTTCAATGCCATCTTTCTGATATATGCACTCATGTTTTGAACTCCAGCTTCCTTCATTCGATTATGCAGTATCTCCACCTCTTCCGGTTTGAATTTTACATAAATTCCTTTTGAATACTCTTTCACTTTTCTTTTTCTCCATTTCTTTTCAAATTTGTAATTTTTAGAAATCATTCTTTCGGGGGCAATCGACAATTTCTAAAACTGGGCAACAAAAAAGCAACCGATATTACTCGATTGCCACTCTGTTACTCTTGCGAAACTATTCCTTCTTTAAAAAATTTGTAAATATTGCCTAAATGCTTTTGTGAACTTTTTCCTTCAAAAAACATTACAAATTGATAATTGACTTTTTGAAAATTATTGTTCTCAAGTTTCTATCAAAATTAGAAAAAGCCCAAACCACAAGGGTTTGAGCTTCATTTGCACATTCACGTTTTCTGTTTTTGGGTATAGAATCTCCACTGCTAAATATAGAGTATTGGTTTGATTTTGTCAAGTCTTAGTTCTTAATGTATATTCTTCTTTTTCTTTTCCGGCAATTCTTCCCACATACTCTCAACCAGTTCACACAAAAACTGCCGATCATCTACATTATCAACCAAAATCATTTCCTTAGCGCCATGATACGGCTGTTCCATCTCGGCATCCGGCATCAACCTCAATGCCATCGGAACCGGCTTCACCAAAAGTCTGTCATCATATACTCCACCAAAAATCCTTCCACGGTAATAAAGGATGTATTCGCCCATCATTGCCCTGCTGCTGACTTCATCCAGTCCTGATAATTGTTCCATAACAAAATCCAAATACTCTTTTGTTGATGCCATATTATTTCCCTCCACACCCTTAGGCTCTCTTTATCGGATGCCTGATTGCAGTCTTCAACTTCTCCGGCGCTACTTTCCTCGCATCGCTCAGATAAATCTCGTGGTGCATTCTCCGATCCGTTATATCCAATGCGTATCCCTGTTCTTCCATAAACCTGTGCATTGCATCTACCGTAACAGGCTCATCGTCATACGCTCCGATATGCATACACTGTACACACAGACCTTCCTCATAGGAAAAAAACTCAGCCTTAGAAAAATCCTGCTTTTTCTTTGCCGTAGCTTTCCTGACAGCCCAGTCGAAATCTTCCCTGGTAACAAAATCCGGCAATCGAATAACAGAGATCCACTTAAAATCTTCCTTACGAGCATAATCAATTCCGGATACTCCATCCTGCCACCAGAATCCCTCTAATGGCGGCACGACATAATCGAAATATCCATCAATCTGATGATCTTCCTTTTTGCTCATTTTAATCGTAAATGCAATTCCATACAGAAGTCCGATAGCCTGCTTGTATTCTCCGTCTGCATCATTTGGATTGCCGCTTCCCCTTACCGCTATATAGTTCATTTTCGGAACAGTTACGATAGACGGTGTGCCTTTCGGCATATAAAATTCTTTATATTCCTTCTTGTAGTCAAAAGCCATATCCTTTACACCCCCTCTAAGTCCTTCTCTTCATAAGGCTTATTCCAGGAACCAATCTCTATCAGATTTCCTTCCGGATCAGCAATATAGCAGGTTCTCTGTCCCCAAGGTTCAAGTTCCGGTTCAAGCACAGATGTTGCACCATTTTCCACAGCCTTCTTGTATGCCTCGTCCACCTCTTCAAAAGTATCAACATATAGAGCTATTTCTGAATGGCCATTCAGCCCCTTGATATACTCATATCGCCGGTTTGTCATCTTCTCAAAATCATTCCGCCCATACAGTAAAAAAAGTGTTCCGTCTTTTACAAGATAAACATTGGAAGTATTCTCTTCTTCCTTAATTTCAAATCCGAGAACATCCTTGTAAAAACGAATCATCTTTGCCATATCATCAACAAATAACCCAAAACCGTCTAATCTCATTTTCCTAATCCTCCATAGATTTTTAATATTTCCTCTGCATTCCTGCGAATAATGTCCCGCACTTCTTCGGGCTCAAGCACCTCTACTTTTGCTCCAAATGTCATAAGCCATGTCACAAGGTTTTCCATATCCGTATAGTCTGCTGAAAAGAGCAGCCTTTCATCGTCCGTTTCTGTAAAGCAGTTCGGTCCAAATTCTTCAACCAGCCGCCACTTCATATTCGGTGTGAAAAGAGCTTTTACCTTTATCCCACCCGGAAATATCTTCTCATTTGACAAATCCGGCATTGGTACATCTCTACGCAGGAATCCACGGTCTGTTTCAACAACACAATCCATACGGTTCAGTTTGAACAGCCTGTAATCTTTACGTTCTAAACACCACCCCCATACATACCAGCTCGACCACCGGAAAACCAGATAATATGGTTCTACCCTTCGGTTGCTCTCTCCGGACGGAGCATAATACTTAAATCGTATGATGCGCCTGTTTTCTATTGCGCTCTGTATTACCTCGATCTTTGGAGCAAGAGAACCCTTATACCATGAAGATAAGTCAATCAGCATAGAGTCTCTTCCACTGATGAACTCTGATGATCCGGTCTGGATTTTCTCCATCAGTTGACTGTAGTACCTGCTTCCGCTCACACTGTCAAGACTCCGCAAACCCGCAAGAATCATCTGCATATCTTTGGAACTCAAAATCGTCCTGTCCATACGATATCCATCCATAATACTGATACCACCACCGGTACCCTGTGCAGTTTTTATAGGAATACCTGCTTTACAAAGGTCTTCAATATCCCGATTTATTGTCCTTCGAGATACCTCAAATCTTTCTGCCAGTTCAGGAGCCGTTGTCTTTTCTTCCTGCAGTAAGATTGACAATATACCGATAAGTCTATCTATTTTCATCGTTTCTTACACTCCCTACATATTATACCTGATTCAACACGACAGCTATATGTCATGTTTATTATATCTGCGAAAAATTTTTCTGTATACAATAGAATGCACGCTCCGCAAACATTCTATTGTCATGAACAAAAAGCCTACGAACATCAGATTTTATTCCCAATGTCCGAAGGCTCAATAACATTAGTTGAATTTTCTCCATCCGATAAGCCAAGTTAGCCTATGATTCACTTGGAATCATCTGAAAATACTTCAACGCCTCTTCAATCGCTATTTCTTTTTCTTTTGGGCATTCCGGCTGTCCGCCCTTCTCAGATTTTGGCTTATTATAGTTCTCTCTTTCTATAATTCCATGCTTCTGCTTTATCTGTGCAATATACAGATTAGATACCTTCATCCCATCATTATGTTTTGCCACATACTTCTTTATCTCCTCATAAGTAGCCTTCCTCTCAGCCGCCGTTAAATCCATCTCGTCCATATCAAGTGTCACATTCACATGATGCTTCGCTTCATGAAGTTTGGACAAAAGGCATACCGTCTCCACATGAACCGTGTTCGGGAATAAATCCACACATGCAATCTTCTCTACTTTATATCCTCTTCCCTGAATCATCTCCAGATCCCGTGCCAGACTGGTCGGTTTGCATGCGATATACACCAGACGCTCCACTCCGAAATTCAGGATCTTCATAAGTGCCTTCGGATTCACACCGTCTCTCGGCGGATCCAGCATGATCAGATCCGGAACTTCCCCCAGTTCATCGATGACTTTTAAGACATCTCCTGCCCAGAAAGTACAGTTGTCCAGTTCATTTAATTTTGCATTGACCTTAGCTGCCTCAACTGCTTCTTCAACAATTTCAACACCGACTACTTTCTTCGCTACCGGTGCCAAAATCTGTGCAATTGTTCCGGTTCCACTGTAAAGGTCAAAAACTACTTTTTCATTCGTATCCCCGATATATTCTCTCGCTTTTTCATAAAGCACTTCTGCTCCAAGTGAATTTGTCTGGAAGAAAGAAAATGGTGTGATTTTGAACTTCAGTCCAAGTAATTCCTCATAGAAATAATCCTGACCCAAAAGTACTTCTGTTCCTTCGTCTTTTACAATATCTGCGAGACTGTCATTCTTCGTATGAAGAATTCCGACAATCTTTCCGGTAAGCTCAAGTGCCTGAAGTGCTGCTGCCCATTTATCCAGAAATTCCTTTGGTTTACTGTCAAAGCCTTCTTCTGATGCTGTTACAATATCAATGAGGATTTCTTCCGTCTTCACTGCTTTTCTCACGAGTAAATGCCTGAAATACCCATCATGTCTCATGCGGTGATAATATGGCAGGCCTGATTTTCTCGCACATTCCAGTGTACAGGCCAATATCTTTCTGTAATCACCGTCTACAATCTGACAATCACATACATTGACTATATCGTGGAAACTGCCTCGTTTGTGCATACCAAGCGCCAGCGGTCCGTCTTTGTATTCGTCACCAAAAGAGAACTCCATTTTATTACGGTACTCACTTTTTACCGGACTTTCCAGTACACCTTCCCAGATATAGTCTCCGTCAACTGCCTCATCCATCATTGACTTGACTTGTGACTCCTTTAATTTTACCTGTTCTTCATACGGCAGATTCTGATAAGTGCAACCGCCGCACTGTCCGAAATGCGGACAGGCAGGTTCTATCTCCTGAGGCGCTTTCTCGATTACCTCCAGGAGCCTTCCTTCTGCTTTTCCTTTTTTCACTTTATTTACTGAAAAACGTACCTTCTGACCAGGCACACCATTTTTTACAATGACGCATCTGTCCTCCTGTGATACATTTACAATTCCTTTATTCGGGAACTCTACGGATTCGATGACTCCTTCGTATACCTGTCCTTTCTTCATAGCGTTCTCGTCCTCCTTTACAGACTATCTATTTTTTATAATGAGCTTTCCAGCGTTTACCATCCTGTTCCAGCTTCATATGAGAAATGCTCTTAACATATTTTTTGAACTGGGAATATCCATAATCATTTAGTTTGAAATCTTTGTATTTATCATACACACGATTTCCGATGGCACCAAGATCCATACCTGCTTCTCCGGCACCTTTCACCAAATTACGTACAAACTGGTCTACGTCTTCTTTTCTCGCACGGTTCTCTTTTAATGTAACCCAAGCTACATGACCATGTTTCACAAGCTGTATTCTGTCAAATTCCTCAAAAAACTTGGAAAGGCTGCTATATCCGTAACTTCGCACGTCAAAATCCGGATAAAGGCTGACCAGTCGGCTTCCTACTTCGCCAAGTCCGGTCTGCTTATTATTATCCTGATTCTCCATGATCATCTTAATAACTGCATCTTCGACCTTCTCACGCCCCAGCACTTCATGAGATTCTTCCCCTCCATCTTCCAAGCCTTTCTCTGACAGAAGATTTTCCAGAATTGTGAATTTGTCGCATGCTTTTCGAAATGGCTCCGGCGTCTTATTTTCGCCCATTCCAATAACCATCTTACCGCTCTCTCTTAATCGGCTCACCAGTCTTGTAAAATCACTGTCACTGGATACAATGCAGAATCCATCCACATCCTTTGCATAAAGAATATCCATCGCATCTATAATCATCGCAGAATCTGTGGAATTCTTTCCCTGCGTATAAGAGAACTGCTGGATCGGTGTGATCGAGTTCTTAAGCAGCTCATCCTTCCAGCTTGAATGCTGCGTATTCGTCCAGTCTCCATAAATTCTTTTGTACGTGATATTTCCATATTTTGAAAGCTCTGTTAAAATCGGCTTTATATACCTTGCAGATACATTATCTGCATCAATCAACAGAGCAAAGCACTGTCCATCCATCATCCACCTCGTCCTGTAAAAAAGCAGGCATCTCAGCCTGCTTTTTACTTACTTGTTTTGTTGTTCTGAACCTATATCTGATCCTCGTCATTGAAGAAGTCATCATCGAAATCATCGTCAAAATCATCCTCAAAGTCTTCCAGATAATCCGGGGTAAAGAAGCAATATACTGCATATGCGATTGCTGCAACTGCTGCCACAGCACCGATCACTGCCAGTATCCAAAGAACTGTCTTGGAAGCTTTCTCTTCTTCCTTTTTGTTAATCAGATCGTTCAGCTTTGTTGTTGCAATAAGCTCATCAATTTTACTCATATCCCTCGTCCTTTCCCTTGCCCTTTGCAAGTCACATTATTGTATATTATTATAACACTGGTCTTACAATATTACTACACATTTATTTTATAAAATTTGCAAGTATAATTTGAAGGTATAATTTGAAAGCTGCAAAGTTTGTCAGTGTAAAATTACCTTTACAAAATTCTCTGCTTCTGCATATTTTTTATATCTTCTGTAATTTTGCGAATGCCGCAAACATCTTCTTCGTTCCAGGCCCGTCAAAATTTACCGTCACTTCGTAGTCACGTCCGCCTTCGACTATCGACAAAACTGTACCTTCACCGAATTTTATATGGCGTACACGGTCACCGACTCCATACTCCAGCTTTCCCCCTGCAGGCTTTCCAAAGGATTTTCCCTGCTGTACTGCTGCAAATGCTTTCGTCTTAAATGCCTGTCTCGCCATCTGGTAGTCCGTTTTTCTTTCCGGTTCTTCATGATCCGCGTGGTCTGTGAGACTTTTTCCATTTCCTGAAAATTTATTTCCCGTAGATATCAGTTCCAGCGGAACTTCCTTTAAGAAACGTGACATTTTATTATACTGCGTCTCACCGCGGACCATACGTCTTCTTGCACAAGTCATAGTCAGTTCGCTCTGGGCTCTTGTAATACCTACATAACAAAGTCTTCTCTCTTCCTCCAGTTCGTCCGGATCATCGGCCGTCACGGTCATATAGCTTGGAAACAGTCCGTCTTCCATTCCGGCAAGATAAACGCGTGGAAATTCCAGTCCTTTCGCACTGTGTAAAGTCATGAGCACCACATAATCACTGTTCTCATCCAGATTGTCAATATCTGCCACCAGAGCGACTTCCTCAAGAAATCCACTCAGTGTTACCGGTTCATCATGCTCTTCGCATACTTCTTCATAAGCAACGACTTTATTTAAAAGCTCATCGATATTTTCAATTCTCGCCTGAGCCTCTATTTCACTCTCTGCCTGAATACTTTCGATATATCCGGTTTCGTCGATGATTTCCTGCATCAGTTCATGAAGTGTCAATTCCTTTGCATCTACTTTAAAGTGCTCGATCAATGCTACAAATGACTCAAGCTTTGACACGCCTCTTCCGATATCCGGAATCAGGTCAGCTCCCTTAAGACATTCATAAAATCCTTTTTCATGCATCGCAGCATACTCCTGCACACGATTAATGCTGGTAAGACCGATTCCTCTTTTTGGTACATTGATAATTCTTCGCACCGCCAGGTCATCCTGACCATTATCTACGGTTTTTAAATATGCAAGAATATCTTTAATTTCCCGTCTTGCATAGAAATTAATGCCGCCAATAATCTTATATGGAATATTTGCTGTTACGAATTTTTCCTCAAACATACGGGACTGTGCATTCGTACGATATAAAATGGCGTTGTCCTGATAGTCGCACTCGCCTTTTTCCACGTGTTCTTTTATATCGGATACTATATATTCTGCCTCATCGAATGCAGTATCAAACTGACGAAATGCAATCTTATCACCATCTTCATTGTCTGTCCACAGCGTCTTGTCCTTTCTTCCGTGATTGTGGCTGATCACAGCATTTGCTGCATTCAGGATATTTGCTGTGGAGCGATAATTCTGCTCCAATTTAATGACTGCTGCCTTTGTAAATACTTTCTCAAAATCCAGAATATTACGGATATCTGCCCCACGGAATTTATAAATAGACTGATCATCATCTCCGACTACACACAGATTCTGATACCTGGAAGCAAGCAGACGTACCAACTCAAACTGCACCCCATTCGTATCCTGGTACTCATCTACCATAATATAGCGGAATCTCTCCTGATAATATTCCAACACATCGTGCTGTGTCTGGAATAGCTGAACTGTCTTTAAAAGCAGATCATCAAAATCCAGTGCATTGTTAGCCCGGAGCTGCTTTTCATACTCTTCATACACATCCGCAATCTTTTTCTGATGAAAATCTCCGCCCGACTGAAGCCGAAATTCTTCCGGAGTCAACATCTCATTTTTTGCATGAGAAATGGTTCCGATCAGCATACGCTCTTTGTAGATTTTTGTGTCAATCTGCAACAACTTGCACACATCCCTCATCAGTGTCTTCTGATCATCTGTATCATAAATTGTAAAATTCGTGTCATATCCAAGCAATGCAATATGGCGTCTTAGTATCCGCACACACATAGAATGGAATGTACTCACCCAAATACTTTCTGAGCCGAACCCAACCAGATTATCCACACGTTCCCGCATCTCTGCTGCCGCTTTGTTCGTGAATGTAATTGCCAAAATATTCCATGGATTGACACCTTTTTCTTCAATCAGGTACGCAATCCTGTGGGTCAGGACTCTTGTCTTACCTGATCCCGCTCCTGCTAAAATAAGAAGCGGTCCTTCCGTGTGAAAGACTGCTTCCTTCTGTTTATCATTTAACGTATCATATATATTCAAGTTCTTTTCGTTTCCTTTCTTATTATTTTCCACCTGTCATCTTCTCATGCTCTCGCATGATCTCATCATGAAGTGCCACCGATGTCCAGTTCTTATTCATCTCTGTCAAAACGGCTTTTAACGGAACCTGAACTTTTTCTTTTCGCATACGAAAAAGTGCCTGATCCAGCATACGCTCATTTTCCGGACACATTAAGAGCATCTCCTCTTGAAATACAGCTTCTATTTCTTTCTTTTTAACACCAGCTTCTTCATTTATTGATTCCGTTGTTCTGCCTTCTGCAACTTCACCAACCGGAAGCAAGTATTCTTCTTCCTCCACATGACGGACTCTGTAGCCTAAAAATCCAAAAATCAATCCAATCTTCCGACCTTTGGTCGTCCCTTTTAAATTATAACAAAGTACTGTTGCCCGCACCTTATTCCTCCTGTCTTCAAATAACCAAGAATATTCCAAAGCATATTTTCATATTATAACAAAGATAAAAAAGAAGCGCAATGACCTATGAAGCTGAAAAGCTATTGTTCCTGTGTTAAACAAGCGCTATCACTGATTAAGAATCTGTTTCTATAATACGGTATCCCACTCCGACTTCTGTAAATATAAACTGTGGCTGACCGGGATTTTTTTCGATTTTTCTACGGATATTCGCCATATTCACACGCAGGATACGGTTATCCCCCTTCATGTTTGGTCCCCAGATTTCTTTCATCATGTAATCATATGTCAGAACCTTGCCTGCATATTTTCCAAGGAGACTTAATAACCGGAACTCATTCTGGGTCAGTCCTGCGTCTTGTTCCTCCACATAGACTCGGTGTTTATCATAATCTATCACCAATTTTCCATTTAAAAATGTGACTTTCTGCCTCTCTCCTTGATTCTTGCTTGTTCCCCGGAAATGTCGGATCGCAGCCCGAATCCTTGCAAGAAGTTCTGATGTCCCAAATGGTTTTGTTATGTAATCATCAGCTCCCATATCGAGCGCTTCTACCTTATCTTTTTCATGATCTCTGGCAGAAACTACAATAATCGGCATATTGGACCACGCACGGACTTCTTTTAAAATCTTCATTCCGTCCATATCTGGAAGTCCCAGATCCAAGATCACCACATCTGGACATCTGGAAGTGATCAGACTATATGCTTCCTTTCCTGTCTCAGTCGCGATTACATCATAATCATTGGCCTCCAGGATCGTCTGTATAAACTTTCGAATATTTTTATCATCTTCTACTATTAATACACGGTCTTTAATCTCCATTCTGTTCTTCCTCCTCAAGCGGTAATGTAAATGAAATCTTTGCTCCGCCATCTATCTTATTCTCTGCCCAGACTTTTCCCCTGTGCGCATCTATAATACTTTTACATACCGAAAGTCCGATTCCCATACTCCGTTTATTATCGTACGTCTCACCTTCCCGGTGACTGATCTGACCTGTAAATAACATGGGCAAAATCTTTCCATCAATTCCTTTCCCATTATCTTCAATAGAAAATATAGCTTCTGTTTCATTCGCAGATACGGTTACCTTCACCTGCGTCGTCGATCCTCCATGTATCACAGCATTTTCCATAATATTCACAATGACTTGCCGGATCAGGATTGGATCCATCGGAACAATAACAACTTCTTCTGGAATATCCACCTCGACTTTTATGTCCGGAAAACGCTTTGAAAACTTTACAACTGCACTGCTGACAATCTCTTCTGCCAGTTCTTCGTGTGTCGTAAGTCTTGTTCCTTCATCATTCATCCGGGTAATGGATAACAGGTTCTCCACCATCCGTACCATCCACTGTGCCTCTTCTTTGATATTCAAAAGCAGCTCTTCTTTCTGCTCCTCTGTCAAAACATCTTTATTATCTATAATTCCAGCCGCTGCTCCTTCTATAGAAGTAAGAGGCGTCCGGATATCGTGAGACACTGCTCTTAGAAGATTGGCTCTCATTCTCTCTTTTTCTGCCTTTAACCGCACATGCTCCTGCATCTTGATCTGAGTCATCAATGCACTTACTGAAATAGATACTGTCAACATTACAATAAATGTAAGCGGATAGCCGGTCACAGTAAAATCCACTTGGAAATATGGATAGGTAAATATATAATTGACTCCCACAACTGCCACCATAGATGCCAGCACCCCATAAAAATATCCTTCTGTAAGTCTGGATACACAAAGTACTGACAACACATAAATAAGCGGCACATGCGTGTCTGTCGGAACAAGCGGCCTCAAAATAAAACATATAGCTGTCGCTGCTGCCAGCATTGCAGCCGTAATAATTATATTTTTCACAATTTTCATATAGATGTTCTCCATTCCACCGCCAAATTGATCGCACAATACATCTCTTTAGGTGCTCCTATTGTACCAAATCGCTGGCGCGATGGCTAGCGTTACGTACAATAAGGTCGCCACT